>Ga0136643_10018931_pt1 | contig 10394 bp, 3 predicted proteins | sample TergutLab28metaG_FD_96883 | JGI IMG/M metagenome (GOLD analysis project Ga0136643, IMG submission 96883) | Labiotermes labralis P1 segment gut microbial communities from Petit-Saut dam, French Guiana - Lab288 P1 (version 3) (version 3) | ecosystem: Host-associated > Arthropoda: Insects >... | reverse complement strand
CCGTTGCGCTGACCACGTGACACCCCTCTATCCGCAAAAGTTGGCACTAACTTCGCCGACCGGCGGCGGCCACTCTGTCGGTATAGTTCGCGTGCGGACTAAGGCCACGGAGTTTAGTTTAGTATGAATTAAACTTCCAATGGTAGTGCCCTGTGGACCATAGCTAATATATATGCATCTGACTTTACCCAAGTAATAATTCTTTATATTGTAGGCCAGAGTAGGCTTCAAACACTCTTCCATTCAAAGAGGAATATCACAGTCATAACAGTAATATGCAGTCTCTTGTTTATATTATAGATGCTGCATACCACACAATCTCCTGGGTTCAAATTTCTTTTCTGTGGGAGTTGATGTATGGGAAATATGTCATTATTTTGATCTGTTTATGGTGTTGTCATCACCATGGTGACCTGGTTTTTAAACTGCCTGGAGTAGTTTACTTATAAACCCTCACTGACATCTGTCCTGCCTTTTAGATGGTAAACTACCCATCCCATATTTCTGCTATACACACACACACACACACACACACTAACTTCTGTTTCACTTTTTCCCTCTTTATTACCACCTAGACTTAACTCTATAGTAAGTTGAAACTACTGTTGCATGCTTCTCGTCACTCTCCGGCTGCAAATGGCACCACTGTGCTGGATAATTATAATAATCATTTAGCCACACATATAGCAGGTGTGTATCAGTATCCTTATTTCTTCTGTGTCCAGTGATTGACTCTCATCAGAAAATACAAGTTTTTGAGCAGATTCATTGGTTTTAACATGCCTGCAATATCGTTGGGCGTCATACCCTTCTTGCCACTGGAGGCCATGTTTGCCTAATGAATTTCCTACTTGTCTCTGCAGTATAATACCGTGCTTTCCAAGACATACATGTCTGCACAGGGCTAAGACTGAACACAACACTCATTCAGTGTTGGAATCAACTGCTAGTTTCAAATAAATCATAAGATGGTAGGCACATGTAACACATCATGACAGCATCTACAACCATAAACTGTGAAACATCCCAGAAGATCAAAGGCCCCACCTACAGCATGGCAGAAGCTGGAAATCTCACAAATTGCATGTTGTTTATGAGTGCCATACAGATCTCTGAAATAATATTACAGATATGAAGTTGAATCAGAGCATGGAAAATAAATCAGTTTGTATATACTACAGATAGTGATCTCTATTAGTTAATAAGTGTCTTGTAACTGATTACCACACTCCAGCTGGCTCTGTTACTATGAAAGCCTGTGAGTCATAATACTGTTAGTACGAAAGATGTAATAATTCATTACTGGTGACAAAGTGCAGAGTTGGTTAATTGCACATGAAGACCATTCAGATTCCTGCTGAACAGCATAAAAATGACCACATTGTCTCGAAAACCCTCTATATTGTAAAACAGTTGCGATGACACTGCAGGTATAATCATTGTACTGTTGCATGTGATGTGCATAGGATGTAAATACACTTGATGTTCCACCATGAAGGTTCAAACAAACATTGTAGATGAAAATGAGACACATTTTTTATATGTATGCCTCTTCCATAAGTCTTTCAGTTTTCTGGGTAAATGAGAAAAATTGAGCGGAAATATCAAAATGTTGCTTCATGGAAAGTTTTCACGTTATCAGTCCTGATGTGTTTCTTATGTTAAAAATAGGGCTTTTGAATTACTTTTGTATATGTTTTTGCTTAAGGTCATCAGTTTGCTATTTATAACAGAACTTCAAATGTTAACATTTGTGTATAGATAATCTGCAGCCTGAATGTTCCAAAATTATCTCTCTGCACATATGTTTTCAGACTTGTTAAATTTTTAGTAGTATAATGATGAATTAGAATTACGTTTGACAGAGCCATACCATGTGAGATAAAAGATTCTTTCTGTCTTTTTTTACTGTAGAGATATCTTCATTCATCTATGCAACCACGTTACAAAGCATATGAATATGAATCTATTGATGACTTGGGGTGGCGAGGAGAGTGGGATCCATCTCAATCATACTTGGCATCTTCGTACGCTGCTGCGGGGGGTGCACTCCGTGAAACGGCCATCAACAGTGTCCTGGATGAGGATCGCTACCTTTCAAGCTCCAGGTAATGCAGATGAAGCTTGGTATCTGTGCAGCATTTACATGAATGTGTTTTTGTAGATAGATTTCACCTGGAGTGAATCTTAACTTTTGAAGTCATGATGAACATCCGTGGTACTCAAAGTGAAGGTCATCCCACAGAAGTCACCACAGTACCACATTCAGTTCCACCTTTCGAAACAAATAATGTAGATCCACCAAAATTGTAGAAGGAAATTTGAGTAGGCGTAATGTATTGTTACAATGAATTACACATCAGTAAGCTGTTCAGAAATAAGCCTTGCTGAAACTGAAGCATTGTATATCGCCAGGTATCGGCTACACAGAGGTGGCAGGCAGGACTCTGCACAGTCATAGTCCCTGTTTCGTTGCGTACTGTTAACATCATTTGTGAATTGCTGATGATGATCAGTGTTGTTTGCATCTGCATTTCTGAGAAACCACTTAGGGTGTTCAGAATGTGTGTATATCAGTTTGGAGGTGCATCAGGTCTGCAGCTTTTTGCATCTGTATAAAGAACAGATTAAAAAAAACAAGTTTAAAATAGTCCATAACAGAACCAAGTAAAATTCATTGTGTCAGGCTGTAAAGGGGTCTGAAAGTAATGGTAGTTCCAATTGTTAAAAATGTGATCAAATATCAGCCTTTGCAGGGGCATGATGCTGAGTACCAAACAAGAACAATGGCAGGCAAATATAATTGGTTGAAGATACAAAATGGCATAAGACATACATATGGAGAGTTCAAGATTGCTGTGACATTAGTCAGGCTGTGACAGTATCCCTGAGTATGTTGAACAATGCGCAGATATGGGTTGCAGTGTTTACACTTGCTGCAGGCACATCAATGAATGTTCATATTGTTAAAGTGACTTGTATTTATGCCCTTATCAATATTACTTTATACTGTGTGCTGAGCAAGATGTTTGTGGTTTTACAGGTACAGCCTGCGTAGGTCAAGTGATGGTCAAGCTACAGTTGATGCACGAAGGCGTGTTGATGTGCGTAAGAACCGCAAACCTCGCTCCTGGAACCCTTCACCATATGGTAGTGATGATGATGATGATGATCAGCTCACTCGAGAGGAAAAGAAAGCAAAGATCAAGGCAGAGATTGCTAGACGCCGTCAGCAGATTGAGGAGAATTCTCGCCTGCATGAAGAGCTGCTGCGCTTAGCTAGACTGCGTGAGAGTGCAGAATTGGGTTTTACACCTCACCCTGGACCAGACCTGGGACGGGGTGGAGGCTATGGAACATCAAGTGTGCTCAAGTCCATTGACGAGTTGCTGTTTCCAGGACGTGGTGGAAGCCCACACTTTGACTACCATACCCATTTTCCACGTCGTTCAGAGGAAGACCGCTCAATGGATCGCATAGCTTCTACCTTTCGCACGGATGATTATACAGCTGGGGTTTATGAGCGCCTGTCCGACTTCTCCCCACTGACTGACTTCACACTCCCTGCTATGCCACTGCTGCCTGACATGCCCACTCGTTCACGCAAGCTGCTAGAGGATCTTGGCAGTTCCCCAATCAACGAGTCCATACTCGCACTCCCCCAGAAAGGCAAGTATGGCTCCAGAGTGTACGTGAAGTAGGTGTTTGCTCTCCAGTTTCTTCATGAGCGTGCATTGTGTTGTGTACCTCTGTATGTCTCTTAAATTCCCCACCCTCTCCATTCTCATTTGCCATTGGCACTGTCAGGAGATGGAAGAATCAAGATGTGGGAGTGTGGACCTATCTAGCGACACACTGTTGTATATACTCATAATTGTTAATAACTATTAGAAACATATTTTACTTGTTTTACTAGTCATTCCTATTGCTGAAACTTGAGTGGGCTTGGTGTTAAGCGAATTCCAGAACCTTACTTCCAGCTTTTTCTGTGTTTTCCTGGCCAGTGAAGATTGTGCTTTAATGGTGATCTGATGATGACAATGTGATCGAGGAGCCCTGCACTTCCCTTCCTGCATGCTACACTGCTTACCATTCTGTATTGTACTGGTGCATGTAATATATTATTCATTATTAAATTTGTTGAAGAGAGAGCTCGTGAGTTTTTATTCCCTTGTTCCTTAACCTCCTGTGGTCCTTCTGATCTGTTTCTTTTATCTCTCATCTGTCTGTCAATTACAGCTTGTGTCATACAATAAAGCAATGCATTTGACAGGTAGGGATGTGTGAGTACTCAAGACAATCAAGCATAATCACTATTTTGTTAGGTGTAAAAATGATTTCTGTCAGTTTGGGTAAGAAGAAGGTGTCACCCTGTGTGATACAATGGAAGTTTCATGAAAGCTGGCTAGTTTAATGGCTGAAATTGCCCTGAAGGTATTCACATTTATATCAAAGAAAGATGTTCTTCATCTTTGTAGAGAAATTTGTCTGAAGTTTTTATTTTGGAAAACTTGAAGGAAAGGACTACTTTAGAGATGTACATAGTTGTTGGGAGGATAGTATTAGGATGGATATTAAAAGTATCTGAACAAGAGGGTGTGGACTTGATTTATTTGGGGCAGGGCAGGAGCAGGTGCTAGGCCCGTGAGAACATGGTAATGAATCGTTCGGTTCAATAAAATTTGGGGAATTTCTTGACTAGCTGAGCAGCTTTTAACTTCTGAAAGACTCTGCTCCATGTAGTTAATTAGTTACATTTTGAGATAATGTTTTGGAATTTATGAATCTCGGGTTTTATGAGCATCTTGAATGTAAATGTGCAGTAACTGTTGTATTAGTTTTTATTTTATTGTCATTTAATTAGCACACCAACTAATGCACATATATAAAATTTTTACATTAAAACATTTAAAATTTCTCCAACATGTTTCGATCCTAAGATCATCTTCAGGGAGCTACGCTGTTCCTTGCTAAACTCACATTTTTAAAAACACTCACTGATTGATTTTCTTATATTAATTTAGTGTTGTGACAGCATGGCATATTGTGTAAGTCGTACGCCACTGAGAGTGCGCCTGGCTATGTGTGTTGTGTGTTACACAATATGACATGCTGCCACAACACTAAATTAATATAAGAAAATCAATCAGTGAGTGTATTTTAAAAACGTGAGTTTAGCAAGGAACATCGTAGGTCCCTGAAGGTGATCTTAGGATCGAAACATGTTGGACCGATTTTAAATGTTTTAATGTAAAAATTTTATATATATGCATTAGTTGGTGTGCTGATTAAATGATTCTACAAAATGCATGGTGCAACGATGAAGATAGTCTTTATTTCATTTTATTTCATTTTAATACTGGCACATCCCTACAGTATTGCATTCAAAAATGGTTAGAATGTTGCAAGAATAAATTAGTGAACGACTGCATATATTTGCAGTGAAACATTTGGTTCTTAAACTGTTGGTAATGTGTGAAATGTACTTTTGTGTTTGTTCCCATCTTTGGTGTTTGTGGTGTATATTTGGCAGGACTAAATAAAACATCATCTTACATCTTGATCACCTCTAAAAGAATTGTAGAATTTGAATGAACTGAATGCTTTCTTGCTTGCCTGAAAACTGTTTGTGTTTTGTAGAAAACCAGGTACACTGTTGGAAAATGCTGACTGATACAACAACAACAAAAAATAATGCCTAGGCATTCTGTTTGATGGAATTGTGCTGATTGCTTTGTGGTGGAATTGTATAGAGTTTGGTCATGTTGAGCTGTCACAAGATGTATGGGCAAATAGTAGGCTGAAGGCAAGATGTAGTGTACAGCAATTGTATCAATTGGTTGTTTCTTAACATTGGAGGTTCCCATGGCAGGAATATTAAAGAGTTTATTCTGGGGTATTAAGTCATATTGTCTGGTAGATTTTTTCCCGGTGTTTGAGAGGAACTTTCTGCTTCCATCTTGAGGGTGACTGAATCAAGCATGTTTCAGGAGAAATGGAAATAAGTAGCAGAATAAATCCACCAAAAGTTGGTTTACAGTTGGATGAATAAATTGGTGTCTGAAATTGCACACAACTTTTTTCTTCAGTATGTGCATGAGATGCTGTCAAAGAATGATTCTTTTTTGTGAAGTGCCCAAAGAAACAACATAGGTGGTAGATATTACACTACAATAAGGGAGTTTCTTTATTCTCCTGCAACCTCATAAGAGTTGTTTATACTGATAATGCTCCTACTATGTTAGGGAAGAATTCAGGCTTCACCACTTTTGTCAGAAAGGTTAATTCAAGTGGCTGCATTCACCATCTACATTGTTTGGCATCAAGGGCTCCTCCTTATGCAGGGTTTTGCCATCCAGTCCAGTAGCCTGATTTGACCAAAGGCATTGAATTACCACTTGTCCACAGCACTGGTTTTAAGCACACAGCTTCACTCACTAGTAGGCTGGTTGTTCAGGGGGAATGATTTAGAATAGAGTTTTTTTAACTTAAAAAAAAAACAATTAGCTGAATGATTCCATATGAAAATCTGTCGCTTCTGGATTATTGTTTCATAGATCTTAACTTTATGGTTCCTTTGGTATCCTGTCTGTAAATGACATCCTGTTGTGATATTTGAATAGTAAAGGGGACAGACAAACTGTCAGACAACAGAATTTATTTCAGTTTTATTGCTTGCGCTTTAGTAAAAAACCATTATCAGGCACATACAATACATTAAGGAAGATAATTAAATATAACCCATTAAAATTATACTTCTTCAGGTAACTGAGATCTCAACTTTACGAAAATTGAAAGTGTATACGCTGAAACCAGGTAAAAGTCAAAATTTTTAATGTTAGAATATTAACATAAAGTAAATATATATTATATTAAAATTGTTTTCACTGCTTTTGGTGTGCAAGAGAAGTTCTTCAATGTTAAAACAAGGCTTGTAGGGTACAATTTGCATTAATTTTGATCCTCAATTTTGATTGAATCTGGAGAGGTACAGCATACTATACAATTTTTCCCTGTGGTTTTTCATTCTTTGTATCTCGTCCAATCAATCAGTTCATTTTGAAGTACAATAATAGGTCCAATATATCTTTGAAAGACAAGTAAACAAATCACTTAGATCTTCATACAATGAGGAAGCTAGCCATTCACTTCAATGTTACACATGTACTGTCACAGTACTCCCTTTACAAGAGAGTGAAAGGTAGCCTCCTCATTCTGTGAAGATCTAATTGATTTGTTTACTGATATGTGGTTGACCTTGCATCGTAATTCAGCGTGTATAACAAACCAACTAGATGTCACTTTTGTGTAATGCTTTATTTTCTCCTTTATAAGTTGCTCAACATGTTTCATTCAACTATGTGCCCATCATCAGGAGCTGACGACTTGTTAGTGTTTTCGTCACACGTTGGTATTGAGCTGTAACCATGAGTGGTGTTATTCAGATCTGTCTATCTGTGTGGGTCGATATGTTCTGTGTTTGTCTGGTTTATGGCAAATCTAGTGTGATCGGGCTGTGTGTGGTTGTCTCGTTGTTGTATGCAGGTGTGGTTCAGTGTGTAAGCTTACACACTGCAGGTGTGGTTCAGTGTGTAAGCTTACACACAACCACACCTGCATACAACAATGAGACCACCACCCACTACACCCCACATAATAACCACACACAGCCCGATCACACTAGATTTGCCATAAACCAGACAAACACAGAACATATCGACCCACACAGATAGACAGATCTGAATAACACCACTCATGGTTACAGCTCAATACCAACACGTGGCGAAAACACTAACAAGTCATCATCTCCTGATGATGGGCACATAGTTGCCTGAAACATGTTGAGCAACTTATAAAGGAGAAAATGAAGCATTACACAAAAGTGACATCTAGTTGGTTTGTTATCCACACTGATTTGTTTACTTTTCTTATGAAAATGCATTAGACCTACTATTTTACTTTGAAATTCACTAATTTACTGGATGAGATACAATGAATTAAAAATCACAGCAAAAGCTGTGTAATATACCATACCTGTCAAGCATCTATCAAAGTTAAGAAACAAAATTAATACAAATTGTACCCTGTGAGGCCTATCTTAACATTGAAGAACTTCCCTTTCACACCTGGAGTACTGCAAAACAATTTGAATGTAGTATACATTTATTACATTTGAATATTTTAATATATGATTTTGACTCTTATCTAGTTTCAGCTTATACAACTCCAGTTTTTGTGAAGGTCAGATCTCAGGTATCTTGAAAAGTATAAATTTAATGGGTCATATTTGAATGCCCTTCTTTGTGCATTTTTAAGCTGCCTGATGGTGGCTTTTCACTAAAGCCAAAATATAGAGCAAACAGTAACACTGGATATAAATTTAGTTGTCTTTGATGGTTTGTGCTTACCAATTTACTATTCCTTGTGCATGTTTGGAATTTGAAATTCATTGAACATTTCACTCAAAGAGAACTGACCAACATGATTTAAAAAAAAAAAAGAGTGATTTCTGGTGACATTACTAATTTTACTTTCTGTGATGAAATTGCTTTGATCCTGTGTTTCCAGTGGAAGAGAGTGTGTGTGAGAATATTGCAACAAATTTGGAAAATATGTTAGTCACGATTGTGCAGGTAGCTAACAGTTGGGGTTAGGACATGCTGCATCATTACTTTTGACCAAATCAGAGATTTGAACCTGGCAAATTACGATCTATGTCATCATCATCAGCTTCATGGATTAGCTACTTAATTTGTACAGTAATTAGAAAGTACAGTAGTTTTTTGGACATTAAAAATTACTCAGTTTTTCTCCTGACCACTTACAAGCATATTCCATTGTCATCAAGTGAGCTTACAAACTTCCAGTTCCATGTGTAACAGTCTGTCTGTGCAAATGGGGATTATCAGTGATTTTTACAATTATAATTAAACCAGACTACAAACTGGCTTACATGTGGCTGTTTCAAAAACACCACTGATTAAAGCTTTTGTTTATAATGTGCAGCATTGTAAGCAGTGACTTTTGTTATATGTTGACTTGGCCTCTGTGGTTGCCAGAGTTTCTGACCAATAGAATTATTGCAAGGTGGGGATGTCAGCCTCTTGCCCAACCTGTAACCTGGAGGGTCAGGGTATCTCTCTTTGTCAAGTATGGGTGCCTTCACCTGCTGATGGCATAACTCTTGAGTTCAGTGATGCATATAAGCTAGCTCCTTCACCCATGTAAATAAGCCCTTGACAGAGAGGAGGTATCATCAGTATAATATCCTGCCCATAATATATGATGACACATAGGTTGAGATAAACATTAATTTGCTGCTGAAAAGGGGAGTGTGAAGTCTTGTTGTAAGACACAGCAGTATATTGACTGAAGAGGGCTCAGAAACAGTGCAAAAAGGAATGACTGCAGTGTTTAGAAGTCAAAATAGCAACATAAGAATAGTTATTTGAAGGAAGACCAAAACTCCTTATTGTGCCACTGAACTAAACATTTCTAATATGTGCATTTCTTTTTCTTTTTGTCATATGGATGTGCTGCTGTTTGCTTTTAGAGTCATGTTTGTTCCCTGTCATGTCCATCATGCAGCCTATATAACATAATTCCCATTTTTCTGTTAAAATATGCTGAGGACATTCTTATGCAGAGATTGTGCTGTTAAAGTCAGGTAAGGGTCACTTGGAGTATTTGGACTTTATATGGCACTGAATACAAGGTTTATTTTGCATGTCAAAATCATGAATATTGGCCTCTGAAATTGTGAATTTGTGGGTTACTGTACTCTTATATTTACTAAGAGTTATAACTTTGTCATAGAAACAGTAGACACTTTCCATTAGGTCAGTAGGATGTGAGTTTAGTAGCTATTTGTTTCAGATACAAAGTTACCATTACAGATATTAAGCATGCTGTTTAAGAGTGTCTTCTTAACCTTTCAAAGCACATAGGAAAATGTCAGTAATATACTCTCTTAACCTTTCAAATTACATAGTAAAATGTCAGTAATATACTCTTAAGGTCAGTTCACACTACAGAGACAGCCACATTCCCAATCAAGAACTGGTCAAATATTCTTTTTTCTGTTTCAGTAGGTATCTACATTGATCACAAGCAGATCATGAGCATACCCATAGTGAAAAATTTACTGTAAACAACAAATTGTATATAGTGTGGGTTTAGATTGTTTGGTGTTCACAGTTGAAGTTCTGAAAGGGCATTCATTCATTCATTCATTTATTTTTACTCCATTAATCCATACACGGTCACAACAGCCAAAAGGATGTGGAACATGTCAAAACACAAACACTCAATAAAAAACAGAAAATTACATAATGAACAATAGACAAGTCATTAAATAATTACGATAAGTATTTGCATCTTATACTATAATACAT
>Ga0136643_10018927_pt1 | contig 10395 bp, 8 predicted proteins | sample TergutLab28metaG_FD_96883 | JGI IMG/M metagenome (GOLD analysis project Ga0136643, IMG submission 96883) | Labiotermes labralis P1 segment gut microbial communities from Petit-Saut dam, French Guiana - Lab288 P1 (version 3) (version 3) | ecosystem: Host-associated > Arthropoda: Insects >... | reverse complement strand
GGGACCAGCTAAACGCATGGTTGTTACACTGTTGTACAAGCAACTTTGGTTTGAGAATAATACAGTAATACGGTTTGGATCATGATCTTACTTTCACATTATGTTATCACCACCACCACCACCACCTCATTTATTATGCACAATGCTTACAAAAGTATAGCTGAAACAAACCGTGTCTTTATATCATGTAAATTTGCAGCTATTCTGTGGTTATTATTATTATTATTATTATTATTTACTTTCCTTTTAAAATCACAGCTGTTTATTTGGTTTTCAAAATGTAAGGATCACTGACCGAGCACTTCTTATTCATCATTCTGCTAGAAATTGTCGAACAGTGCGACATGTAGTAAGAATTACTGCTTTCTGCATTGAAATATATAGACTAGGGCGAAGATTGAGCAGTTTCACCCCGTCGTATAATTTGTTTAGGATAATGTCCGTAGTGGATAATACTGATAGTAATATGTGGACTGCTTTCATTTGCCATATCCTTCCTAGCTTTTGTTTTATGTTTGTATATTTCTCGATCTTCTGTTTGATGGTGCTGTAGAAGATGTCTGAATGTTCTGTCAAGCATAACTGTGTCTGATGTGTTGTTACGAGCGATCGGTTGTTATGGACCTTTCATTGTATAGTTTAGAATATCAGTTTCATAACTGTGTTATAAGTATAATTATAATTATTATTATAGAACAGAGCCTTACGTGAAAAACCTTTCAGACTTTCGCAAACTTTCGGAATGTTCCCAAGAACCCGCCACTGCATTGTATCCAGTATCACAAGAATGAATTATCTATTCAGATCTTATTTCCTTAACATACGTAGATTTTAGTTTATTTTCTTATATTTTAAGTGACCCAAGCCCGTTCTGCACGTCAGTATGTAAGTACATACGTAGATTTTTTAAATTCCTTCTTTCTCTGAGAGTTTTAGAATCAAATTTTGTAGGCCTATTTCCCGAACCATCCATAAGTAGGCTGCTGTGTACTTACGAAGCATGTTTCATTCTCCCGGATGTCGTTATCCTAATTATATTTCGTGAAAGCACACATTGTAAAGCACGCTGTTGTGTAAATTTATCTTCCCTTTTGTTACTTCCTCCCACTCAGTTTTAAATATACCCCTCAGCACCCTATTCATAACCGTCCTTAATCTACGGATGTGCCTTAGTATGAGAGGAACAATGTACTGTGTGAATTAAAATTTAAACCGTTTACTTCTTCTCTTTCCTAAGCTTCCCCCAGATAATTCTATCAAATCGGATAGTTGTCATATAACCTCTAAATCAAGCATCCTCTCCATACTTGTAATTTTTATCACTTTATTTCGGAGAATCTGAAACTTTTCACCTCGCGAGGCACCTGGACCGACGCAGTGCAGTCTGCAGAACACCACAAAAATTTAATTCTTCATTTCGTCATTCAAACTATGGACAATACCAATGGCGGAAAATATGTCGTGTAATATTGTGGGTCGGTCGGATGGCTGGCTTTTATATATGCATGATCGGTTGCGAGGAAACTGCAAAATTAAAAAAATCCGAACTCAAAATTTATTTCATCTGCGAATTTTAAAAGGACCGCAATTACTCCACGGCAGTGGCGGAATGCCTTGGTGCAGCCCACAGAACAACAAGGTTCCACTAAATTATAACTGCAGAACTGCCTGTCTCTGAACAGGGATCATACCGACTTGAACGTAAATGCGTGAGAAGAATGTAGGCTCAAATAATCAGTTTATTCCTCTTCAGCCTCAGTGAGTCTAAGAGACTTGGGTGCTTGACCTCAAATATAGAGGAATGATTATTATTATCATCCGAAACGTCGGTATCTGTTATACCCATTGACACAACTTAACGTATCAAAATACTTGCACATTTTTTTCAGTATGTCTGCGAGATTCCCAAACCTCTTGCATACGACACTTAATCTGGGGAATTTGAAGGGTTTGTACTGTTTAGAAATACGAATACTGAGTTTCAGATGGAGGATGAAATGAAACGCGATGCTGAGTAAAGAGGGTGCAGGTGTGGACCGAAATCGTGTGTATCAAGATACGGCTAGTTGTAGACTTTTGTAATTGCGATCGTGGACCGCCGATTTTCATAAAAGCAGGGACTGTGGCTTAATGGGGTTTATCTTTTTATTCATATTCTACTTGTTTTCTTCGCTACAGAGTTCATATGACACCTTCCCAACGTTAGCGGACTATCTCATGCAGAGGACAACTACTTCTCATATTCCGTTCCTGACAGTGTATACAGATGGCACTGTTCGTTTGTCAGCGTTGACTGCTTGTGCCACCTGTTTTGACATTATTTCTGCTTTTGTTTATGTTCTGCTGACCGCGCATCTCAGTACAATCTTAGTACTTAACCAACTTAATGCAAAAAAATCTTGTTTTTCAATAAATTTATTATATATCTCTACATTCTTCGAGCACTGTGTGCCCATCAGGTTGAGAGAGGACACTCTCAACCTGTGCACAGGAAGGCCACCTAGAGAGTGTGATGATACCAGATGCTGTATAATACAATTTTGACCTCTTGATGATGGGCACATAGTGCTCGAAACATGTAGAGGCATATAATAACCTTATTGTAAAACAAAATTTTGTGCATTAAGTTAGTTAATTACTAAGATTATAAATTCTTCTGTCTGTCCACACTGTGTACGTGTCTGTTTCGTTTGATTTTCGTAATGAACAAGGCAGAATTTGCCGATTTTGCTTCGTAATCGATACGTGGAGTTTTTTTTGTTTGGTATGAAGTTACGTTTTGTGTATTATGTATTGAACATAAATTTCAGACTTCACAACATTACCGTGTAAATATGGGTGATGATTTATTGTTAACACTGTATAAACGAGTGCCAGGACAGAGTTTGGCAAATTAATCACTAATGTTAGAACACAGCAGGAGAGGTATTCGTTATCACTTAATCACTTTAATTATTGGATTTTGTCTTTCGATTTATAAGGTTTCAGCTATAAATTATGAGCAAAAGCTCGTCTTGAAGGGAAAGTAAGCCTGGAGAATTGGTGTACTGGAGTTCTGTTCAGAGCAGAAGAAAGCGAAAACTTGAACCACACCACAGTGAAGAAATTTTACTGCTCTAGGAAAAACTCGCGTGACACCAATAAATGCACTGTTCTATAATTTATGCGTACTCTTTTACATAGCTCCTACATGTTTCGGCGTTGTCTCTCCATCTTCGTGGAGCTGACACCAAAATTTCTCTAAAACATACCGTAGTGCGTCGCAATATGCGTACATGTGTTGTGGTATCAATAGCGTAGAATTTTACAGATTTCGATGAAAATTATGCACATAAATATAATATAATATAATATGCTGAAACAGTGGTGATAATACGGCTTGTTTGTTCAGATGGTTAAAAAATATAGGTGTCTTCATTTTAATTAATTCTTTGTGTACAAGCGTCTGTTCTTCCTTGGTCCAAATTGGATCCATTCCCCGTATGATGCATATTGTGTGGCGTGTAGTGAGTGACTGTACTGTTCGCCTTTACCCACTTTCACAGCATCTTGCTGTATGCATCCTACAAAACGATTGAGGAGTTCAGCCGGAACTGTAAATTGCTTGTTAATCTTCGACGAAACCGCGCACCGATTTCTACGTTAGGGTGAATCAGTTGACATAAAAAAACGTACATTTCAATTAATGAAGCGTTGGAATCATGCTTTACTGCTTCCTGCCATCATTGCCTCAATCAGACTTACCTTTCGGTTCGTAATACTACGACGACGTCAACGTATGATGTTCTGATTGGCACCGTGTTACTGCCGTCTAATCAGCGCGCTGTCTGTCCAGCGTCAACAACACTGACCTAGTCCTTACGTTCGCCGCGCAAGGCTGTTCACCTCAAACGACACCATTTAAGAAAACAAACGATACACAATTTCCACAGCTTTTGTTTAATGTCTGCTTCAAGAAATTAATCGATTTCGTTTGCAATAACATTGCATTTTTCGGTACGTATAGGACGATATAAGGAGGAGGCAACGAAGGCGTGGTAGGATACACGTGTGTAGGCGTAATAAATTAAAGAAGACAAAAATGCGTTCCGCAGAATTACAGTTTCCAGGATCATGTCTCCGGTGTGCTAACGCTAATCACTAAACCCTTAGCACGGTTGTCACTGCGTAATTAATTTTCCCACACACCATGATGTCATAGAGGAGAAGGGGATCATAGTTCCACGCGTTTTCAACTTTCGAAAAGCGACTATTAGCTTCGTCATGTCCGTCCATCCGTCCGCCCCCATAGAACAACTCGGCTCCCATTAAACCCATTTTCATTTTATTTGAAATTGTAGTTTTCGAAAAGGTTTTGAAAATATGCAAGTTTTATAAAAATCTGAGAAGAATAACGGGTACTTTACATGAATGCCAGAATACATTTGTGATATTATCTCGCCCAGTTCTTCTTAGAATGAGAAATGTTGCGACAAATGTCGTAGAGAAAATAAAAAACAAAAATTTTTGTACAATAACTTTTTTTAAAAATTCCTGTTTATAAGATAATATGAACAAATAAAGTAGAGCCTGACAGGCCACAGATGAAAATATGGCGCATGCGCTTTGCATGCTGGATACTGAAGGCTACAGTCACGCCGAATGTGTCGTAATTATTGCTTTTCCGCTGCAACTATGGTTGCACGAACGTCCCTAATGTTGCGTTGTATGCAAATTGTCTGTCTCGTTAACCTCGCAATGAAGGGAAGTGATTGGTCGGGTTTAGGCTCCGCCTTCTTTGGCTCCATCGAAAGAGCCTGCAGTATCCATTGGACACTGCATGCTTTGTTCGCCTGTTGTAACTTTTCGATCTAGGAATTTAAGCCATCTAGATTTTAAACGCATCTATGTTTTTTAACACACGAAAAAATACATTTATTTCTTTGGAACTCAGTTTTTTAAAGAGTATATCAAAAGGTGAGTGGGGCAAAGAATTTTGCTGAAAACATTCACGATTGTAGTTTGTAAAAGTGACGTGCCACTGCATAACAATCTACAGTAAATTGTTTTTCACCGTCGCCTGGCATACAGTCTAGTGCTGCGCTTTACCCAAGCGCTGTGTTAAGTGTAGCCATCACTTAAAAGGGGTGCCAGTTTGTTGTTGGAAATTCCTTATGCTGGTTTTCCCGAGCTTTGACTTCTGCCTGGTTGTAGAAAGGACGACATAATATAAAGTAGAAAAATGATAAGTACAAGGACCCCATGAGTGTAGAACGAAATTTAAAATATGAGTTTTAAGCTCATGGTTCCGTGCATAATAATTCAATGTGAATAAAAATCCAACTAGATGCAACAGTATGCAGATATTTATTTACTGGAAAGTCACTCCACATGTTTCGGGTGTCACAGCACCCATCATCAGGAGTACCAAAAACTGTAACCGCAGCCTCCGGTACTGGTCATAATACTGGTACAGCTACTTCCCTCCAACGTGGCTTCGGCATCCACCATCCTGATGCTTTCGTGGTTTCCTCGGTACATACACCCGTATGTCATGATAGTACCTTACATTGTGTCTAAACCCATACGTCATGTTACTACACTACATTACACCTACTCCCCTAAGCCGTGATGTTACCCTAAATTATACCATCATCGATTCCTTGCACTTCCTTTCTGATTTATTGTACTCACATTCGTCACTATACGGACCCTGAATTGCTGATAGCAACGTTAAATTGAAGTGCAGTACTCCTAAATGTAGTATGGCCTTTCAACAAGTCGCCAACTTAACTCTCCATTGTAAGAACGTTTAGCTGTGTATCAGCAGTTAATTGAGCGTGCCGCAGACGAATGGCACATGAGTTGTATTTCCCATGAGGTGTAACTTGTTTTAACACTAATTGGGCTACGGGTTAATGTCGGTTGTGATTAATGAGTACGGTATCGACTCGCTCATACTTACATGCACCTTCACGCTTATGCGCGGGCTGGTGTTGGTTTGCGGAACTGCCGAGGCTTGTATTTCAGAGAGCAATAAATGAAAAACTGTCGAACGAAACTGGCTTTTGATAACTATTTTTAATCCTGCAGCTATTGAAATTGTTTACATTGTGGTGGTCGGGGATTCGAAGCTTTGTAGTTTGGTAATTGGGTACCAGGTTCGACCCTGATGGTTGAAGCACAACGGTTGTCCGAAACATTATTCTAACGTATCTACAAAATTCAACAGCTTTACCATAATCTTAAATACCGTTGTGCGATTTTTAAATCTCGTAGTTCAAGTATTCAGTTCCTCTAATGTAACTGCGTAGTGATATGAGAACTGATGGTTGGACCGTGCAATCGTATACAGCACTGTTACGTCTGCACAAGTTGTTGAGCTTGAGAATAGAATTGGAGAAAAATTGTGTGCGGTTAACTTGCCAATGACAGAAATAAATCGGTCGTCGTGTATTTCGAGATGATAATTCTTTATGTGGTGCTTAGGTCTGATATGTGGATTATTCAAAGTGAGGCCCAGGCGTGACTGGAGGGGCAACACAACTGAATTGATGGCTGTAGGTTAAAGGGACCATATGCGCAATGAAATACTGAGTAAATTTGTGTAGATGGCATAGTAGAGGATACTGAAAAGCGGAGAATGCCGTGGGAAGCCCAGAGGGAGAAACCAGAGGCTAGTAATACTGGCTAGGACAGTGTAATGCAATACAGACCGGACCTCAGGGAAGCAGAAACATTGGGAGATCTGAAAGATGGCGCTCAGAATAAGGATGAGACTAGGTACATTAGGGAATGTGACAGTACAGAGGAGGAGGAGGAACATAAAAATAATTTTATTAAAAGTTTGTTTTGTGATCTCTTTTACTGTGTTTTTGTTTGGTGCAGTTTGTTGGTATCTAAAATTGTGGAAAGTAAGAAAATGCGTAGTTTGAGATACATAGAAGCTATTTTAAAGTTATCCTCATATGTATACATAGGTTTATCAAGGGGTCTCGTATTCCCGGGAATCTACATTAAATTTGTATGCATCTGATAAAATGTATTGACACTTTATATTAGGAGATATGGACAATGTCGTTAAATAAATAAATCCGTTACTGACTTCGAAAAACAAACGCTGAGTTATTCTTGCTTTTATTAAATCTGGGATATTTAGTCGGAAATTTGTAAATTCACGTGTTTTTCTCTATTACGTTCCTCTATAGCACCTTTGTTAACATTTAAATATCAGATAATGCGTGCACATGGTTGTTTAACACCAAACAACAGTGACCTTAGATCGATATATGCATTGCACTTTGTTGTATTATAATAGTAACCAGCCCGAGAGAAGGTAAGAAAAAAAAAAGGACAGAAAGGACAGACAGAAGAGTTCTGTACAAAATATAAAACTACGTCTTGTATTACATATTTCTCATTTTGTTTTATATGTCCTATCTTTGCGCGTAGGCAAAATGGTGCGGTAGGATATGGAAAGTACACATTGTGTAACAGTTTGAGGGTTGTTTGACCGTGCGTCTTCCTCATGAAATGAAGTGACATGCCAACTTGATGCAACTAGGTAATTTTATTTATGTATTCTTAGCTCGACATGTTTCGGGTACATACGCCTATCATCAGGAGCATTAGATGTTGAGTTGCAGCATATGGTTTTCTGCGCCGAGTTTTTGGATGGGTGGTGGTCTTGAGAGCAGCTGCGTAGGTCGTGTGTGCGGTACGGATGGTGCCGTGCGACTCGCAACTCAACATCTAATGCTCCTGATGATGGGCGTATGTACCCGAAACATGTCGAGCTAAGAATGCATCAATAACATTACCTAGTTGCATCAAGTTGGCATTTCACTTTATTTCATGTGTAACAGCTATATGCAAGGCTGTCGGTTTTCTACAAATCCTCTATGGAATATATGGCCTTCGCTCTTCTAAGATATTACGCAATATATTTGATTGGTTACAACATTTCGGGACGGCCTGTTGATCTCACATTCATGGGTCAGGCTGTCAAAGAAGAATTGTTGGATTTCTTCTACTTCAAGTTCCAATTGAAGGTGGGACCGACAGACCTTCCAGCTGCCAACCTCCTTTACATACCCTCTGAGAAGACCGAATGTCTGGACGGCATCGCAGCTGAAACCTGTCGACTCGCATGGTGAGGTAATGGAGTGTTTCCAAGATTCTTGTCATGTTTCTTTGTATTGCTGATACCAAAAGAACGGGGTACACACTAACTGGAAGAGAATATTTTAATTTTTGTCATACCGCACTTGATTTTGTTTTGCAACTTGCTTGTGGGCTGAAACGTAATAGGCACTGCTCATGAGCGGAACAGGAAGTCAACGCTATGCCCATTCGCAGAGCAGAGATGTGAATGCTCACGCCCCCCAAAAAGACCAAGAGACCTGTATGTAAAAGGGTCTTCAGTACTGTCCGAACTTAATAAAAGTTGAAATTTCTTCATTTTTAATTGAAAATCTGCTATGTAAAACTTCATTAAATTCTGAGTGATCTTTACCTTTGTAATGTCTTGTTCGTACAGACAGACGGAAGGACGAACATAGAAGTTTTATCGGTCGCTTCCCAACGGCGCGAAAGTAGGTAATTTCGATGGGTATGAAACATAGTTAGTAAATATTTAACCCTGCACTTAAATTTGGCTGCCTGAAGGCAGACGTGATCCCAGAGGCCTTTTGCCTGTCCGTTGAAACCCAGACCACTGAGCCTGTTTTTCCATTACGGCACAGGCATTGTTCTCGAGCCTACATATTTTGAGCCCTTAATCTTCTCTCGTATTACTGAGAATTCTTATGATATGTTATAAGAGATGGGACTGATTAATGACTGATCCTGAGACTTTCTTAGTATGCGAAGTTATTGGATGTACTTTACGTAGATTGTAAAAGTGTGGTTGGTTCATGCAATGCAAAGCAGCGTGCAGTCGATTTGGTTGGCATCATTTGAGGGCACTTCACTTTCATCTATCCGTCTGGTCTCTGTCACTGTTCTGTTGATGGATGCGTAGGTTATTTAACAATCATGGTTGAAGTGTGAAGGTGGGATTTATCGCCAGACAGGTGGTGGTGATTTGCGTGACTGCAGCGTGTATGGATAATGTTGGGCAGCACTACCGTCGAAACCGACTGTGTTTGGAGAGGAGGGGGAAGAATTGGAAATCTCAGTCAGATAGCCCGGTAGAGAACTGGACCTCATATCTCCGTGGTTGTACTGCTAGAACAGCCTGCCTGATAGCCGTGAAGTTTGGATTGTACGCAGGTGGGCTTACGCTGAAGTAGAAATTGAGAGCACGAAGACTCACTTAACACGTCTTGTGATTTATCAGTCTCAAGAGGACATTGTCCTCGCATCCTCTGATGAATATGCGGGTGCCTAATATGTCGTTCAAGTGATGTTCCGGTTTCAAATATCAGAAATTGACTATACCAAATAATGAGTCGCGGTTTTCCTCATTGCCTCCAGCTAAATTCCGGAATAGAATCTAAAATTTTGCGAGATCCCCTTTCTTATTCATTATTCCCTTGTCATCCTATCATTCAATGCTACACTGTCTGAGAAAATTACAGCGTCGTTTAATCAGTACACATTAATGGGCAGCCTATAGACACTGGGCTACTAGCTGAACAACTGAGAAATCCTGGTTCGATTTCGGAGACATTTAGGGATTTTTATCTCCTCCAAATCGCCCCGACAGCCTGTGGGTCACATCTGGCCTTCTGGTCAGTGGGTAACGGGCGTTCCACGGGGATAAAGTGGTCGGTGCTTAAGTTGTCACAAGGTTCTTCTTGATGTCGGAATTGAAAATTAGCGCAACTATACTTCCTCTCCCTCACGCCCCTTCGTGGCATGCAGAGAGACAACTTTGCTTTTGTGAAATATATAAGGTTCTAACTGTGGTTTGCCATGGGTTATAAAGTCATTCTGTGCACCTAATCGTAGAGGACAGACTCCTGTCGATGCCGGCAGTGACACAGCTGACACATACATGACGTGTTCACAGAACTGTCGCCGCTGCAGTCTGTTCTGAGCGAGTGTCTTACGTATGATTGCAGGTCCCTGGGTAAAATTTCGTAACTTTCTGTCTTTTTTCCTTTTGAGTGAGGTTTTTTCTCTCCTCCAAAATCCCAAGTTGGATTACCGCTAATTGGCAGCCGTTTCTAGCTGCTTATTCAATACATTTGAAGTTAATGTCTTCATCAGGTGGGCGTCTCCTCCACTTACTTACTTACTTACTTACTCCATGGTGCAGAGTCCTTCTTTAGAAGCTAACTGGTTTGTAGCTAGTCAAGAAATTCCTCGCATTTCACGGAACCCGAAGGTTCATTACCGCACTCACAAGCGTCCGCCACCTGTCTCTATCCTGGGCCAGCCCAATCCAGTCCATATACCCACATCCCACCT
>Ga0136643_10018923_pt1 | contig 10396 bp, 7 predicted proteins | sample TergutLab28metaG_FD_96883 | JGI IMG/M metagenome (GOLD analysis project Ga0136643, IMG submission 96883) | Labiotermes labralis P1 segment gut microbial communities from Petit-Saut dam, French Guiana - Lab288 P1 (version 3) (version 3) | ecosystem: Host-associated > Arthropoda: Insects >... | reverse complement strand
CCCCCCCCCCTCCCCCCGAACAAAATTCCTGGGTACGCCACTGGGAGTGGTAGACATATAGCTGCACTCATTCTTAACCATGGCACTAGATTGATGTGGGTGATGGGCTTCACACTCTGGCTGTATTACCCAGAGAGAAAGAGCCCCTTATATCCATTGAATATAACCTGGGTGGGTTCCAGAACTGGTCTGGATGCTTTTATGAAGAGAAATCTCGAGCCTTTACTGGGAATCAAAAGTCAAGAGCACGTTGATGATCTGTTTTGGCTGTGATTGCATTGTTCCCTTCAGGACGTTGTTCCTCATGGCTAAACAGTTAACCAGCATTGCCACTGGGAGTTTATGCAAAGTCTGAAGAGGCAGGTCTGCCAGAAACATGTGGAATTGTGGCACATTCAGGACTGCTTGGTTCACCACTACATTGCAACTGCACTTGTTACTTTGTCAATCCAGAAATTTTAGGCTCCTGAAAACATGGCTGTGGTCTCCCTCCCTCTTAACTCTCCTGCTTTCATGCCATATGATTTCTTCTTGTTTCTGAGAATGAAGTCAGAGCTATGAGGGCACCATTGGCAGGATGTCCTGAAATTCAGGAACAATCACTGACCATCCTACATGCATTTTCAAAAAGGTCAGTTCCAGTGGTGCTTCCAGCAGTGGTGGAATTCCTGGAGCCATTGCCTGAACATTGTAGGAACAACATGGAACATAACAAAGGTAAGCACACAGTTCATTATCCACTCAGTCCAGAACTTAGGTATACACCCACGTGTGAAGAATTCAAATACTGGAATAGGTAACTGGCAACTGACAAATCCCATCCTGAATTAAGTGACTCAGCAAAATAAAAAATTCAGAAGGGAATATAATAATAAAAATGTATATATTCTATAATCAAATGCAAATTGATTAAGTGTAAATAAATATATAACTCTGAAAAAGAATTGTAAAAAAAATATTTTTTATTTCTCCCACAAACAAGTACAAATTTGTATTTAATTTTAGAAGGACCATGTCTCAATTTGGGACATTGGTTTAAAATGGGCTTTTTTTAATATAGTGATTATACTGCATAGAGTCACATTGTCAAAACGGTTTGAAAGCTTTAGACATAATAGCATCTTCAGTTCTTTCCCACTGACATAAATTTTGGCTGTTGTGGGGAAATGTGGAGAAATAACACGCAGTGTGTTGTAAACAAGACTGTTTTACAGCAAATTACAGTTCTGTTTGACGGCATTCTTACTAGCCAGTACAGTAGTTTTCTATAAAGGCCAACAGGATGTTATTCATCAAATTTGTGTAGAAATATCTATTGAAAAATAACTGGGGAACATTATGATAAGAACATTTATGAAGGTCATATTACTGTCCTTCCAGAATTTTTTCTTCTAAAATTCGCATTTTATAGAACACTAGTCTACTGACAGTGAAGTCATGCTGGAATCATGAAAGTAAAATTCCATGCATGCACAAGTCTGGCTGTATGAGACATCAATGTTTTTCCCGTTTAGAGGCCAGTCACCTTGAAGAATTGCTAAGAACATGTAAAGTGGTTGCCTCATCTATTCACTAGTTGTTCTGCAGTTGGTTTTTAATAAAAGATTTAGCTTTGCTCCAAATGACTTCTGTATCAAGTATGAACAACATACACTGAATTTCTTTCACAAAATTTGGTCATATGCAGGACACTAAAATGTTGACATAAATTATAACCAGTTAATAACCTGTTAAATTCTTGCGAGTTTTGAGGTTTTCAGAGCAGTGTGGTTGGAGATACCATTTTTTCAAGATATGACACTACATCACTGTGGAATCAGTTCATGGCCATGCTAAGGGGCATATTTGTAACTTCAGGAACTGATTACCCAGTGGACACAGAACTGAATTTCATTAAAATTTTATTAAATTTTAATTACTATTCAACAATGATATGAAGTGTTATCAAGCAATGCCAAATAATGTGATCACATTTTATGCATTACATACTTACATGCAGCTTGACAGTACTGTCTGAGTTGTTGAACCATATTACAGTAATATGCTGACAAATAAAAAAATCTTGCAAGCCCCTGCTTGAGTTCTTAGTTTAAAAAGAAACATGTGAGCCTTAGACAACATGTTCTGTAGTGTGATTTGAATATCTCAGGATTCTAGTCACAGTGCATTGTGAATGGAGCATTTGGATGTGCATCTTGTCGTTATGAAGTGAATTTGTGTGAAGTTCTGAGCATCTTTGCTCAACTTGGAAGAATTTTCATGATTTCATGCATATCTGCTGAGGCTTTCAAACAATTTGTGTCCAAACTCGGCATCCACTTGACTGAACATTTTCACTGTACGAGCCTGCAAACAGTAACACACCAGAGAAGAGTAAATTACGTCACTGAGCGTAATTATGGTATCACATTTTATGATTTTATTAGTTCTTTATTTATTTCAAGATTTTGTGATTATATGTCATCACAAAAAAATTGTGTGTAAGGGTCTGAGTGGTAAGTTTAAGATAATCTAAAGGCATTCACCTAGATTGGCTGTGAAAAACCAAGAAAAGCCCAGCTGAGATTCAGATTGTTAACATTATAAATGCTGAAAACAAATAGAGCCCTTCATTGTGATTGTCAAGTCACTAAATTTCATTGCAGAAATGCAATGGTGACGATGACAGTAAGGTCAGCAACACTGCACTGCTATGTTTTATTGGTGTCAGTATCATGAATCAGGCAGATTACAGCTGCAAAAGTCAACTCAGTCAGTAATGAATTAATCCCAGATCATCCTGAAGATTGTACTCAAGAAATGTATGTGTATGTTTATATGTGCATATATATATATATCTGCTACATAGGAAGTGTGTGTGTGTGTGTGTGTGTGTGTGTGTGTGTATAGTGAAGTAACAGACAGAGATGTTCCCAGTGAACCAAATCAGCATAAATGTTATGTGAGGCTCGTAACCATCCCGTAATTTGACACAACTCTTTTCACAATCCATTTACATGTTTCTGCATAGCACTATCATATATTTACTAGCATAATGCCTACTGCCTATCTAGCGTCTTTATGTTGGAAAGTCTTCAGATTTTCGTTTCTAAAGGAAATGGAGAAGAAATGAGTGGAATTAGCCCCTGTGCTTTGTCTGTTTAACGAACCTGGATAAAGTCAGCAGCATTCCTCAAGTGGTCTGCAATGTTCTGCACCAAATGATCTCTTTCATCTGACTTCAGGACATTCCTCCAGAACAGAGCTGGCTGGCTGAAATTGTCTTCATCACCAGAGTTGTATCTGCAGGATAATGCACAGTTCCAGAAAGAATAAATTACTAAAATTTTTAACCCACAGTTATGTCATGATATCTAGTCATCAGGCATGCAGCTTAGTGATTGTCACTTTGGAGTAACCAAAACATGCAGCACCAGACTACAATTGCTACATTAAAGTTGTGCACTGATAGACTGTACGCTTTTGTTATATATCAAGGAGGCTTGTTTCAGTTACGTATTGAATAAGGTGGCGATGTTTTTAGTTTTGACCCATGACTTCACATTCCACCATTGCTTCATATTCATTTACCATCCATCTGCCATTGACACTATACAGTCTCAGTAATTGAGAGTGTCACAAAATAAAACAATTTAAAAATTGGTGAGTAAAGCATGGTAAATGTCATCGTTCCTCCTGCTGTTGTACTGAACATAACGTATAAAGGGCAGTTCAAAGAAAGGAGAAAATAAATTTAAAAAAGAAGAGAGGGCAAGACAGATGAAGATAGAGAGATTACTGTGGCTGCAACATGAATAATGACTTATGGAAATCATTTATTGTGACTACACACTTTTATTCCACAGCACAACTAATGAGTTGAATGCAATAAAAAGGATTCTGCAATGAGACTAGTAGCTGTACTAAACTGTGGCAGGTGGCATTCATATAAAAGAAACAAAATGAAAAATAAATAAACAGGTACATTTGTAGTTGCATGATGATTTACAGAAGGAATTCATGTTGACTACTAGTTTTAAGCCTTTATGTTCTGAATGGTAATTATTATGTCTGGTTTTTATTCTCAGGTTTCATGATTTTTCTAAATTTCTAGACAAGCATATTCTGTATCTTATATTTGGAACTTACACCTCCGTTGTCTTTAGACTGTGCTGCTTATGCCTGACATCACTTCACTCAAAAGAACACAGGCACTACATGGAACTACCCTGTCTTTTACTGCAGGCCTGATCACAGTGTTGGGAGAGTGTAAGGCTCTGCATTACTGGCATGTAAGGAAAGTTCACCTGTCATAATTTTAATACAGCAACCATCTTAACTCATACAATAAATAACATGAACTGACTGTACAAACAAGCTGTATATAGTATTTTACTGCATTCCTTCTTTTCTGCAACTCAGAATATCCTTAATATTGTTTTTGTAAAAATGAAGAATTGCAACAAAGTAAGACTAAACTCTCAACATTTCTGTCATGGTGTCTACACAATGTATGTTGGTGGTGCATGTGAAAGCAAGATAAGAGGTCATGCCAGGAGTGATGGCATATGCCTGTGCAAGAGAGGAGAAAGTGAAGGGAAGCAATAGTGTAGTGCGGGTGGATGAGTTTTTTAATTTAAAGTGAAATGGAACATTTTCCTTCCTCATGCTGAGATGAGAATCTGTACAACTGTGGCCTCTCAATCAGCCAAGTCTCTTATAACCCTGGATGGTAGTTAAAAGAATATGGGGCACTGGTGAAGTGGAAAGTTCATTGTACACTAAGAACATTGTAGCCCAGAGCCATGTTTTCACCACAAATCCCACATACTTTGTCATGCTATTGAACCAAGGATTTTGTGGTTGAAAGACAGCAGCTATTCACCTGAGCTATGGCAGTTCCTTTATGCAATGATCTTGATAGGATTGTTGTGTGCGCGCACACGCACACACACACACACACACACACACACACACACACACACAGCCCAGCAGTAAGCTGATTTTAATCCCTCTCTGCACTGTACAACTAAATGTACTCATGCATCTGGATGGCTTAACTCAAAGGAATACAAAAGAGTAGAATATTGTTTCTGAATACATGTAATCACTTGTGGTGTTGGCTGTACTAAGAACGATGGCATCAAGATCACCCCACTACAACTAGAGGCTTTTGCACATCTATAACAAGTAATAAATTTTGTTGTTTATGTACCTGGCAACATCTCCTGTGACATTGAATGTAGAAATGGCAGCACTGGGATCATTCTTTGGTCCACTGAAACTGTTTGGGAAGTAATTGGGTGCTCCACTCTGGTTGTTGGTGTAAGTTTGAGGTCCATCACGTTGATAGTTTGTTATCTTCGTTTTGAATGGACGATTGACAGGAAACTGCAGGTAATTGGGCCCTAGACGATACCTCTGGGTATCTGAATAACTGAACAGGCGTCCCTGTTTATAAAGTGCAGTAAGGTGAAGCAGGTTGTAAGGACAAAAGAAGTAGATCTGACAAGGTTATAATCAATTCTGAAACCATCTGGAAAGTTTATGCTACATACCTTTTTTGTTAAAAATGTAAGAAGAATGGCAAGGAATCGTCGCATTCTGCACGTGCCAATGGAATGAATGAATGTAAGAAGTAAAGTGAAACCTACCCATAGAATTAGCTGATTTATTGGATTCCATTACAGTACTTTGCACACAACCCACCCTTCCGCTTAATGGATATACATTACCCAGAAATGGATGGCCTAGAAGGATATGTTTATTATATTCCATATTAGAATATATTTAGTGACTTGGGCAATAAATGTGGTATTTAAACTGTTATTAGTACAAAAAAATCTTGAAGTGGTCTAGCATTTACAAAACTTTGGCAAGATCTGTTTTGGCATAGGCTTGTGAAAGTGAAACATCTAAAAATGAAAACAGATTTTCAGCACCTGAAATTAAATTTATGACAATAACTGTAGGTAACATACAATTTGATCATACCCAAATTTAAATCATTTTAGAAGACTGAAAATTCAATATTCACCACATTTATGCAAAATTACTGAAGTCATTTTAAACAACAAGTACGAAAGAATGAAAACAACGGGTACTGAATTGGTTATTAATTTTACAATCCTCAGGGAGGAAGAGATGTATGGTCTAATGCCTGATAAGATTATGAAAATAATGAAGAACAAGAGCATGCTGTCCTGCCTTCTGAATCTGTGTTTTCATCTCTCAAATTACTTTGTTGTAACCGATAACCAACAGGACTTCAGATTACAGTGTCACCTCCATAGACAGATTTTATGGCCCATTGATTTTGTCTCTCACAAACTCATTTACCCCCCAGCAAGAACTTTATTCCATCTGGTTTCATGTTGCATCTAATACCTGTTGTCTGTGAGTGGTGCTGTCTTAATTTTTACAGCAGTAAGCAACAGGATATTTTGAAAATTTTAACCAGAAGCAAGAATAAACACATCATACATTTTAGTGTCTCCCTGAGCAATTTTTACAGGTCAGTAGTTTAATGGCAACCATAGCAATTTGAAATCTGAACCTTCTGAACATACTACATATAATAGTAAATAAACATGAAGATCTAGGAAGACATATTCATGTTTGTGTTTACACTACTGTCTCAGTAAGGAGAAAGAGAAACTTCATAACTATGTGTATTTACGTGTATTTATACAACTTTCGGGTTGTAAACACGTAGGTTCTGCTGCTGTGTGTTACATTATCAAACTAAACTTACCCATCATTTTTCCACTTCTTGTTTATGATTGAATGGAAGAAAGGGAAAGACCATGCAGATGTAAACCAGTATTGATGCTACTTACATGCAACATTTTGTCGGGGCTAGGTTCAATACCTGGAATCATATGGGCCGGACTGAAACCAACTTGCTCCACTTCAGCAAAATAGTTTGAAGGATTCTGGTTCAACACAATTTTGCCCACTGGAATCAAAGGGAAGTCCTCTTGAGGCCACACCTGCATCACAGTTTAGTGTGATGTCAACAGAGTTCATGCATGTGACTGGAGATAAGAGATCCAGCAAATTACCAAGTTCAGACCTCTATCATAAAGGAATGTGAATTGAAAATGTGTGAGAACAGTATGCTAAACAAATTATTTCAACATACATGATATTATATAAATGGGATGTGCTATCAGGAGTACAGTATCAAAAGTGTACAACTTTGCAGCATACCTACCAATTTGTGGAAAGTGCATGAATCTTTATTTTTTACATTTATGGAGGAAATTATACTTTAAGAAACCCTGTGATTTATTTTGTCTAGTATGAAGTTATAATTGCCTGTACATGCAACTAGGATTGGAAAAAGTCTGAGCAGTTTAGAATAACACCAATGCATCAGAAACACAATATCTTCAGGGTGACATCTTGGAAAGTAGGCACTATGTAATAAGTTTAACAACTGGATAAATGTAACCTCTACATGACATAACATGTTTATAGTAAGTAATATGCAGTAATCACACCTGAAATATTCATACATAGATTTTACTACTATGTGCTCATATTTATAGAATTGTATTTTAGTAATTTTAGACCACTCACTTGTTTCAGTGCGATGATACCAGATACTGTTTAATACAATTTTGACCTCCTGATGATGAGCACATAGTACTTCAAACATGTAGAGGATTTTGTGCATTAAGTTGGTTAATTACAAAGAAGGACTGAAATGTTGAATGGATTTTCTGAGGGTAAATTCAAAGGACATGAAGTGGATTAACTTGGGTTACTGTAGGCTCTAGTTACAAGCTTCTATGTTAGCAATGTTGAACATTAAAATTATAGTGTTACGCAGCATGTTAGCATAGCTGTACCACTGTAGATTTGATTTGTGGAAGTGCCTGGTTTGAATTTTGCCTGGAACACCAGGTACCCATACCAAGGTTTTTCCTCCAGGCAAATGCCTCAGTTAGGTCACAGCTGCCTCCCTTCCCATTCATCAGTTGCCAGTTGTCCTACCATTTTACACCATGTAGTTAGCTTCTCAAGAAGGACTCTGCACCATGGAGTAAGTAAGTAAGTGTGAGATACTGACAGTATTGTAAAGAAACCACTAAAACGAAATTTATGACTAAGAGTTAGGGTTTTATGAAATTAAATTAGTTAATTAAATACCTTTGTGAGGTCAAATGGGTTCCATCGGAAATGCTCAGCTTCTTCAAATGTCATGACTTGAATGTAAAAGGACCAAGTGGGAAAGTCACCACGTGCAATGGCATTGTACAGATCACGGATTGCATAGTCTGGATCTGTGCCTGAAATATTAGCAGCTTTGGCTGGAGATAAGTTCCTGATGCCCTGATCTGTCTGCAAACAACAAACATAAACTGAATAGCTCAGAGACACCGCATGTTATGAGAAATGTGCATGTTTTATTGCAGTTAGTTTTGTGCAGTGTGTGAAATGACAAACATTGTACTGTAAGAAATTTATAGTTCCTTTCCATGCTATAGAAGTAACTGATGGTGAATTGTAGGAATATGCATAAAATCTGATGTGGCAATGTAGTATAAATATACCTTTATTTATTATTTGAAACATCTGTTTATATCAATGAAAACTTGGCAAGAAGGAGAAGTGTTGAGGTTATGTGTGAAAAACTGCAGAAACATGGAATGTATAATTGAGTAAATTAAGCATAAGGGAAGTCCCTAAGATCTATAGTTATTCATTTATAATTTCTGAAAAACTAGTATGCACCTGGAAGCCTTTAAAGTTGATTAGGCACCTGAGATTATGATTATAATTTACTTTTGTGTTCTAAAATTGTAATTTTCAGTTTTTTCACTGCTGAGAGTGATTCAGAAGTACGTGTTAGATTCAACATTGACTGTGACTCAGAAAATACATGTGACCATTGACCTTAAAAGGCTTTGTTACTGAAATATGACAAGTCATATTATGCACAGGATATATCTGTAACATGTAAAGTGCTTAGCACTTCTATCTTTCTCTATTCTCCACCCACTAAGAGATCTTATATGTAATTCTGTTCTACAATCACTTTTTGTTAGTTACATATAATTTTTCAACTTGACTTATAAGGACTAATATTTTCACTCATTAGTTCCTGATGCTTTTCAGTCTTCATAGTATCTTGGAGTTCCCATTTCTGCTACTGGCATCATCTTTTGTCATCATCATCCATGCCCATGGTTCTACCACATTTTACCATTGCACTAACCAGTATTTTTTACTTTGCATTTAATTTACAAATGAAGTTTTAAAAGATCTATGTTTTGTATGGTAATTGAGAGTACTTTATATACACTAGGAAAAGGGACTTGTGGTGACAGTAGAAAGTAGGTAATAGATGATGCACCTTATAGTGAAACTTGACATACACTGCTTCATTTTGTTTATTCACCATCTTGAAGGTATGGGAGCCATAGCCATGCATGTAGCGGTACCCATCTGGGATGCCTCGGTCAGAGAATGTGATCATTACCTGATGGATTGTCTCTGGCCGCAGGGAGATAAAATCCCAGAACATGTTTGCATCCTGCAAAATTAAAGGCATATTATTCCATCCTTTTAATTCATTAATCCACTGAAAATTTGATACCTCTTGTATTTTAGCTGCTAGGGTATTATGGCAGAAAAATTCACCTGATGGAAGATAAAACAGTGTAGGTGTATAGTAGTTTCATCACCATAATTATGGAACAAGAGCTGTACTTGGCTATAAACATACTCTGGTCAAGTTGAGGCATTTATTTTCAATACTTAATTAACTTCATATAGCTTACAAATTTTGAGTAGAATAATCAAACATATGTACGTACATGTGTGTGTGTGTGTGTGTGTGTGTGTGTGCGCACGCGTGTGTTTGTTTGTTTGTGTGTGTGTGTGTGTTTGTTTGTTTGTTTGTTTGTGTGTGTTTGTGCATGCATGCGCACGTGTGCTTGCGTGCGTGTGCAAACACTCTTGCGCATGGATGTACTCAGGTATGTGTGCATGCATGTATATAACCTGATATATATAGTAAAATACTGAAGAATGATAGATTAAATTGTCTACCTGATCATTGTACAAAGACTTCCTTCAGCAGTTCATTGTAATGTTTATTTGCTTATGTGAATCCAATGGTTTATCACCACGTTCATAAAAACCCACCATTGTAATTGTTAATGAAGGCTACGATCTCCAAAAACGTTCCTTTCTAATATCTTTGCCTACTGTCAACAGAAGGTATATGTGTCAAAAAAAATTCAATCTTAAATAATATACACATACATACATACATTACATACATACACACACGCATACATGCATGCATGCATACACACATACATACATACATACATACATACATACATACATACACACATACATACACACATGCATACATACATATGTACATACATACATAAGT
>Ga0136643_10018921_pt1 | contig 10396 bp, 6 predicted proteins | sample TergutLab28metaG_FD_96883 | JGI IMG/M metagenome (GOLD analysis project Ga0136643, IMG submission 96883) | Labiotermes labralis P1 segment gut microbial communities from Petit-Saut dam, French Guiana - Lab288 P1 (version 3) (version 3) | ecosystem: Host-associated > Arthropoda: Insects >... | reverse complement strand
GGGAGTTTCTTTGAAAAGTTGCTAAAAGAAAGCATTAAACAAGAGGTAGGGCAATATTTCACTCCTGTTGATATTGCTAAGTTTATTATATATTCTTTGCCATTAAGAGAATATATGGAAGAAAAAATAGAAAAGCAAAAATCTTCAATCATTCCAACTGCCATTGATTTTGCTTGTGGTTCAGGTCATTTTTTAATTGAGTATATGGAAGTTATACAAAATTTGATACAAAAAATTGAGATTACAAATGCTTCCACTTCAGCTAAAAACAAGGTTAGTTCTTGGCGGAATGATGTTAAATTTGCGTGGGCAAAAGATTATGTATATGGAATAGACAATGATGACAGATTGGTAAAAACCACGAAAGTTGCAGCTTTTTTGAATGGAGATGGTGAAGCAAATATTTTATGGGGTAATGGATTGGATAATTTCCACACATCACGAGATTATATTAAAGTTTTGAAAAACCCTACCAATGATAAAAACAATGGTAATTTTGATGTTTTGATTTCCAACCCTCCATACTCTGTAAAGGGGTTTAAGGGAACTTTAGATGATGGAAGTAGCTCTTTTGATTTATTTAATGGTTTGACAGAAAAATCAAAAGAAATAGAATGCCTTTTTGTGGAAAGAATGAAACAGCTTTTAAAAATTGATGGTATAGCGGCAATAGTCCTCCCTACATCTATTTTAACAAACTCTCGTTTGCATTCTAAAGCAAGGGAAATCATACTTAAATATTTCTATATTAAAGCAATAGTGGAATTAAAAGCAGACACTTTTGCGGCAACCCCAACAAAAACGATAATACTATTTTTGAAACGACGAAATGACGGAGATTTTATTGCCATTGAAAGAGAAATAAATGATTTTTTTGTTAATAAGAATGATGTAGCGGTCAACAAGATTGAAAGTGCGTTTTCAAAATTTGTTTCGAATGTGTATGAGAATCTAAGTTTTGATGACTATTTAAAGTTTATTAAAGGACAAAACGTAGAACACGAATTATGTAAAGATTATTATAATGCATTCAATGATGACCTCCAAAAAGTAATAAATTTAGAAAAAGAAAAAATGTTATATTTTTTCTTAACATATCCTCAAAAAATAGTATTAGTAAAAACTGGCGAAGAAGAAAAGGGCAAGAAATTCTTGGGTTTTTGGTTTTCTAATAGGCGAGGAAAAGGAGAGGTACCTTTACCTACTGGAACACAACTTTTTAATATTAGTGAATTAATGGATTCAACGAAAGCAAACAGTTATATCTATAACGCTTTCAAGAATAATTTTGATTTAGAAATAGCTGATAATTTGTCCGAACATATATCGTATGCTTATCTAAGTAGTTTCATTGAATATGGGACAAATAGTTTTGATAGAATTATTAATTTGAACAAGAAAGATATGATAATATTTCAATCTGCTCATAATAAGAAATTAGGGGATTATGTTTATATTATTAAAGGTGTAACTTATGATAAAGAGCAACAAGTATTAAATAAAACAAAAAATATAATATTAACCGCTGACAATATTACAGTTGATAATAGATTTGAGATGTCAAAGATGATTTATCTGAGTGATGATTTAAAGCTGGATAATACAAAGAAATTAATGAGTAGTGATGTCTTTATTAGTCTTTCAAGCGGGAGCAAAAAGCACGTAGGAAAATGTGCGCACATAAAAAGCGACACAAATTACTATGCCGGAGGCTTTATGGGGGTAATTCGCCCTAAAGAAGAAAAAAAGGAAGAAATTAATATGAAATATCTTCATATTATCCTCTCGCATCCGATTATTCGTAACAATTTAAGCAATTCAAGTACAGGTTCAAATATTAATAATTTAAGCGATAACCTCTATGATTTAAAAATTCCATTACCGCCGATGGATGTACAAAAGAAGATTGTAGATGAATTTGTGAAAGCTGAAAAGAAAATGCAAACAACCAATGACAATATATCAAGCTCACAAACAAATATTAAAGATATAATTGGTAAGTGTTTTAGTAGCAATTTGAAAACAGGGCGATTAGGTGATATTATTGATAACGATTTTGTAAAAAGGGGCAAATCGGCAAAATATGGAAGTTCTAATATGCAAATAATAAAATCAGGGCAAGCACGAGGTCTGCTTGAATTTGATTTTACTGAAAGGCACTATGTTGATGAAAAATTCATTTCTGATGAGAGAAATTTAATAAAAGGAGATATTTTAATTAATTCAACCGGGGTGGGAACTGCTGGAAGGGTTACATTGTTTGATTTAGACGGAGATTTTGTAGTTGATAGCCACATAACTATCGTTAGGCTTAATAAAAATGAAGCATTACCAAAATATGTTTTATATGCCTTATATCACATTGGTTTTAAAACCATTGAAGCTATGGCTACAGGACAAAGTGGTCAAGTTGAATTATCACCAGACACAATAAAAGGAATAAGAATTCCACTACCTTCCCTTCCTGAACAGAAGAAAATTATTGCCGAAATAGAAAAATACGAAGCTGAGATTGCAAAAGCTAAAACAAAGTTGGAAGACTTGGAACAAAAAAAGAATGAGATTATTGATAAATATTTATAATAGATAATAACATTTTTGGCAACGCTTTGGCAACAGAAAGGCGGATAGCCTATGGAATTTGTATAATAAAGATTATGCAGATAATAGGCACAATAGCATTCATACTAATTTGTATGAGAAAGATTTATCAGTGTGGAGTGGGAATGAGGAATTAATCCCGAAAATGAATATAAATATATGATAAAAAAAAGATTAAACGGCATTTCGTTGTTTTCCAGTTGCGGCATAGGCGAAACATATTTCAAAGAAGCCGGCATTGATATTTTAGTGGCTAATGAATTGCTTGAAAAAAGAGCGAATTTATACAAAGCAATATATCCGGAGGCTACGGTCGTTTGTGGAGATATTTCAAATGAAGATGTTTTCAATAAAATTATTTCCGCTTGCCCTAAAAAGATAGATTTTCTTCTCGCATCGCCTCCTTGCCAAGGAATGAGCATCGCTGGTAAAAATCGCTGTCAGAAATCAATGGAGAGCGACGAGAGAAATTATCTTATTACATATATCGTAAAAGCGATAAAAAAAACCAACCCCGATTATATATTGATTGAAAATGTTCCGATGCTGCTTAAATTAAAAATTAAATATAAAGGCAAATTTAAAACAATCCTTGATATTTTAAAATATGAATTTGCCGAAGAATATAAAGTAGAGAGCGATGTTGTAGATTCCTCTAATTACGGAGTGCCGCAAACTCGTTTAAGAGCAATTATAAAAATAAATAGAATAGGAACTACATGGGATTGGCCAAAGGAAAATGAAAACAAAACGACCGTAGAAGCGGTAATTGGTTCGTTGCCGTCATTGGAAGCGGGAGAAAAATCGGATATTAAGTGGCATTTTGCCCGCCCTCATAGCGCAAATAATATTTTGTGGATGAAAAATACACCTACAGGAAAAACAGCTTTTTCTAATCCGGTTTTTTTTCCTCAAAAAAGCGATGGAACAAGAATAACAGGGTATGAGTCATGTTATAGAAGAATAAGATGGGACGTTCCCGCCCCTACAATAACTATAAGAAACGATTGTATTGCATCGCAACGTAATGTTCACCCTGGCCGCTTGCTATCTGATGGTACTTATTCAGATGCTCGCGCTTTAACTCCCTTAGAATTGATGTTGTTAAATTCTTTGCCTACTGATTGGAATATTCCCGATGATACGCCAGAATTACTAATTAGGCAGTGGATAGGGGAATCTATCCCGCAGCTTATGCTAAAAGAAATCGTTGGAGGTATTAAGAATGGATAAAATAAAAGCTATTTCTCTTTTTTCAAGTGCCGGAATAGGAGATTTATTGCTCGGAAAAACAAACATAGATATACTTGCAGCCAACGAGTTATTACCCAAAAGAGCGGAATGTTTTCAGCATTTTTATCCGGGTACAGAAATGTATTGCGGAGATATTAACGAGGAACCGACAAAAAAGCATATGATAAACATCGTTAAAAATAATAACGTTAAAATGTTGATTGCAACACCGCCATGCCAGGGCCTCAGCACTTTGGGTAAAAATAAAAAACAAATGCATTATGAAAGCGATAAGCGAAATTATCTTATCTTACAAACGTTTTATATAATTGACGAATGCGATTTTGATTATGTTTTAATTGAAAACGTGCCGAAATTTATTGAAATGTATTTCCCTTATGAAGGTGAATATTTGCTTTTAGAAAAAATATTAGAAAAAAAATATGCGGATAAATATAAAATAGATATACGTGTTTTAAACGCTAAGGATTATGGAGTATGCCAATCAAGGCCGCGCGCTATTATTAAATTATATAAGCACGGATTAAAGTGGGGTTGGCCGGAAGAGCAATCGGAAATTCCTTTATCAGATGCTATCGGGCATCTGCCTTCGTTGGAATCAGGCGAATCATCCGAAATTCCGTGGCATTATTCAAAGATACATAATGATAGGGCGGTATTGGCTTTGCGGCATACACCTGCCGGAAAAAGCGCGATTGCGAATGAAGTATATTACCCTAAAAAGGATGATGGAACTCGGATTAAAGGTTTTCACAATACTTTTAAACGCATGACCTGGGAACAACCCTGTCCAACGCGGACAACATTTAGCGGCAGCATTAGCTCTCACAATAATGTTCATCCGGGCAGACCGCTTTCAGATGGAACATATTCAGATGCTCGTGTCCTAACGCTCTTGGAAACGTTTATCGTTTCATCTATTCCGGATGATGTAGATTTCCCAAAAGATTCGTCTGAAACGTTTATCCGTACAGTAATCGGAGAATCCATACCGCCGAAACTTATGATGAAAGTCGTTGAAGCAATAGGAACAAAGACGGAGAAAGATTATGCCGCTAATGGTTGAACGTAACAAATGGATACTTTATAAACATACTTGCAACTATGAAATGATAAAAGCTGTTGCACTTGATGTTAAAAACGCATGCAAGACGGAAATTTCGAATGTCGAGCGGCATCGGATGCAGGAGAGGTTAGCTGCGCTTGATTTATACAAAACCCGCAATCCAAAGAACAAACCGCTGGATTCAATAAATCATAGAATTAATACGCTTGAATATTGGATGTTTGGATATGAAGATAAAATCGACGGTGAAAAGCGTTTTATTTTTAGCCCTTTAGGAAACTTATTTCTAAAGCATATTAATGACGAGCAGAAGCTAAAGAAAATTTTTATCGCTATGTTATTTGCGTTTCAATTTCAGCATCCTGGCAGTGGTACAAACAAAGAGTTTCAGTTGTATCCTTTCCGGTTAATATTTCAACTATTATTAGATTCAAGATTGGACGGGAAACTTTATAACAACGAAGTGGAGTATATATTGGTTTTTATTAAATCGATAAACTTTACTGATTATGAATTGTTAGTAAATAAAATATTGGAATTGCGGAAAATTTCTAACGAAGACATGGCGGTTTTATTCAAAGAAGATGAACATGCTTTTGTAAACGCTGTTTATGAATGGGAATATTACACTCAAACACTATTTGAACAAATAGGTGTTATAGAACGTCATAAAGGTGATTTCATATGTAAGCTATTTCACCCGTCAAAAACAAATACCAAAAGCCTTCCGACAGGAAGAAACGCTTCGCGGGGATATATTTCAATTGTTCCGGAGCAAAGGACATTTATAAGGGAAATGCTTACAATGTATTGTTGTTTTGAAATCCCTGTGCAGTTAAATGACCCCGGACGATTACGGATTGATTGCGTTAAAGAAATATATAGTTTTTATCCTAAGCTATTATTAGATGAAATCGGAGAATCTGAAAAACTGAGCGAAGCATTAGAATTGCCGATGCTTATTGAAAAGTATTCAAATAATCCTGACAATGAAACCGCTTATTTATTTGAGCAAATACTTACTGACGGCTTTAATATATTCCACAATGTTAATGCCATTTGGCGTGGCGGTGCACGGCATACCGATATAGAAGGATTATATCTTACTAAAAGCAAAAAGTTTGCGGTAGATGCAAAGTCAACGGCAAATAAATTATTAGCTATTAATTCCGGGCGGTTAAGAGAACATCGGGATGAAATCGGCGGAGCATACAGTATAGTAATAACGCCTCGTTATGTTCCGGCAACCAGGAGAGATATCAAAAACCAGCCAATTGTTATAATTCTCGCAAGTACTTTTGCTGAATACCTTTACAACCATATTTTCCACGATGTGAGGGATGTTGATTATGCTGACTTTGACGATATAATCGTTGAAAATCTCGGAACTGATATTAGCAAATTGATTTCAAATATGACTTTGAATAAATTTGCGGCAACTAATTAGGAGCGATTAATATATTTTACGTTACCTATCAGCAAACTCCCCTAACCTAACTCCATCCCCACCTCAAACATCCTCCCCCACGGAAGGTAAACCTCTTCAATTACCACCGGATGCTTGCGGCTTATATTCAGCGCCGAATAACTCACCGCTAACTTTTCCTTAATCAATAATTCAACTTCCGCCAGTTTTGCTGAAACATCATCGTCCTCTAGACCGAGACCTTCTAAATCATTGTTAATAATATCATGCCGCACATCAGCCTGATAACAAACATCCTCAATAATCCGGTAAAGCAAATTGGGCAGATTTGCCCCGAAACAAGCCTGGGCTAAAGTAGTTCCCAGCGTATTACAATTCGTATTCCAGCCGGCATAACTACATAATTTATCGAGAACATTCAGTTCATCAAGATAACGGATTAATTGAAAATCACCGCCATTGCAAAAGGCGCTATCGCATAACGCAACTTTTCGCCCTTCGTTCAAAAAATCCCTAATCTGATAACAAAAGTCAATCAGGTTACGATAACTGCTATAGCTTATATCAAACTCTTCATCATAGGTATCCTGCACTGCTTTACCCGGTGAATTAATTGCGAGGATAAAGTCGGCTTTGTCAGGAGATAAAGCCAGTTTTGCCCGGCAGGCCCGAAGATGAGATTTAAGGCTTTCATACATTGGCCGGTCCTCAAAAAGCGGAACGATTGTCGGCCCGAGTATCGAAGCATAATATGGATAAAATGAGGGTTCAAGGTCGTAAAATTCATTATATGCCCTGGCAAGAAGTGATAATGCTACTTCATCCGCCCCCGGATAAATCATTACTTTGAAATCAAGCACTGCTTTCTTGACCGCATCTATGACCCGTTTTTGTGAGAGGGCTGTATAACCATAGGGCGAAGAATCATCTTGAGGAAAAACCAGGAAATCGATAATTCCCCTTTCAAGATATTTAATGACTTCAAGATTTATTTCCGTATTAAAATCGCGGCGGGTTTCATAATCCTTGATAACTTCATCAGGTATACTAATCGCCGAAAGCTCCGCCGCTTCGGTTTCATTTAGACCATGACGTTCTTGATAATCAAGCAAGTATTTGCGCCGGAAAAGGGCAAAACCGTATTCAGCATAATAATCCGGTTCTTCATCGCTGGAATCATATTGCGGTGTCCGCATAATGCAATTAAAAGCATAAATTTTGATATCTTTATCCAAGGCTTTCAACTCTTTAAGTACTTCCAAACGGCTGAAGGCTTCCTGCATAGTCAAATAATGAAGGCGTGAAGGAATTAAACCGCCATAAACTAACGTATCAATTGAAATGATTAGGTTTGTACAACCATCAAGATTTTCCCGCAGAAAGCCGGCAATCATCGTGGTATCGGCAGGGCGCTTTTTATCACCAAGAATACTTTTACCGGGGACTAAAAGTTCAACTTTATTTGAACTTTGGCCAATCATTTGCGGAAATAGGTAGTTACAAGGCCTTTCATCTAAAGGAAGTAATAGTATTTTCATAATAGATAATTCCTTTCATTAATAACGCAGAAGTCTGGCGCTCAATCGCAAATACCTCGCGCAATATGATACATGCCCCACAACCCTGCATCGTTTCCCAGCCCGGCCGCCATAAGTGAAACGCCGGAATGCCCGGGCATATCACAATTACTTACTTTCTCACGAATCAAACCGATAACATAATTATTACTCATAATCCCGCCGCCAAGAATAATAAGAGAGGGGTTAAAAGCATATATCAAACTAATCAAACCATAAACAACTTCATTAATCCATTTATCAACCAAATCTTTGACGGTTTTATCGTCCAAATTAGCCAGCACTAACCTACCGTCCTTAAGCTCCGGCCTCACCGCGCTGACCTTTGAAATCAAAGCAGAAACACTGGCATTTGCTTCATAATAACCACTTATACCGTCGTTATATTTATCCGCATTAGTAATAATCCGGCCAAATTCCCCCGCCGCATTCGTTGTACCCTTGTCAATAGAGCCGCCCCGTACAATCGCCCCGCCGATACCTGTCCCATATGTTAAACACAAAAAATCGTGCTTTCCTTTTCCTGTCCCATAAATGGCTTCGCCGATAGCGGCCGCATAAACATCGTTTTCAACGAAAACGGGCACATTAAAATATTCCATAAAAATTTGGCACAGATTCGCCCCGGTATAATTAGGAATATTATTATTAGCATAACTGATGATGCCGGTTTCACTATCTACCTGACCGGCTGTCGAAATAGCGATTGCCTCAAAATCATTATAATCCTTAATAATATCAATCGCTAGCTTAATAACGTGCGGCCCGCCTAAATAAGCCTCACTTAATACCTCCCGTCGGTCAAACAACTCCCCGTTCCTGAAAAGGCATGATTTTATTGCTGTACCGCCGATATCTAAAGCAATTATATTCATCGCTACATCCTTTAACCAGTACGTCCGGCAATAAACTCTCTCTATCGCTAGGTTTAAATAATTTCAATCAACTCTTTCATTCGGGAGAAAGCGGCCTAATGCGACTGCGAGATACTTTTACTTTCCTTACTAACCCAATTCCCGCACAAAACGCTCCGTAATCAGTTGCGGCCGCGTAATTGCCGAACCTACCACCGCAGCATGGCATCCGCAGGCCATCGCCTGCCGAAGTTCAGCAGGTGCCCATATTCCGCCTTCCGCAATCACTGGCTTACCGCATTGACTGACCAAGTCAGTCAATAGACTGTAATCCGGCACTACCATACCTTTACTTTCATCAGTATATCCGCATAGCGTTGTACTGATGATATCAAACCCCATTTCCGCAGCGGCAATACCCTCGGCAAAAGTTGCACAATCGGCCATGAATAGCTGCCGGGGATATTTTTCCCGTACCCGGGTAAAAAAGGCTTTAAGGCCCTCACCGCCGGGCCGCAACCGGGCGGTCGCATCCATCGCGATTATTTCCGCCCCGCAACCGGTCAACTCGTCTACCTCTTGCATTGTCGGCGTTATATAAATAGGGCTGTCATTATAATCGCACTTCACGATACCGATTACCGGAAGTGCGGCGACTTTTTTTATTTCATTGATATCAACTGCTGTATTGGCACGGATACCCTTTGCCCCGCCCATCATCGCTGCATAAGCCATTTTCGCCATGATATATGAAGAATGCAGCGGTTCGTCAGGCAGCGCCTGACATGATACAATCAAACCGCCCTTTATATTATCCAAAATATTCATAAAATAATATCTTTCTTTCAATCGTGAGCGTGTTTTGCGGCGAAGTGCAGAGATGTCACACGCGGATTAAGTATTTCTAATCCTTACACCTCTTAATCACGCCATCCGCAATTCCTGCGACCTTCTTAAAAGCACTATGGAGCAGATAAGCATTAATTACGTCCAAATCACTGAAAGTTTGATGAGACCAAACCTTACCTTTTAAAGCCGCTAATGCTTCTTTAATCGTTCTTTTATCATAACTATTACACGCTTCTTTGATAATAGACATTTTATTAATTAGTAATTCTTCATCAACATCAAATTCGCCCTCGTCATCCCGCTCATCATTTAAGTTTATTTTTGAAATCAATGAACGGATATTATTTAACAAGGTTGGTGTTTTTTTAAGTAAAAGCTCAATATTGAACTCCCGCCCGGCCTGTTCCAAATCAAGGGCAAAAGCGGATAAATCTTTTTCGCCGATAATATCAAGGGCATTTTTCATGCCATGGACACTAGTGACATAAAGCTGAATATCCCGTTTATCCTTAAATTCAAGTTTGGCATATAAAACATCAAGGACAGCCAGAGCTTTTTTGGCATCCCGCAAGAAAGCGGCAACGATAGCTTCCGGCAGGGAATAGATTTTTTCCGCCGGTACAATTGTTTCTTTATTTTCCCGTCTTGCTGCTTCAATCATTTCGGATGGCTGCTTATCGCGGATTAATTCGTTCAAAACGATATTTAACTCACTCATATCAATTGGTTTGGGGATAAAAGCATCAAACCCATTAGTTAGGAAAACCTC
>Ga0136643_10018920_pt1 | contig 10397 bp, 7 predicted proteins | sample TergutLab28metaG_FD_96883 | JGI IMG/M metagenome (GOLD analysis project Ga0136643, IMG submission 96883) | Labiotermes labralis P1 segment gut microbial communities from Petit-Saut dam, French Guiana - Lab288 P1 (version 3) (version 3) | ecosystem: Host-associated > Arthropoda: Insects >... | reverse complement strand
CTTCTTCTTCTTCTTCTTCTTCTTTTTCTTCTTCTTCTTCTTCTTCTTCTTCTTCCATTGGCACTACAGCACACTGTGGGCTTTGGCCTGTCGAACAATTTTTTCCAATCTGCCACCAACTCTCTCCATCTTCTCACTCCCAGCACTTGAAGATCTCTTTCTACTTCCTCTTTCCATCTTTTCCTGGGTCTTCCCCTTCTTCTCGTCCCTTCCAGTTTATCTCTTTCATTCTTCCAGGTTTTAGCATGGTCTGTACGTTCCATGTAGCTACGGTTATTTCTGTATATCTAGTCTCCTTCCGTCCGCCATCATTTAATCTATCCAGATTTTTCCTTTGCTCGACTTTCGTAACAATAAGTTTTTTTACTGGGTGGGGTTGTTAGCCCCACGCCAAACCCCCAACCTGAGGACCAGGGTATCCCTTTTTGTCTGGGCATCACCTTTGACCTGTCTGGCATGGGAGGCCCTACCAATAGCATACGCTACCGCCAGCATAGCTCTCAGGATCATGTGACCGCACAAGCCCCATCACTACGTCAAAGTAGGGATACCTTCGGGGGGCAGTCCCTGCGATTGCCCATGCAAAATGTAAAGACCAAAGGGGTAAATTGTTAGTTGATAGCGACGTTTCGGCATAACGAATCGCCCTAATCTTCCCAATGTGAAGCAGACTTTGGACTGCTTGACCCTTGAAGATGAAACGGATACTTTGTTGGGAAACGTCGTTAATCAGCGATACTCTGTTCAGAGTTCAGCTGAGACTACCTGCTGGGCTTTGCTGAGTGTTTTGTTAGATGGGCAGTCGCCACACTGCTAGTCAGTACAAATACAGATATGCGTCGCTTAAAAACGGGAATATGTTCTGAGAAATGCGTTGTTAGGCGATTCAAAGTCGCAGACAATGTACATAGAAACTGTTTTGCAAGTTATTCGCAACAATGTTTCAAGTACCGCATTTTAAAACAGTGTTTAAAACACGCGTACCCAGTTCTTGATATGCGGTATTTCATCCTCATGAAATTTATGGACAATACCGCTGCCAGTTTGTCGCCATAATCTCCTTATTGACAGCTGTACGCCACTTAAACTATTATGGACTCTGGTTTTAAGGGACATGTCATATCTCTTTAATGCCTTCACACTTCGAGTTTACTTGTAGTCCGCAAAGGCATGTAATTTCAAGCAGCAAACCTGAGACTTTGATAAGGAAGTTTGCGTTCCCTGACGTACGCAACAAAGGCGAAGTAAAACCAGCGTGGGGTGCAATATCAGAGTTGCGTCTAGGGGCTTTGTACTACACAAAGGTTGCCAATTTTAAGACGACAACGCGTTGTTCATTACGAAGCCAACGCAACTGGCAATCATCTATCCTACCATTACAATGCATAGTTTAAAAGGAAAGTACCCAGTTTGTTATTTATAACCTGTCTCGTGCGGATGCCAGGCCTTCAACATTTTGACTGCAAAAATGTAATATGGGTAAGTGTCAAGGACATTAAAATTTGGCACACAATCCACGAAGTTTATATAAGTTTACGATTCTTGAAATCGTCTCTGACCAAGAGACTGTATAGTCTTGTTTTTTTGACGTGGCTGTTCAGGTGAATGCGCTTCGTTTCAGCTGAGTTTATTGTCACGCAACAAAGATTATACAATTGCCGTTTAGTCACAATGGGAGCTGTGAACGAGTAGATACATACAGGTATTGTACCTCACCCTTCCTGTCGTAATTTTTTTTAGGGAGTTGCGCTTACCAAATCCCTTAGTGAACATCGTACTGTTTGTGAAGCAGGCTACGTAATAAAAGCTTTTTAAAATCCTATTAAGTAATCCATGCCCTATGCATTAAGCTGATTCGATATAGTAATGACACCACCTAATGCTTACAGACATTTCAAAATATCTTGTATTATATACGTAGTGTATGTACCTCCTACACGTTTCGGCCACACTTATGGCCATCCTCAGGGAGGTGCATTACAAACGATACATTGCCAGAATCTTTATAACCAGTGCATTGCTTCAAAGTATTTTTGTAGTATATCTCTTGTAATGCATCTCCCTGTGGATAGCCACGTGTGCCCGAAACATTTAGGGAGACATAAATTAGTTTAGATTAGATTAGATTAGTGATTGAGTTCGAGCCCTTTCAGCCACGATACACCTAGGCCTTTCGACAGGTCCTTTGTGCCCCAAAATCTGATGCCAAGTCAAGGGAACCCTATTCCTCTACTGAAGGTCCAGATGACCCCCAGACTCAGACTCCTAACATCCTCTGGGTCCAAGAAATGGAGCCCAGATTTGCATGTCTGAGTGAAGCCACAGCTTCGCACTTACGCAAAATGTAGGCTGATGTTTCTTCCTCTGCTCCACATCTCCTACGTGAGGGGCTGTTGGTCAGCCCCATCAAGTAAAAGTATTTTCTCAGGGTATTAATGTCCAATAAAGGGGCCAATAACAACCCTCGAAGTGTGGGGAGGTATTCTATGTATAAAATACAAGGTACTCTTAAATGTTGATAAGCATTAATTGGTGTCATTACCATATCGAATTCCAAAGCTTTGTATTTCGTTGAAATGCTGTCATCAACTATATCATTAATTTAAGGTTTACTAAAACATAAGTTGTGTCAGCACTTCCTGCCGCACCCTATACGTTCACACTTCGTTAGTTTGACAGTTGGTTTTGTATCACAAAAGAGAATCAACAGCAAAGGAAGCTGTTGGCCTACAAACTGTATTCAACACTGTAGATGAGAACTGCCCTCTTCTGGGTTATTACAGAGCGAGTAGTGGTAATTTCTTACCGACGTTTTGGGACAATCTATCGATCCCATCTTCATAGTTCAAGAATCCAAAATGGACCGATAGGTTGTCCCGAAACGTCGGTAATAAATTACGACTACTCGCTGCGTAATAACCCTGAAGAGCACAGTTCTCATTTACTTCGTACATACATTAAACACTGTAGTGTAAAACGTTTAGTATAGGAACTTTTTTAAGATCCACAAAATGACCCTCACTGACGTGAAACTCCCAAATAATAAAAAAGGGAATAACATTTATACAGCCGTGTTTAGGCCTTTCGCGTTCTACGAAGAAAGGGGCAAGAAGCTTAAAAATGTCGGTAACATGATCTATTCCTGCAAGACGATGTAATCAGTATGGAAACTATCAAAACCTCAAACTCCACGTATTAATAAGTGACGTTGGTTTATCTGCGTTAATACCACTCTGGAAAGACGCTTCGGGATAGCGGAGTTAGGCCTTAACGTCGTGATCGTCATCAGTTTGTCGCCATGTTGCGGTTGGACACAGCAGCAGCAGCTGGCATGCCACATTGCATGAATTGACTGTGACGCTGGAAGGTACTTGCTGTGCTGGCGGCAGCAGGCACCTGTTGCGTTGCCTATGTGCCAGATTGCGCCGGAAGTGTCGGTGGAGGTCACTCGCGTCCTTTTTTTACATTTGAGGGTGTTACAGCTATGAGTTTCATTATTACGGTCTACCAAACTGCACGGTGTCACATGCCTGAAGAGCGTAATTTCGTACATTTTTATTTGTTATTATGTGTTTATGTAATTGTATTGTGTTGTGTTGACAAAATCCGAAACAGTAGTAACCTAGTCCAAAAAAAAACCTCTATAGTGCTAAAACATATTGCTTTGCTTTAAAACTTAGATGCATGTTTCGATTTATAATAAAAGCAATATATATATATATACTGTATATATATATATATATATATATATAATGGAATATTGCAAAATTTTCTAGTTTTTAGTAAAAGGAGTATTGATACCTTAGACCTTACAGTCGTGATTCAGAAGAATAGTGCCCTTAGAGTAGCCCTAAAAGTATAACATTAGTTATATAATACTAGATTTTATTATACGCCCGTCCAGACGGCTCTAGGGACCGCAGTATCTACTCTACAATGAATACTGGGGCCGTCTGCTGGGAGTAAAGCGGCCGGGGTGTGGCGTTTACCACCTGCTCCCATCTAGCGCCGAGATTAGGAATGAGCAGAGCTATACCTTTCTCCCCCTCTGTGCTTTCATGTCATGTTACGCACTGACCTTTACCTATTATATTACATTATATTTCTGCCTAAGTTTTAATTCATGGTTGTGATGTGAATCTTGTAAATTATACAAAGCTTAAAATTTTTGTCATCTTTACGTTTTAAAATTTGCATTAATATCTGCCCGTTTCTTTATTCCCCCGTGTTAAAATTTCAGCAGTTTGGGTTTACGGCTGTTAAAATCTGTGGTGTTGGCTCCAGTACATTAGACGTGAATCGGTCAGTGCAAATGTTTGAGCTGCAGTATTTACCGAGCGCGTCTTCCGAATACGTATCAAATTGCGCTGAGAGGTTGCCGGTGGTAGGTGTTATCGTTACCACATTACATCAGGGGAGCACAAACCCGGGCGACGTTTCTGTGGCGGCGCCTGATATTCTGAGCATAATTACTGCAGTGCTTTCCTTCCATACAAAAATGTGTGTCATTTCACATGCACCGGGCGAAAACCGCCAAACAGCATTGAGGTTCAGAGATGTCTCCACAGTTTGGCCCCCACTGTACAGTTTATTTCACTCTTCGGGCGCCCAGAATTTGGGAAATGCTTATAGATTTTTGGAAATTGTGCACTCCGTGCATTATTATTATTATTATTACATTTACCCTCCCTGTTTACTGCTACTTGCTAAACCTCTCTTCGGCTGCTACGCATTTGTGCAAGACGTCGATATCTGAAGGACTCCCATTACTTCCTCGACACAAATTCTGCGCTTATCCGTTACACTTTTAGTCACTTGATCTATGTTTTTTCAGGGTTTAAGTTTTTGTTCGAGTACTTCGTTTTTGTTGCTGTTTTTCTGCTATTGCCAAATTGTTTTTCTTTTGTCGTAGTGTTTTGTTTTTTATACTTGTACTGTTGTATTTGTGTTGTGTTGGCTTTACAAATGGCACTGGTGCTGTCAAGCCTGACCGTTAATAAATACCTATTGAATTGAACTGAATTTAATTTAATTTAGATTATTGATTGGAGTGTTAGTAACAGTATTTTTCCCTATTGCGCAACAGCCCTACCGGGCCAGGGCCTCCTCATTGACAAGGCTTCATGATCACAGACATACCATATTCGGTGGGACTCCTAGTGATGGGCCCGTCGCAGATACGTATACCTGTCAACACACACAAAACCCTCAAAACAGAGAGACTTCAATGCCCCCGGCGGCGTTCGAACCCGCAATCCCAGCTAGCGAGCAGTCGCAGACCCACGCCCTAGACCGCGCGGTCACTGGGTTAGGCTGTAGTAGTAGTAGTAGTAGTAGTAGTAGTAGTAGTAGTAGTAGTACTGGTGGCGATGCTGTTGATGGTGGTTAACTTTTTCATCTTTTCATCAATAAAGTTTCGAACAGAGCCCTGACATAAAATTCCCAATTCTTCTGCAACTGAGGACGTAATAGTAACGTTACTCTGCCACGTGATTTTGAATTTACGTGACGTGGCTTGTGTAGAAACGGAGGTGGGCGACGTATTTGTCTAGATTTTCTGAGCAACTACCTGGCTTGAGAACTGTGCATTTCTGGGCTGTTACACAGCGTGTAGCGGTAATTGTTTACCGACGTTTCAGGATTGCCTATCGGACCCTTGAAATTACCACTACACGCTGCGTAATAGCCCATAAGTTCACAGTTATCGTGTACTTCTCGGCGGCAGCTTGAAATCACGCAAATACTAACTTGTCGAGCATTACGATTGTAGAGTATGATATAATTTACTACTGGCTTTTTGTGCTTTTGATGAACCACCTTGTAGAACGTCGTCCGTCCGTCCGCCCGTCTGTCCGTCTTCGTGGCCACTCTCATAATGCTCGTGGATTCCTGTGGCTCGGTCCCGTCAGCCGCACTCGGCCGTCTACACGTGATTTCTGACGAAGAAAACCGCAGGTGTCTTTTGGTACTGAGTCCCTGATGGTTCAGTCAGAAAAGGGACGGACTCTGGGCTTAACGGTTGTGATTCGAATCCTGGTAGGAGCATGCATTTTCTTCTCTGTCACCGTCCTTATGGCGGTTCGCTCATCCTCCTATCCATGGGGATGCCAAGGCGGTCAAAACTGCCGGACTGTGCAGTGTAGAACGTATACCTCCACGTTCCTTCACGCCCGACCCAATGGGTGTGTCTGAATGCTTCCCCAACTCAGTAATGTGTTCTCTGGCTTGGTTTATTTAATGACGTTGTATCAGCCACAAAATATAATATGATTATCATTCCTAACACCATGGTGCGCATGCATCAGTGAACACCTGTGGTCAGTTAATGAAGGAAAGTCGTGCGAGTGTTTGTCAGCGCTGATGGATCCGGTTCACCCTGCCACTGTCAGCACTGCTGGATCCGGTGCACCCCACCACTGTCAGCGGTGTTGTATTTGGTATATCCCACTATTGTCAGCGCTGTTGGGTCCAGTACACTCCACCAATTTCAGTGCTGTTGTATCCGGTATACACCAAAGGTAGCAGCGCTGTTGGATTCGGTATATCCCACCAATGTCAGTGCTGTTGGATCCGGTGCACCCCACCACTGTCAGCGCTGTTGTATTCGGTATATCGCACCACTGTCCGCGCTGTTGAATCCGGTATACGCCACGACTGCCAGCGCTGTTGGATCCGGTACACCCCACCACTGTCATTGCTGTTGTATTCGGTATATCGCACCACTGTCAGCGGTGTTGTATCCAGTATACACCACGAGTGCCAGCGCTGTTGTATTCGATATATCCCACCACTGTCAGCGGTGTTGGGTGCGGTACATCCCACCACTGTCAGCGCTGTTGAATTCGGTATACCCCACCACTGTCAGTGCTGTTGTATCCAGTATACACCACGACTGCCAGCGCTGTTGGATCCTGTATATCCCATCACTATCACCGCTGTTGGACCCGGTACAGCCAACCACTGTCAGCGCTGTTGGATCCGGTACACGTCCCCAGTCAGTGCTGTTGGATCCGGTGCACCCTACCACCGTCAGCGCTGTTGTATTCGGTATATCCCACCACTGTCAGCGCTGTTAGATCCTGTACACCCAACCAATGTCAGCGCTGCTGGATCCGATACACCCAACCACTGTCAGCGCTGATGGATCCGGTGCACCCCACCACTGTCAGCGCTGTTGTATTCGGTATATCCAACCACTGTCAGCGGTGTTGGGTGCGGTACATCCCACCACTGTCACTGCTGTTGTATCCGGTATACACCACGACTGTCAGAGCTGTTGGAGCCGGTATATCCTACCTCCGTCAGTGCTGTTGGATCCGGTACACCTTACCATTTTCAGCGCTGTTGTATTCGGTATATCCCACCCTTGTCGGCGCTGTTGGTTCCGGTACACCCCACCACTGTCAGTGCTGTTGTATCCGGTATATGTCACGACTGTCAGCGCTGTTGGATCCAATATATCCCACAAATGTCAGTGCTGTTGGATCCGGTACACCCCACCACTGTCAGCGCTGATGAATCCGGTGCACCCCACCACTCTCAGCGCTGTTGGATCCGGTACACCCCACCACTCTCAGTACTGTTGTATCCAGAATACCCCACCACTGTCAGCGCTGTTGGATCCGGTATACCCCACCACTGTCAACACTGTGTGTTCCGGTTTCCCGCACCACTGTAAGCGCTGTTGGATCCGGTATATCTACCAATGTCAGCGCTGTTGCATCCGGTATACTCCACCACTGTCAACGCTGTTGTGTCCGGTATACCCCACCACTGTCAGCGCTGTTGTATCCGGTATACCTCACCACTGTCAGCGCTGTTGTATCCGGTATATCCCACCAATGTCAGCGCTGTTGTATCCGTTTTACCCCACCACTGTCAGTGCTGTTGTATTCGGTATACTCCACCACTGTCATCGCTGTTGTATTAGTTTTACCCCACCACTATCAGCGCTGTTTTATCCCGTAAACCCCACCATTGTCAGCGCTGTTGTTTCCGGTATATCCCACCACTATCGGCGCTGTTTTATCCGGTATACCCCATAACTGTCAGCGATGTTGTTTCCGGTATACCCCACCACTGTCAGCGCTCTTGTATCCGTTATATCCCACCAATGTCAGCGTTGTTGTATCCGTTTTACCCCACCACTTTCAGCGCTGTTGTATTCGGTATACCCCACCACTGTCAGCGCTGTTGTATCTGGTATACCCCACTACTGTCAGCGCTGTTGTATCCGTTTTACCCCACCATTGTCAGCGCTGTTGTATCCGGTAAACCGCACCACTGTCAACGCTGTTATATCCGGTATACCCCACCACTGTCAACCCTGTTGCATCTGGTATACCCCAATATTTTCAGAGCAGTTATATCCGGTATACCCCACCACCGTCAGCGCTGTTGTATCTGGTGTACTCCACCACTGTCAGCGCTGTTGTATTAGTTTTACCCCACCACTGTCAGCGTTGTTGTATCCGTTTTACCCCACCACTATCAGCGCTGTTGTATCCGTTTTACCCCACCACTATCAGCGCTGTTGTATCCGTTTTACCCCAACCATTATCAGCGCTGTTTTATCCGGTATACCCCACCACTGTCAGTGCTATTGTTTCCGGTAGACTTCATCACAGCAGCGCTGTTGTATCCGATATACCCCACCACTGTAAGCGCTGTTGTATCCGTTTTACCCCACCACCGTCAGCGCTGTTGTTTCCGGTATATCCCACCACTATCAGCGCTGTTTTATCCGGTATACCCACCACTGTTAGCGCTGCTATATCCGGTATACCCACCACTGTCAGCGCTGTTGTATCCGGTATACCCCACCACTGTCAGCGCTGTTGTATCCGTTTTACACCACCACTGTTAGCGCTGTTATATCCGGTAGACCCAACCACTGTCAGCGCTGTTGTATCCGGTATACCCCACCACTGTCAGCTCTGTTGTATCTGGTATACCCCAATATTGTCAGAGCAGTTATATCCGGTATACCCCACCACCGTCAGCGCGGTTGTATCTGGTATACCCCACCACTGTCAGAGCTGTTATATCCGGTATACCCCACCACTGTCAGCGCTGTTGTATCGGATATACCCCACCATTCTCAGCGCTGTTGTATCCGGTATACCCCAACACTGTCAGCGCTGTTGTATCCGGTGTACGCCTCTTCTGTCAGCGCTGTTGTATTCGTTTTACCCCACCACTATCAGCGCTGTTGTATCCGGTATACCCACCACTCTCAGCGCTTTTGCATCCGTTTTACCCCACCACTGTCAGCGCTTCAGTGTTTAATAACTTAGTCATCTTCTTTGCACTGTGCGTTTCTTACAATAAACGCTAATCATTTCTCTAAGCACATTTAACACACTTGTTTTGTAATACAGACTTGTAGTGTTTATGTGAGGTACGGACTGAAGTTTTATATTGTTTATGTATATATCAGTCCACGGATAGTTAAATACATGTCAAGTATGTTTTCCCTGGAGCCATCAACCCATTCATTGTGACAAGCTTCAGCCGCTATCATGGAAGTCTGATATTAATGGCTACTCATTGCAGGCACTACAAATTACACGTAGCTGAGAGTGATATAAATACCTTCCCTTATTTGCTAAATAGCGGTTGTGTGAGCGAAGTTACATGTCTCGTGGCATCAGACACACCTGTGGCTCGGTTACAGCCGCGGGTGATATTAATGGCCACAAAACCTCTGTGCAAGCAGAACTAATTTAGAAGCTTACGAATTTATATTTTAATGATTGTTTTTGCGTTACGCAGTAGTCACTTGGTCTCGTCAGCCAGCCGTTTCAGACCGACGTGAGCAGTAGACTAATTGCTAATAGAGTGATGACTGACAGATGGAGTTAGGATAGACGTAAATTATCAAGTATATTTCCCTCTTATTTCTTTTCCTCATCCATTTGTTTTCCAACTTATCTTCTTTTACCGTAGTCGCTTTCCTCTTTTCACTGCCCGTTTCTGATCCGCTTTCAAATATTATTTTTTTCGCTTAATATTTTTCGTCTTACATCCGTTTTTGTTTTCTCCTTATCCACTTTGCCTTCTGCTCTCAGAAATGAACATTGAATGCCAATGACATAGACAGAGACTTCTGCAGGTCTTGGGATTGGTCACTGACTGTAGCATTGTAGATTCAGAAACTGCTAGTGGTATGTGTGTACGAGGTGTGTCAATAAAGAAACCGGATTCATGCTCTAACCCTTTATTGAAAAAAATCAGACAATCGAAATGTTATCCCCTTCAATGTAGTCCCCTCTCCGATCCCTACACCGCTCCATGCGAATTTTCCACTGTTGGAAGCAGTGCTGCAGGTCATCTTGTGTTAAGCTGTTCAAGAGTTGCGTCGCTTTTGCTTTCACTGCATCCATGGACTCGAACCT
>Ga0136643_10018919_pt1 | contig 10397 bp, 7 predicted proteins | sample TergutLab28metaG_FD_96883 | JGI IMG/M metagenome (GOLD analysis project Ga0136643, IMG submission 96883) | Labiotermes labralis P1 segment gut microbial communities from Petit-Saut dam, French Guiana - Lab288 P1 (version 3) (version 3) | ecosystem: Host-associated > Arthropoda: Insects >... | reverse complement strand
CTAGTCAAGAAATTCCCCGCATTTCACGGAACCCGAAGGTTCATTACCGCACTCACAAGCGTCCGCCACCTGTCTCTATCCTGGGCCCGCCCAATCCAGTCCATATACCCACATCCCACCTCCAGGAGAACCATAGTCACCGTAAATAAGTAACCAAATAAATATATTGAACTTCTTTTTTAAGTTCTTGAGGAAAGAAGAGTTCATTTAGAGACCAGCACTGGCAAGGAATGTAACTATGTTAAAATGCAATAAGAATTAATACCAATACCAACACATATGCGTATTTCAAGACACCCGCACTTATTATGGACACGCAGGTTCCAGAAATCATGAAGTGGCTCATGGTAACGAATGATCCCCGCCATTTCTCCATCTTACTCCGGACTGAGTTTCCGACGCATGTTGAGACGTTTCGAGGCGTTCCACATATCTGAATGTATGCCGTATGTGCGAGACTTTCTGTCGAAGAACGCTCACAGTATTACACAATCAATACAAATGAAGACCGTCGCAACCCGCAAGTCGTCTGCATTAGTTCCTTACAACAAAGTAACTGTGCCTGTGCTTGTAACTCGACTTCCCTCGTCCAGCCCATTATAAAGTCCGTGTCATTCCACCCGGCTTTCCGGTCCGCTGGCTTCTCCCTTCGGCCCCGAGGGGAGTGGTGTTTCATTGAACCCCTATCTAGTTTCATTGCTATATAGATATATATGTGTATTTTACAAATCTCATTTCCAGTTACTTGTGAGATACTTCCCTGTATCTCCTGCACCCCTTCTTGCAGTCCTGCAACACTGTCACACGTCACATTTCACATAGAGAAAATCGCAGCGTGGCCATTAGTACATTAATCTAATGACAGTCACTAGTTCTAACGCGCAGAGTTTTGGTTCACTCGGATGCTGGATTTGAAGATTCAAGAAGTCCTTTTTGGGGTTCGGATACATGCCCGCTTTTGGCGTCGTTTTATCCTATGTCCATGTGAAGTGGGGGTGCTGTGCTCAAGGCAAGGGTAGGGGAGGCGGAATGCAGATGTCGAGGATAGCCGCGAACACGGCATACAGCTAAAGCGACTGCCAACAGATGATTAAGGGCTGTCATCCAGCTGGGACCTTGAGCAGACGGAATTAACGATTCTTCGCCCTCAACATTTACTGTGTTGCGAGAATAAACAGTTGTGGACAGTCACTTAAGGGCTGTCCTGCAATCTAGGGCTGGGAAGTGGGCAGATAACTCGATACCGTCAGATTCTACCGCGTTGTGATATGTTGTACAGTGCCTCGATCATGTACGTTTCTTGTGTACATGGTGGCGAAACTTGTATTGGCCAGCTGAACAGCTGTTAGCTTCTCAAGAAGGGGTTTGCCGCATTTACCTAATTAGGGAGTACAGTTAATCACTTAGCCAGTTAGTTAATTAGGCATTTAGATATGTAGGTAGGGTAGGTAAAGACTTTTCAAAGAACCGATCTCCCGTCCAGGGATTTTTTATTTCAGAATTGATATTGATTCGGAAAAGGCTGGGGTTAAAATCCGTGAAATTATTGTGTTTTGTTCAGCCTGTGAGAAATTAATACAGCGAAGGTGTAAGGGGGATGTGATATTTATGTTTTGTGCGTCTGTTGGCATTGTTATTATGCGCCTCACATTTGATTTAATATGCGAGTGTTCGTTAAAACTTACTGGGGTTTTTTTTTCTGTGTTTGTTCCAATAATCCTTACGTTACATCGACTGTAGTCTCTGCAGCCTTGTATCTTATTCACGTGTTTAATGTTTGTTTGAAGTATTTCTCCTGTATTCGGAGAAATGTAGGAACAGCAGTTACGTAACCGTGCTGTATGTACCCCTGCGGCGTGGAAGTCATGACCGCAGCTGTGTAGTGTGTAGTGTGTAGTGTGTAGTGTGTTTGCACCTTGCATTTATTTCTTCACTCACGTTAATAAGAAGAACCAAAGCTCTTCATACCTCAGCAGTTCTGTTCGTCTTCCAGCCTCGCAGTCTGTTTCCGTACGACTAGTTTTCCTGCTATCCTCCAGTTTTCTTTTCCGCTTTCCAAGTGGACGCTTAATTAGAGATTTTCCTCCACACCCGTGGGCAATTTACTTTTTTGTCCTTGTATGCTGTCTGCAGATACTCAGCCCGTACGTTGGCACCCTCTTGGAGTTCTGTACCTTAACAGGCCTAGTAGGTAACGGTAATCACTAAACATTATGCACTGTCATAATATTCCCATGTCATCATTCCACGTTCCGGTCGCGGTGTGAACCATTTTGGAGAACTGTGAATTCACGTTACTGGTTATGCAGGCCACGAACATAAAATGTCTGGAAAGGAAGCTGCGTTAGAATAACATACTGAACTGTATAGTGTAACAGTATGAAGGAATCGATTGTGCTGTCCAGAAGCCCCCCTCCCCCCCCCCAAAAAAAAAGTTTATTGACAAAGGTGGACGGACGTTGCGGTACCCAGTGAGCATATCTTTTTTTTATGTTTCATCGGTGTCACTTTCTGCTCCAGTTGTGAACTACAGTACCATTCGTAAAGAATGGACATAATGACGAAAAAGGAGAGGTATCCGCTTTTATTGATTTTTGTGGCCATTTAAAAAACAGTATGGTTACTGAGCTGTGTACTTTGCTATTGTGACGTTTTTTGTCGCCTACCGAACGAAGCTGCCATTATTTATACCATGTAGCTTCGGCTGTAGATGAATGAATATGAATGTGGTTTATTGATGAAACCATAATTCTCATTTTATCAATGCTGCGCAGTGTTTCCTAGTGCCACACTTTGCGTCACAGATCCTACATGGACTGCCTTGGGATCAGCTGACATATTGTATCTCAGAATGTGAAAATTCTCTCTCGACATAATGTAAAGGAGTGTGGCAATAGTGGAAGTGGTGAAAGAAAAAATTAACCTGAATTGCACTTAGATTCGTCTGTACTTCGCAGTGAACATTTCACCGTTTAAAAAAAGTCAGTTAATTCTGTGCAGGGAAATTATCGCTGTTCTGAGACTCTTACCAACATTACAGACCTACACTCTCTGGGAAGAATGTACAATTTTGAATGTTGAACATGGCAGTGGTGGGCTTTAATGGGTTCAGGCTCTGAGGCTGTAATATTTCCGAACCACGAAATTCTTGGAGTGATATTTGGTTGTAATTATTTTTCTTATCGGCTGATAACTTTATGTTACCCACTTAAGTGTGTTTTCGCATGTATCTTACAGTTCGTGTTTATTTATAGACATATACCGCTCTTGCTTACATGGTACATATGCAGGGTGAAGAGGGGTGGAATGGAACCGCTCGAACGTTTGATTCAATATTTGCTGAACTGAAGACTACATTGTGGGGCCGAACCTGCACGGAGCCTCTAACAGTAACCTTTCACTGTTCGACGGGCCAGAGGAGTTACTTAAAGGAAAACATGAGGCTGCGTAATGGCATATTGAGAGATGCTGTCGCCCTAAATATCGCCAGCGTTCTCAGTACGTTTTTCATAGTCTTCCCAGAAACTGCATTCAGCGAAATCAAGAATCTTGTCTTATACGCTGACAAGTGGCAGATACTCTGACATGGTTCCATTAGCTTCGCGTAACGACTAGCCACTCGTCTGAATGAGAGCACCGTAGACACGCATAATGACTGGCTTACTTGCATTATATGATCTGTTTCCTTTTCGTTTGTCTGCTTTTTCGCCACTTTGCTTCTGTCTTCCTTCCGCCATTTATTTCTTCATTCTTTTCGTTAATAATTTCTCCTGTAATTCTTTTTCTTATTTGGATTTTACTTGACTGTGTATATTTCTCTGTTACTCCGTAAGTTCACTCAAGCAGTGACAAATCTGACTTGAATTCGGGAGGTGCTGGTTCGAATACGAGGCTGGAAATCCACTAGCCTGGCTGAGATTGTTCGTAGTTTAGCTCAGACTCGACAGACATGTGACAGATTAGCCCTTTAAATTGGGACACGGTGGCTCAGTCGGTGTAGCCACTAGGCTACGGGTTGGAAGACCAAGGAATTGTGGTAACATTCCTGACAGCCTTCTGTATGAAATCCTGACCGTCTGTGTAGACCACTCAGCCTCCTAGCTGTGGGCACCTGGGGGTTAAAGAGGACGGGGTTTGCAACTGAACAGTGACCTCCATCTTATTCTGGGTTTAATAGTGCTTAGTGCTCTACCGCGACTGCCCCATGTGCTCTCCTGACGTGGTGTTTGATACACCATAGGGACAATTTGCTATAGTCCAGTTTTCTTGCATAAGACCTGTCATTTCCAATTCGTTATGCTGTATCGTGCAATCATTCGACGCCCTAATTATAGTCTGACCCACTGTCAGTATCTTTAATTGAACTAATCTTTTGCTACTATTATTTTATGTCTTTCCCCCTTTTTGCTTTTCCAGTGTCTTTTCTTCTTTATTCTTTACTTCTTTACTTCCCTTCGTCTCTTGCCCTTCTCCCTTTGTGTCGTTCATTTTCTTTGTTCCATTGTTTTTTTCCCCCCTTTCTTTATTTTGTCTTCCTCGCATTTCACAAATGCGCCATTCAGCGATGTTTGAATCAACTTCAGTCATAACTCTGCATCAGTGTTGGTCTCGTGTCACCACTGTGCCTTCAGTATGCAGGCCGTACGTGAGGAACAAGGGGACGCTGTGGCTCTTGTGGATGGGGATGAAATGGCCTGCCACTTAAAGATAATGAAAGCTTCAGGGTTCGCATGAGTAATGATGAAATCATCTGCAGTAATGGAGGACGTTTAGCGTTTGTATTGGTTTCCCCACATAAGCGAAATGCAAATTGTTCTCCTCATTTGCATTTCACTAAATCACACATTTCGCGATTCGCATTTTGATTAAATATAACATGGCCATACTAATGGAAAGGAACCATTATGAAATGTGATTGATATTTTGGATAGCGACATGTTACAACGAGTTGGGTAGGGTGGCATAACACGAGTGTTTGTTGGCTGTGCCGTCTTCTGACTACACCAGGGGTTCTTAACCTTTTTCGTGTCACACACCCCTTTGACCCCTTCTAAAAAAGGGGTATTTAAATTCATAAAATAGAGTTTAGTGAGATTTATTGACGTTAACAAACATTTTTGGAATCTGGAGACCATAAAATACTTTGTTGCCTGCAGTCATTATTGAATGAAAAGACGAGTTTCATTTAGAGTTTAGTGAAAATAAAGTTGTTATTATTTGTTCACCCACGTTAACGGACACCCAGGTTAAGAACGGCTGGCCTTCACGGATTATTTCGATTGGCCTCGCCCGACTGTGAAACTAACTTTGAGGTGGACACGTGGTAGTGGTCAGTAAAGTGACTACACAATGCTGTACCAGAGGCTGTTAAAGCTGTCATAGCATGAAGCTGGTCAGGTCCCAAGATAAAGAAGTCGTAGAACGTAAAGGCATGTTTCCCGTACACCTTCATGGCCCGTTGGGCTCTGGTAAGCATACTGCGTTGCCTGTTGTACACTCGAGGGAGACTTTGGCAGCGTATCAAGCCGAAGCAGCTCCCCTAACCATGAGCTGGAAGATGCGGGAAATTAGCCGTGCCTTGAGAAGGATTGGGACCCGCTATCACATGGCGCATAATCTCTCACACGTTCTTTCCTGATTGTCTTTATTTTCACCAGCAGATGGCAGTACGGGAAGGAATCTTCGATTTTGGGAAGGGGTTGTAATTTGAACAGTCTTGTTTCAGCGCCACACGGCCGCGATGTTGGTATTTTTCATCATCATCATCATCATCATCATCTAGCTTATCATGGAGTTGGGCCATTCCTTGACCCGTTCCGGTGGCACACATCCAGAAGTCTCTTCACTGGTCTCCGCTGGGTTCTTCTGCCTGGTGGTCTGTAGTTTTTTATTATCCCCAGTAATCTGCTACATACGTTTGTTAAATACAGTACAATAAATAGTTTTAAGTGCAGTGATCTAGTGTGGCAAGCTGTCTGTTGAGACTTGTCGCGGTTCACGTTTGTGATGTGATGTCCTTAAGTTACCCGAATGCGTACTCTGTTCTGTTCTCAGAACAGGAAACATTTAACACCTACCCCTATCAGTCTGGGGCGTAATTTCAGTTTCATTATGGTCCACTTTTACCGTCCAGCTCTTCCCTTCATCGAACTGCATACTTACCGAAACAGAGAAGTGCAAAGGAATTTAGCAAAGTCTGTGACAATTTAAAATCCAACACGTGGAATGTAACCTAGGTTTCAATATTATAAAAGTTTAACTGCATACTTTGTCCAGACGAGTGGACTGTGTTTGCAGTCGTGCATTTCGCCCCTCCGCGATGATGAACTATTCACAACGGCAGATGGCAGAGTGAGTTGCAGGGCGCTATTGAAAGCTTCCGGACGTATGAATCAAGTTATATGCAGAGTGATACTGCATGAAGTACCATATTACATACTCACACATACTCATTGACATTTTATAGAGGGACTGGATATTGGAAATGCCTATGTGATGTTTCATATCCTATTGATTTTGTTGTCCATTCATTTCGGTCGGAAATGTAATGTTGCAAGTCGAACATTATGTTACATAAATCCAGAAACATTCGATATCTCTGTTTTTTTATTATATAAAGAAACGTGCCAGATGGAGAGTTCCAGCCTTCCTAGAGCATACCGCGTAACAGTTATGTGAACGATTCGCAACCCCCCAAGAAAATCAGTACACTTCATTTCGATCTTCGGGGTTATATTGAGGAGATAAAATTGAAAATGAATTCGTCTCATAATTTAAAGCGTACACTGTCAGTAATAATTTGATCGAAGTCAATTACGTTTGTAGCTGGATCGTGTGGACGACTGGACGGACTTGGACATGCCCGATTTCAGGCTTCCATCATGAAGCAGTTCTGCGCTCTTCTTGGATATTACGTAACGTACAGTGGTAGTTCTTTACCGATGTTTGGGAACGCGTAGTTGTCCCGAAACGCCGGTAAGGAATTACCACTGCACGCTGCGTAACATACCAAAAGAGCGCAGATCTCAGACTTGGATAACCTTACAATTATGCCTTCATGTTATTACTTTTAATTGAAGAACCTTTACTACATAATAATATTAAGTCACAGGAGGTTTAAATAATGTGCCTAACAATAGTGGGAGCGTGTTAGCAGAACTACTTCAACGTAGCTACCTTGTAACACTTCTGTACTCTATGTCGTAAGGCCACTTTCACAAGAAAGACACGTGGTATTGATCTGTTGTTCTGCTGATAAACAATAATTCTGGAAGAGTACACGCGTCAGGACAGCCCCATTAGCCGATGAGCGTTTTATCACAGCGTGCAGATTGTGGCCATGGTCAGCCATAATAAAGCTGTCAGTGAATCAGAGGACCCAACAACAGTTACAGTCATTGGTTCTTGTAGTAATTGCCTGTTGTAACGTCATATCATAATATGGACACTGCAACATTACATGCACAACGTCAAATTCCCTTGGGTAGGGGATGTTATGGTTTTACCTTCGGGCACTGGATGAGGGTTGTGTGTTCGATACAGGATTCCACTCCGGAGCAGACATTCCGCCTCTACATCCTGTATTGTAGTTACGTGTGTAGTGGATATTCAGAGCGTAGGCTATTTCTTTGTGTACGTTAATAACACCATTTTTGTTGCATAGGTTACAACTCCTGAACGGATTTAGAAAGAAGCTTAGGTCGAGGGTCCTGTCCTAGGAATTTCCGAGCAAATATCGGCAGTGACCAAAGTGGCTTTCAATGGTTATAACTGTCGATCTTTTAAATTTGAGTTGTTTTCACGGTGCTGTACCGTAAAATTGTTTAATTATACTTTGTCGATTTCATGTAGCCTGTTTCCCCGGGGTTTGAAACTGTCTCTGTCAAAGGGCTCAGCTGAGTTGGATGTCTGACTTTATCACGTCTCATTAAAAAGAAAGTAGAAACAGTTTCGGAAACGCTGTTACTTGAAACGACTTGGAGATCAACACAGTCTGGGCCGTGCATCATTGTGATAACTGAAGAATAAAAACCCAACTAGATGACACTTGTTATTTTATTGTACTTCTTAGAGATTCAACATGTTTCGGGCATTACTATGCCCGAAACATGTTGAGCCTATAAGAAGTACAATAAAATAACAAGTGGCATCTAGTTGGGTTTTTTATTCTACAGTCTAAAATGTCAGCCAAAATATTTGTGTGTCTTGTCCAGATAGAAATGAGTTTGAACTTTGTTCCCGAGACTGGCAATTCTGGGTGAGATATTTTCATTGCTTTGCTTATTCCTTATAGATAGATGATTTGACTGTACCGTATAATAGGTCACAACGGCTTCCTTACTCGTTTTATCCCAATTCAACATTCGCGATCATCCCCAAACTAATATATACGAAGAGGAATACTGAGCAAGTCTTTGTTACATATCTCATCCAAAATCAGGCTGGTTGGACACCAGAACTGTTAACTGAGACAAGAAGCATTTCCAGCCCCTGCTGTAATGGAATGTTAAAACAGTTGCGAGCACCGTCTAGGAAAAGCATTGAAACGGCAGTCATATATGTCCCGTGCTGTCGGTGCAGTAATTGATGGAGGTAGAGGGGATAACGTCACACACAAAGCAAAGCACTCATCACGCGTCTGAAATTGACCGTAGCATCAAACACGCTCTGACTTTTATTCAATATCAAAGAGATTCCAGACTGAGGGGAGATCAGCTGTCAGCGATTAGTGACCGCGAATGGCAAGGAGGCTTTGTTTTTACTGCGAAATGGTCCGTTAATCAAGTGACATTGTCAACTAAATAGATTTAATGACTTTTTTAAGTTTTGTGAATGGGTCTTAAAACTTATTTCAGAAAGACAGTTTTTTTTTTTCGAATTAGCTTAAAGTTTTGTAAATGCCAAAGCCCGTGAGACGCACATACACATTATTTTTTAAAAATATTTTTAAACTGATTAAACTGATTATTAGTTATGTGTAAATATGAAATCCGAGTTTTGGCTTTAGCAGTGTTATGCAGTGAACATATGTTCACGCGAAAGTATTGGCCCCTTGATCTGCTTTTTGTGATTTCTTAGCATGCGGTGCTCGGATTTCTGGTGCTGCCAATAAGTGTGTGTGGTCATATCTGCCCGAATGTTTATTTTCCAGAACGCCTAAACGGATTTATGCGACATCTGGAGGCAGAAATGCGCCTGCATTTGTTTTGCATGAAACTCACATCAGACTTTTGTGAGTTATCTCAAAAGTGTCTCGTCGTATGAAAGGACAGTAAAAGACACCAAATACGTGTAGATGGGCCTATAACATCCTGGGTTGAAATCCTGGCACTGTGTTCCGAAATTTTTTGACGGCTGTCTGTGTATTGTGAAACATATTGGTGATTTATGAACCTCTCTGCCTTGTAATGTCTCTGTAACCGATTTGAATTAAACATACCTGAGCGCAGCGATAGTGTTTAGCGTTTTCTGCCTAACATCTGGTAAAGTTATTACCACTTCTTCGTTTTCGGACGGTCTGGACTTCGACCTCGACTTATATATCATGAAATATTTTGTCTCTCCTCTAATTTAAATGCATGGACAGTAATTTTGAGGTGCGTCATCCCCGTTGTTTTGGTTCAATAACGAAGAATTATTGTGTATGACACATACAGTCGAACACAACTATATTTCACCTAGTAGTACAGTAGGTATGCAACTGCATGTTTCTGCCCAATATCTTGGCCATCTTCAGGTTGTGATTTAACTTACAGAGCAGCCATACAAGATGTGTTGGGTGTTCTTTTAGGGTATTGGGGGTTGGGTGGGGGGAACAGTAAGTTAAATTATGCCGCAAATGTTCATTCCTTATCGCTTCTGATTCATTATTCGTCTGAAATTTGACTTCAATACAGTTACTGTAACCGGAAATGTCGTCAAGTTAGCAATACTAAACCGTGAATTAACTGTTGACTTGCAGGCAGATTGATGCATAGTTCAGTATGTCGCATATAGCTATGAAATATGTGCGTGCGTGCTTGTGCTGTGTGTGCTCACGCGCATGTGTGCGCGTGCGCGTGTTGTGTGTGTGTGTGTGTGTGCGCGAAAAGTGTGGTCGTGTTACTCCTGAAGACTCGATCCGAGCGTGCTTGATCCTGAAGATGAAGGCAACAAACCCTTCCGAAAGTCGACGCATCGTAACGCCCCAGAATACTTGAATCTTCAGCAGCACAGCTGTGAGATCCTCAAATCTCTCATGTTACTCTTCCTTACGACCTTACGCTTCGTACACACGATGACAGCATTTTGTACTGCGCACTCCATTTATTAGAAAAGGAAATGAGTGCGACTCACAAACCCTACGTTGCTGTTGCATAGCGCCCTTGTTCTACAAATTTACTGCTATTACTATTACT
>Ga0136643_10018917_pt1 | contig 10398 bp, 7 predicted proteins | sample TergutLab28metaG_FD_96883 | JGI IMG/M metagenome (GOLD analysis project Ga0136643, IMG submission 96883) | Labiotermes labralis P1 segment gut microbial communities from Petit-Saut dam, French Guiana - Lab288 P1 (version 3) (version 3) | ecosystem: Host-associated > Arthropoda: Insects >... | reverse complement strand
GTCATCCGCGAGGCGACCACCCTCGCCCTGGAGCGTGACGGCTTCCAGGTCACCGCGGCCCCCGACGGGCTGACCGGCCTGGAGGCCTTCCGCACCAAGCAGCCCGACCTGGCGCTGCTCGACGTGATGGTCCCGGGCCTGGACGGGGTCAGCCTGTGCCGCAGGATCCGGGACGAGTCCACGGTCCCGGTGATCATGGTGTCGGCGCGCGCCGACGCCATCGACGTCGTGCTCGGCCTGGAGGCCGGCGCCGACGACTACGTCACCAAGCCGTTCGACGGCGCGGTCCTGGTCGCCCGGATCCGCGCGGTGCTGCGCCGGTTCCGCGCCGCGGCCGCCGGCGACCCGGCCGACGAGGCCGCGCTGCTGGCGTTCGGCGACATCGCGATCGACCCCGAGGGCATGGAGGTCACCCGGGACGGGGCGCGCCTGGCGCTCACCCCGACCGAGATGCGGCTGCTCCTGGAGTTCGCCGGGGCGCCGGGCACCGTGCTGTCCCGGGACCGCCTGCTGGAGCGGGTGTGGGACTACGAGTGGGGCGGTGACACCCGCGTGGTGGACGTCCATGTGCAGCGGCTGCGCACCAAGATCGGCCAGGACCGGATCGAGACGGTGCGCGGCTTCGGCTACAAGCTGCGGGCATGAGCATGCGCGCGTTCTTCCGCAGTGGCCTGCAGTGGAAGCTGAGTGCGGCGATCGCCGTGGTCTCGGCGCTGGTGGCCGTCGCGCTGAGCCTGGTCGTGCACAACGCCGCCCGCGTCAGCATGATCAACAGCACCCGTGACGTGCAGGACGAGAAGGTCCAGTCGGCGCTGCGGATCTACGAGCTGACCAACCGCCCGGCGTTCTTCGCCAAGATCGACGATCCGGCGCTGCCGAAGCCGCTGAAGGAGTACGCGGCCAAGGGGCAGCGGGCCACGTTCGTGCAGGAGAACAAGCACGGCGCCCCGACGGTGTGGGCGGAGACGCCGCTGAACGACGGCCACGTGCTGTCGTTGAAGGGCGCGTTCACCGACCGCTACTCGGTGCTCGTCGACCTGGACCAGGCGCTGGTGGTCGGCTCGATCGCGGTGGTCGGCGTCGGCACGGCGCTCGGCGTGCTGATCGGCGGCCGGATGTCGCGGCGGCTGCGCAAGGCCGCGTCGGCCGCCCGCCGGGTGGCCGACGGCGACAACAACGTGCGGGTCCGCGAGGAGATCGGCGGCCGGCGGGTGCGGGACGAGACCGACGAGCTGGCGCGGGCCGTGGACGCCATGGCCGACGCGCTGCAACTGCGGCTGGAGGCCGAGCGGCGGGTGACCGCCGACATCGCCCACGAGCTGCGCACCCCGGTCACGGGCCTGGTCACCGCCGCCGAGCTGCTGCCGCCCGGCCGCCCGTCCGAACTGGTCAGGGACCGGGTGCACGCGCTGCGCACCCTGGTCGAGGACGTCCTGGAGGTGGCCCGGCTGGACGGCGCCGCCGAGCAGGCGGACCTGGCGGACGTGGCGCTCGGCGAGTTCGTGCGGCGCCGGGTGCCGGCGCTCGCGCCGGAGGCCAAGGTCACGATCGAGGAGGAGGCGGTCGTGCAGACCGATCCGCGCCGCCTGGAGCGGATCCTCGGCAACCTGCTGGCGAACGCGGGCCGCCACGGCCGGCCGCCGGTCGAGGTGGTGGTCGACGGACCGTTCCTGCGGGTCCGCGACCACGGTCCCGGCTTCCCCGAGGACCTGCTGCGCGAGGGGCCGAGCCGGTTCCGCACCGGCAGCAGCGACCGCTCCGGCAGCGGCCACGGCCTCGGCCTGACCATCGCCACCGGCCAGGCCCGCGTCCTCGGCGCCCGCCTGACCTTCCGCAACGCCCCGCCCGAGGACGGCGGCGGCGCGGTCTCCCAGCTCCTCCTCCCCCGGTAGACCTCGCGCCGCCGCGCGGACGGGTCCCGTCGGCCGGCGACACGGCGCGGCTTCGCCCGGGTCAGACCCAGCTGGGGAGCTGCCCTTCGGCGTAGCGGGCGCCGAAGCCGCCGGCCGGGAGGATCTCGCGGATCGCGGCCAGATCGGCGGGGGTGAGGGCGACGCCGGCGGCGAGGGCGTTCTCCTGCATGCGGGCGGCGCTGCAGGTACCCGGGATCGGGACGACGTGCTCGCCCTGGGCGAGCAGCCAGGCCAGGGCGAGCTGCGCGACGGTGATGCCCTTCCCGGCGGCCAGCCGGCCGAGCCGTTCCACGGCTTCGACGTTCTTCTCGAAGTTGCCGGGCTGCCAGCGCGGGTCGGTGTTGCGCATGTCGGTGGCGTCGTACCGGCCGGCCGGCTTGGCGGTGCCGGTGATGAAGCCGCGGCCCAGCGGCGAGTAGGCGACGAGGCCGATGCCCAGCTCCTGGAGGGTCGGGAAGAGCTGCTCGACGTCGCGCTCGAAGAGCGAGTACTCGGTCTGCAGGACCGAGACCGGCTGGACGGCGTGCGCCCGGCGGATGGTCTGCGGGCCCGCTTCGCTGAGGCCGAAGTACGCCACCTTGCCGGCGTCGATGAGCTCCTTGACGGTTCCGGCGACGTCCTCGATCGGCACGGCGGGGTCGACGCGGTGCTGGTAGAGGACGTCGATCCGGTCGACGCCCAGGTAGCGCAGGCTGTTGTCGGTGACCTTGCGGATGTTCTCCGGGCGGCTGTCCAGCCCGAAGCCGCGCTCCTCGAAGGTGAAGCCGAACTTGGTGGCCAGGACCACCTCGTCGCGGAAGTCCTTGACCGCCTTGCCGACCAGGGTCTCGTTGGAGCCGGTGCCCCACCCGTAGAGCTCGGCGGTGTCGAAGAAGGTGACGCCCAGCTCGTGTGCCCGGCGGACGGCCGCGACGCCCGCCTCCTCGTCGCCGGGTCCGTAGGCCATGGTCAGGCCCATCGCGCCGTAGCCGAGTGCCGAGACGGTCAGGCCCTGGGTGCCGAGTGTCCGCTGCTGCATGGAGCCTCCCGAAGTCGAACCAAACTGTTCGGTTTGAACCCTACGCCCTGCCCCGGCCACGGCCAAACCGAACGGTTCGGTCGGGTAGCGTGGACGCATGACGCCTCCGCCCCGCGCAGACTCGACCCGCGACCGCATCGTCGGCGCCGCCAAGGACGAGTTCTCCCGGTACGGGATCGCCGGGGCCCGGGTCGACCGCATCGCCAAGGGCGCCCGGACCAGCAAGGAGCGCTTCTACGCCTACTTCGAGGGCAAGGAGGACCTCTACCGCTTCGTCTCCGCGCAGGAGCTCACGGCGATCGCCGAGGCGACCCGCCTGGACCCCGCCGACCTGCCCGGCTACGCGGGACGCATCCACGACTACTTCACCGACCACCCCGAGCACTTCCGGCTCATGCGCTGGGGGCAGCTCGAACTGGGAACGGACGGCTCCGCGCCCGACGACGCCATCCGCCGGTCGGTGGCGCACAAGATCGGGCAACTGCGCCAGGCCCAGCAGGCCGGCCGCCTGGACTCCACCTTCGAGCCGATCGACATCCTGATCCTCGTCAACCAGATCGCCATGGCCTGGGCCGGGCAGGGCGACCTGCTGCCCCCGGGCGACGAGGCACGCGCAGCGTTCCTCGCGGACCGCCGGGCGGCCGTCGTCGCAGCCGTGGAACGCCTGTTCCCCGCGACCACCGAGGACTGACCTCCCCCGAGCGCACGCCCCCTGCGCCGAGGGGGCTCGGGCGAGCGGCCGGACGGACCGCGCACCGCTGACCCGCGTGGCGGCCGAGCGCCGCGGCGGGAACGCGGACGGCCGGACCCCTGGTGGGGTCCGGCCGTCGGGTCGGGGGGCGGTGGCCCGGAGGATCAGTGGGCGTCGGCCAGGATCGGGGCGTCCTCGGCGGCCGGGGCGGACTTGGCCGTGGCGCCGCGCAGCGGGGTCTCGACCAGGAACCAGGCGGCGATGAAGCCGACGATGCTGACGAGGGCGCCCCACAGGAAGACCACGTGGGTGCCGGAGGCCACCGCGTGGAAGTAGGCGTCCTTGATGTCCGGCGGGAACTTGGCGATCGTCGCCGGGTCCAGCTGCGCACCGCCCTGGGTGGCCGCGGCGCCCTTGCCGCCGGCGCCGCTCTGCATGCCGTGCTGCACCTTGTGGGTGAACAGCGCGCCGAACAGCGAGACGCCGAACGAGCCGCCGATCGTCCGGAACAGCGTCGCCGACGACGAGCCGACGCCGATGTCCTTCATGTCCACGCTGTTCTGCGCGATCAGCATGGTGATCTGCATGATGAAGCCCATGCCGGCGCCGAGCACGGCCATGAACAGGCCGGACGTCAGCCGCGTGGTGTGCACGCCCATCGTGGACAGCAGGTAGAGGCCGACGATGATCAGCGCGCCGCCGATGATCGGGAAGATCTTGTACTTGCCGGTGCTGGTGGTGACCCGGCCGGCGACCATCGACACCGCCATCATGGCCAGCAGCATCGGCAGCAGGAGCAGCCCGGAGTTGGTCGCCGAGGCGCCCTGCACGGTCTGCTGGAACAGCGGCAGGAAGGTCATCGAGCCGAACATGGTGAAGCCGACCAGGAAGCCGATCAGCGAGATCAGCGTGAAGTTGCCGTTGCGGAAGATGCGGAGCGGCAGGATCGGCTCGGCGGCGCGGGTCTCGGCGTACAGGAAGCCGGCGAGCGACGCCAGGCCCAGCACCAGCAGGCCGATGATCATGCCGGAGCCCCACGCGTACTGCGTGCCGCCCCAGGTGGTGAGCAGCACCAGCGAGGTGATGGCCACGGTCAGCAGGACGGCGCCGAGGTAGTCGATCCGGCTCTCGGTGCGCTTCTTCGGCAGGTGCAGCACGATGGTGATCATCGCGAGCGCGATCACGCCGATCGGCAGGTTGATGTAGAAGCTCCAGCGCCAGCCCCAGTTGTCGGTGATGGAGCCGCCGACGAGCGGGCCGCCGATCATGGCGATCGCCATCACGCCGGCCGTCATGCCCTGGTACTTGCCGCGCTCGCGCGGCGGGATCAGCTCGCCGATGATCGCCATCACGCCGACGATCAGGCCGCCGGCGCCCAGGCCCTGCACGGCGCGGAAGGTGATCAGCTGGTCCATCGACTGGGAGGCGCCGGACAGCGCGGAGCCGGCCAGGAACATCACGATCGACGTCATGAAGATGTTCTTGCGGCCGTACATGTCGCCGAGCTTGCCCCAGATCGGGGTCGAGGTGGCGGTGGCCAGGGTGTAGGCGGTGACGACCCACGACAGGTGGTTCAGGCCGCCGAGCTCGCCGACGATCGTCGGCATAGCGGTGCCGATGATCATGTTGTCGAGCATCGCGAGCAGCATCGCGATCATCAGGCCGACCATGACCACGCGGACGCTGCGCTGGCGTGGTTCGTCGATGGCGGCCGGCTTGTCGGTCCGGGACATGACCGTTCTTCCTCCCCCGTGCGAGGGCGGTGGTTCAGGGGTACTTACTTGCCGCCCGGCTAGTTCTGTACGGTGAGCAAGTTACGGTGTTTACTAGCCGGGCGTCAAGTAAGTGCGTAGCCTCACAGTAAGGCCCTACCGTGGGGGTGCAACCGGGCCCGTCACGCTCGACCGTCGCGAGGTGACGCGTAGTGCAGCAGGAGAGCGACAAGTCAATGGCCACACCGCACCACACCCGCCGGGGCGACACGCGCCGCCGGATCCAGGAGGTCGCGCTGACCCTGTTCGCCGAACAGGGTTACGAGAAGACCTCGTTGCGGGAGATCGCCGAGCGGCTGGAGGTCACCAAAGCCGCGCTGTACTACCACTTCAAGACCAAGGAGGACATCCTCAGCAGCATCGCCGAGGATCTCGCCCGGCCCATTCGGGACCTCATCGCCTGGGGCGAGGCGCAGCCGCGCTCGCTGGAGACCAAGCAGGAGCTGCTGCGCCGTTACAGCGAGATCCTGTGGCAGTCCACCGACCTGTTCCGGTTCATCCAGGAGAACCAGGCCACCGTCCGCGAGCTGACCATCGGCGAGACCTTCCGCTGCGCCACGGCCGCGCTCGGCGACCTGCTCAAGGACCCCGACGCCCCGATCGCCGCGCAGGTGCGCAGCGTCACCGCGCTGTTCTCGATGCACGCCGGCATGTTCGTGACGCGCAACGTCGAGGGCGACCCGGAGGAGAAGCGCGCGGCCATCCTCGAGGTCGCCCTCGATCTCGTCGCTCAGGCGGAGACGAACGTCGCGGTGGACTGAACGTTCCGCCATTCCGAGCGTGTGCTGATCACTCGCAGGAGTCGATCATGCTGCTCACGGGTTGACGCCGTGGGCACGCAGGAAGTGCAGCGGCTCGACGGAGGAGCCGTAGTACGGGGTGGTCCGGACCTCGAAGTGCAGGTGCGGGCCGGTCGAGTTGCCGGTGGAGCCGGACTTGCCGATCTCCTCGCCGGTGGTGACCTTCTCGCCCACGTGCACCTCGATCTTCGACAGGTGGCCGTACTGCGTGTACAGCTGCGAGCCGTGCTTGATCACGATGTTGTTGCCGTAGGCGCCGCCCCAGCCGGCGGTGACGACGGTGCCGGTGTGCGCGGCGCGCACGGTGGTGCCGCTCGGCACGACGAAGTCCTGGCCGGAGTGCTTGTGGGCCCAGTGCGGGCCGGCCTGGTTGTAGCCGGCGCCGAGCACGTAACCGGTGGTCGGGGTGACCCAGCCGTTGGCGCGCGCCTTGGCGTCGGCGGCCTTCTTCGCCTCCGCGGCCTTGGCGTCGGCGGCCTGCTTGGCGGCGGCCGCCTTCTGGTCCGCGGCCTGCTTCTGCACGGCCGTCGCCGAGGCGGGGGCGGAGTCCGAGGGAGCGGCGGCTATCGCAGCGGTCGAACCCAGCGCGATCGCCGCGACCAGACCTCCGGTCACCACGGCGACCCTGCCGCGGGTAACGGACTTCGGGGTGCGGTTCTTCATCGTCGAGATCTTGCGCATGGAGAAATAACCTCACTGAATCGGGGGGTGCAGCAGATTCCGTAGAGCAGCAGATTCCGTTCTGCGGCCCGCTGCTCATCCTTGGTAACGCGGCATTCAGCGAGGCGGCAAGGACCCCTCTTACTAGCCGGACTCGTAGCGCGGTCCCCTCGCGGACCTCTCCCTCACCGCGCGGATAACTCCCGTTACGCCCGAATTGCCCGGGCGAGCGCCAGGGCAGGCCCCGGCTTCCCCCGTCCCCACCCTGTGGACAGTCCCGCGCACCGCGGCGTCCGACTATTTCCGTTAGTAAGTGGCGTGGCTCACGTGCGGCACGTCACTCGGGCACGCCATTTCCGGTGGATTCACCGGGAAAGGGAATGTGGCCCGGGCCACATGAGCCGCCCTGAATTCGCCGGAATTCGTGGCCGCGGTCACATCTGCTCCACTACCGTGGTGCCCCTGTCCGCGCAGGAGGGGGCGCTGCCGCATGACCACACAGGACGACGAGCACGGCGAGCCGGCGGCGGTGAGCGGCATGGACCTGGCCGACGCCGTGGAGGCGGTGCGCCAGGGGCTGATGGCCGGCGCGGCCCGCGGCGCGGGACAGGGCCTGCGGTTCGAGGTCGGCGAGATCAGGATGGACTTCACGGTCCAGCTGCAGCGCGGCCGCACGGGCCGCGGCGGGGTGCGGGCCTGGGTCGTGGACGCCGGCGCCGACCTGTCCCGGACGGACGGCCGCACCCACACCGTCTCCTTCACCCTGCGCCCCGTGGACGCGGCCACCGGGCGCCCCCCGCTGATCGCGGCACCGGACGAGGGCGACATCTCCGGCCTGGCCCAGCGTGGCTGAGCCGGCCGCCGGGACCGGGCCGCTCCTGGAGCGCCTTGCCGTGGTCCGCTGCGGCGGACGGCAGGGCAGCGGCTACCTCCTCGGCCCCCGGCTGGTGCTCACCGCCGCCCACCTGGTCGAGGACGCCGAGGGCACGGCGCACGCCCGGGTCACCGTGCCCGGCGGGCCGGGCGAGACGGTCTGCGCCCGCGCCTGGTCCCGGCGGCACGACCCGTCCGGGGTCGACGCGGCGCTGCTCGCCGCACCCGTCGACCTGGCGCCGCCCGACCTGTTCCCGCAGGCCGGCGACCGCTGGGCGCAGATCGTCTCCCTCGGCACCGTCCCCGGCTGCGACGCGGTCGGCTTCCCCTATGTGCAGCGGGACGCGGCGGGACGGCTGGACAGCGAGCAGCTGACCGGCACCTACAAGCCCGGCTCCGGCCTGTTCACCGGCCGCGACGTGCTCGCCCTGGACGGGACCCCGCCCGCGCCGCGGCCCGACGGCCACTCGCCGCTCGCGGGCCTGTCCGGCACGGCCGTGTTCGCCCGCGGGGTGCTGCTGGGCGTGATCACCACCGACCCCGCCGGCTGGCAGCACGGCCGGGTCACCGTCACCCCCCTGTACCGGCTGCTCGAAGAGGACGACTTCCTCGCCGCGCTCACCGCCCACCGCGTCCGCGCCCCGCGGCTGGCGGCGCCCCCGGGGCAGCTCGTCGACGAGGCCGCCGAGTTCGAGCCGCGCTACGGCGCCTACGTCGCCAAACGCCACGGGACCCTGCGGATCTTCGGCATCGACGTCAGCGACCGCGGCCGGGCGACCTGGCCGCTGGACGCCGCCTACTACAGCCTGGAGGCCGCGCCGAGCGCCGCCCGCGGGAACGCCTGGCAGAGCGGCGGCGTCTTCGGCGGCGCCGCGCAGCCCGGCGGCCCGCTGCCCGCGGAGCAGGCGCTCGCCGGGCGCGACCGGGTGCTGCTGCGCGGGGTCGCCGGGTCCGGCAAGAGCACCCTCGTGCAGTGGCTGGCGGTCGCCGCCGCCCGGCAGGACCTCGGCGAGCATCTGGGCCACCTGCGGGACACCGTCCCGTACGTGCTCCCGCTGCGCACCCTCGCCCGCCGCGACCGCCTGCCCGTCCCGGACGGCTTCCTCGGCGCGGTGGACGTCCCCATGACCGCGCCCGACGGGTGGGCCGAGCAGGTGCTGCGCGAGGGCCGGGGCCTGGTGCTGGTCGACGGCCTGGACGAGATCGACGAGCGGGCCCGCGAGCGCGTGGGCGACTGGCTGCGCGGCCTGCTCGCCGCCTACCCCGGCAACCGCTGGCTGGTGACCTCCCGCCCCTCGGCGGTGGCGGACGCCTGGCTCGCCGACGAGGGTTTCACCGAGCTGACCCTGTCCCCCATGAACCGCGCCGACGTCCAGGCCTTCACCGCCCGCTGGCACGACGCGGTCCGCACGACCGTCCCCAGCGACGCGGCCGAGCTGGCCCGCCTCGACGGCTACGAGCGCTCCCTGCTGCAGGCCCTGCACGCCAAGCAGGACCTGGCCAGGCTGGCCACGAACCCGCTGATGTGCGGGCTGATCTGCGCCCTGCACCGCGACCGCGGCGGCTACCTGCCCACCGGCCGCAAGGAGCTGTACGACGCGGCGCTGTCGATGCTGCTGGTCCGCCGCGACCAGGAACGCGACCTGGCACCGCTGCTCACCGAGGCGCCGCAGGTCCAGCTGCTCCAGAAACTGGCGTACTGGCTGGTCAGGAACCGGCAGGCGGAGATGGACACGGCCGACGCGGTCGCGCTGATCGGCGCCGCGCTGCCGGCCATGCCCGCGGTCGCCGCCCTCGGCGACGCCGACGCCGCCTACCGCTACCTGCTGGGCCGCAGCGGGCTGATCCGCGAGCCCGCGTCCGGCAGCGTCGACTTCGTCCACCGCACCTTCCAGGACTACCTGGCGGCGAAGGCCGCGGTGGAGGAGCGCGACTTCGACCTGATGACCCGCAACGCCCACCACGACCAGTGGGCCGACGTGATCCGCATGGCCGTCGCCCACGCCCGCCCCGACGAGCGGGCCCGCCTGCTGCGCAAGATCGTCACCCGCGGCGACCGCACCAAGTCCCACCGCGCCCGCCTGCACCTGCTGGCCCTGGCCTGCCTGGAACACGCCACCGAGCTGGACCCCGAGGCGCGCCGCCTGGTCGAGGACCGCGGCGCGGCCCTGATCCCGCCGCGGACCCACCCGGAGGCCGAGGAGCTGGCGGCCGTCGGCCCGATGGTCCTGGAGCTGCTGCCCGGGCCCGACGGGCTGGAGGTCGACGAGGCGCGGGCGGTGGTGCAGACGGCGGTCACGGTGGGCGGCGATGCGGCCGTGCCGCTGCTGGCACGTTTCGCCGGCCACGCCGACCCCGGGGTCCGCAGCACTCTCGCCCGGTTCCCCACCGGTGCGGACTGCCGGCGGTACGCGGCCGAGGTCCTCGACCGGCTCCCGAGGGCGGAGACCGTCTACGTGGCCGACTCGGCGGACGAGGTGCGGACGCTCGCGGAGCTCGGCGGCGTGACGCAGGTGAGCGCGACGGGAAAGACGTCGACCACCACGCTGCTGTCCGCCATCGGCGATCCGCGCGCTCTCACCAGGATCCACCTGTCCCAGGCCCTGACCGACGCCGAGCTGGCGGCCCTGTGCGAGCTGCCGCAGCTGGCCGAGCTGATGCTCATGGACGC
>Ga0136643_10018915_pt1 | contig 10398 bp, 7 predicted proteins | sample TergutLab28metaG_FD_96883 | JGI IMG/M metagenome (GOLD analysis project Ga0136643, IMG submission 96883) | Labiotermes labralis P1 segment gut microbial communities from Petit-Saut dam, French Guiana - Lab288 P1 (version 3) (version 3) | ecosystem: Host-associated > Arthropoda: Insects >... | reverse complement strand
TGTGTGTGTTTGTGTGTGTGTGTTGTGTGTGTGTGGTGTGTGTGTGTGTGTATGTGTGTGAAATTAAATATTTAAATTAACTTGATTGCTTATTTATTAATATTATTCGTAGGAATTATTGTAAAATCAACAAAACATTACAGTAGTTGGATTTATGAGCTTGGAAAATAAAACTTCTCTACTTTATATTTATTCCTTTGGGATAAATCATTCTTGAATTATGTTAAGTATTCAGGAACGTATTTCTCGCGTGCAATTCAACCACACTCTAGTTACAAATCTTTGGGGATAAAATGATTAATAATAGAGCTTGACGAAAGATAGGGCGACGGTTAGGCAATGCAGTTAGGCAGCAGTTTTCAGTGCATCTTGTAAGGAAGGTACTGGCGACCTTCACAGCTCATACGGTGTGATAAGGTGGAATGAAGTGCAGGAGTTCCCATTGGGTTGGTCGTGTATTTAGGACACATAAACAGAAGAACACCCTAAAAATTCTTCGTGCACAAACATCTTGGTAAGTTGGAACTTCCGAAAAGCTGACGGTAGGATAACATAAACAGAGATATTTAAACAATACGCGTTCAGAAATGGTGGTCGATCGGTCAGAATTTTGCCCAGTGGCGGGTATTTTTTGTTACCATTATTGAACATACGGTTTAGATTAAACCGAAATATTTTCTCTCAGGCTATTTCCCCATCTTGATATTGCGGATTTTTACGAGCCGGGGATTAACTTGCAATATTTTCAATCCATTTATTGATCTGTATTAATACGTTGACTACCTGTGGACCACTATTCGACTCCCAGCAGGAAGAGTGATTTCTTCTGCACCACCATATAAGCCTAGTACCCAATGGCGTACCTAGGAAATTTTTTCGGGGCGGGGGGGTCGGTGTTCAACAAATTCATTTGAGGACAGAGGACCGGGATCTGGGGGCGGTAGCCCCCTAGTCAGGGGTTCTGGAGGCAGCTGCAATTTGGTACAAGGCATTTCATTTCATATAGTAAATCTTCTTAATTTTTGGTACTTTAAGACTATTTATGATTACAACCAATTTATTTGTCATTGCTAATGTAAAACAATTGCTATCCTAGTTAGTTTTAGAATTTTATTGTTTTTTTTCCAAACATTTTGGGGTGTTGGCATCCTAAATTCGGGAATTTTTAACAGTTTTCTCAATCGGATTGATTTTGGCACGATTTTGGAGGGCCTTCGGAATTTCAGGGGGGGGGGTTTGAACCCCCCCAAACCCCCTTGGTACGCCACTGCTAGTATCTATCCCACCCACTGCAGAGCGCCACTCTTTAATTTTATCTCTGTGCTCTATCAGACACCAACACTAACGTTACGAACAATATCATCTGATAGGAACACATTTTCTTAAAATATAACATATATAATATATTACAATAACAAAACTAGATAAAGAAAAGAATCAATGTATTAGGCAAAAAACGGGAACACGGAAAGTAGTAAAGGAAATAAAACAGTACCAGAAAAAATGGCTACAACATGTACAGAGGATGGAAACAAACAGACTGCCAAAACAAGCAATGCAATATAAACCAAAAGGACGAAGGAACATAGGATGACCGAGGAAGAGATGGAGGGACCAATTTCATCTTGACGATCAAGGAACAGGAAACACGCCTAAACCTTCAGGAACATGATGATGATGTTAATATGTATATATAATACTGTCAGACACAACTTTGCATTTTATTAAACTATATTATATTGTTAGGCCCGTTCGCATAAGTGCGAAAAGTTGATTATTAGCTTCGTCATATCTGCCTGCCTCTCCGTCCGTCTGGACGTCCGCGTGGGAAAACTCGGCTGTCACTGGGCGGATTTTCGTGACATTTCGTGTTGGAATATTTTCGAAAAATCTCCCTAGAAAATTCAAATTTCGTCAAAATTTGTCAAGAATAGCCGGTACTTTGCATTGAAGACTTACGTACGTTTATGACAATATCTCGGCAAATCGTTCTTCGAATGAAAAATGTTTCAGGCCGAAGTTGTGGAGATAATTAATACACGTTTTTTGTTCAATAATTTTTTGCCGAAAATTTTGCCGTTTATGAGATAATGTGGGAAAATTTGGTACAGTCGGGCAGACCACAGATGACAGTATATGGCGCATGCGCATTGCAAGCTGGCTAACTAAGGCTACAGACACTCAGAATACATAATTTTGTTTGCTTTTCCACTGTACCAATGATTACACGTTCGATCCTCACTGTTACGTTTATACCAATCATTGCCTGTCTTGCTTGTCTTTCTGCACATTGCATTTATAAAATCTGCCTCACCCAGCCTCCTCTGCCTCACCCAGCCTCCTGGCCAAAGCATATCAATTGATGCTTCCTCGCATGAACAGTGGCAGGGGGCATTATGATGATCATTCACGTGCATTCAGTTCTGACTTTTAAGGAACACCGGAGCAGTACTTCCACAAAAAGTGCAAAAGTGCACTCTGAAAATTAATGTCAGACCTTTATCCTTAGAGGTGAAATACTAGTGTAAATCAGTGGCGATATTCACTGCTGTCTTAAAATGAAGAAAGTAAATGTTCTACAGTAGGAACGTGCGAATACCGAAAGGCTCTTTGCGAAATATTCATCATGCAGTGAAGGTGTCCGATGTAATATTTTCGCAGGCTCTGATAATAATGAAGAATTACATTTACTTACTTACTCCATGGTGCAGAGTCCTTCTGGAGAAGCTAACTGGTTTGCAGCTAGTCAAGAAATTCCCCGCATTTCACGGAACCCGAATGTTCATTACCGAACTCACAAGCATCCGCCACCTGTCCCTATTCTGGGCCAGCCCAATCCAGTCCATATTCCCACATCCCACCTCCTGCAGATCCATCCTAATATTATCCACCCATTTACGCATAGGTCTCCCCAGTGGTCTCCTTCCCTCCGGTTTCCCCAGCAAGATACTATACACCCCCCTCTCCTCAACCATACGCGCCACATGCCCAGCCCATCTCGAACAATTTCAGTTACGTATATTAAATTTATTTTGACAATATATTATAAATATTCTCACTAATTCATAATATATCTCCTCGCGGTTAAAAACAAACTACAAACGTGGAGACGGAACGAAGGATTTCGGCAAGCCTGCTACCTCTGTGTCTTTGGAATTTTTCGATTTTTTTATTTGGCGCAGCAGTCCACGATCGACCAGGGGCTCCTCATTCAAGAGGTATCCAGATCACACTCAACGACGCACAGAATTCGGTAGCACTCCTCTGGACGTGTGATCAGTTCGCCGCATAGACCTCTACCTGACAACACACAACACTCACAACAGAGAGACATCCATGCCACCGGTGGGTGTCGAACCCACAATCTCAGCAGGCGAGCGGCCGTAGACTTACGCCTTAGATCGCGCGGCCACTGGGACCGGCAATTATACGAGTAAAAAGGTAAAGGTAAAGGTAAAGTGATCCCTTTACGGGCTCGGTGTGGCCCAGAGTGTGGGTAGAGGTATAGCTCTACTCTTCCATGGCCGCGGCACTAGAAGGGGGTGAGTGGTCAGCAGCACGCCCCAGCCGCACTTTCGAGGGGAAAATCTCGTCTCAACCGGGATTCGATGCCGGACCGTCCAGCCCGTAGTCAGTCGCTATACCGACTGAGCTACCGGGCCCACAATTATACGAGTACTGACTGAATTTTTTTCCCCGAGGTACACATGAAGGGTCTCTTAAACATTGGGTTGCGGCACACGATGTGAGCATCTCTGTTAGAAAGTTTCTTTTCCAAATCACGTTTCCATGCCTCCGATTTGAAATATGACTTCATGGTGATGTAGTCTGAAAGGAGGGCTTAATAATCAAAGGCAAATAATCGAGGCATTTTGCTGCAAAGCGTAATGCAAACACGTGACTTGGCTTGTTTGTGTAATGCATTGGATTAGCGTTTTATAAATATAGAGGGTTGGCATGCCTCGTGTTTCCAATAGAATGTGAATTATTGTGTGCATACTCTAATTGTTTGAACGGATTAATTTCCTGAATAATCGACCGATTAATCGATTAAAAATTACTTTTACAGCCTTACTTAATTCAATAACTATGCACAGTCCTATACGTGTTGCGTGCCGAATGGGTATATTAAAGTGTCGAAATATTGGCGCATGCTGTATACTTTTACCGTTACGTAACTAGAGCAAATAGAGAGGCTTACACTTGAAATTTGGAGAGCCCATAGGGGAGGTTCTAAAGAGGGTAACTTAGATATCCTACTTGTGTGCGTCTTTCGATGATGGGGCGTGTCGTGAAGGGACATAAAATATAAGAAAGATAGAAGTAAAGAGGGGGTAATTTACGTTTCGGCAGGGAGGTTTTAAGCGTACGCATATCAGACGTAGGATGTGAATCCTGTTTTCTTAAAATGTCGCACTGTGGAGGGGGGGGGGGAATTGAGCTATGTTATGTTATGCGAAGTTACTTTATTTTCTTGCGGGAGGGAGGGATTTATTTCTTGTCTTATGAATGATCTTAACATGACAGTGTACAGAACGAAAACACATATACAGGGTCCTCCAGCGAATCGGGCGATTTTTAATTGTTAAAAAAAATTAAAATTATTGGATATCATGATACAGTTACATTTATAAGGAAGTACATACTTTAGCATTTGTAGAAATAAGTGAATCAGTGGTCTTGAAACATAACCTAGAACATGAAAAAAAGCACAACACATCATTCAACTCGAAATATTACATCGTCAAGATGTCCTCCATTACGCTGCTCACAATCAGCAAGCCGATCGTGAACACTATTCGTGGCCTTACGTAACACGTCGACCGGGATTCTTGAAATCTCTTCCTGTATCCGCAGCTTCAGTTCTTGAGTTGTGCGAGGTGATGGTGCAGAATACACCACACTCGTAAGGTGGCCCCACAGGTAAAAATCACACACCAATAAATCGGGTGATCTTGCTGGCCATTCGATGTCGCCATATCTGGAAATGAGATGTCCAGGAAAAAGTGGGCGCAAAATGTTCATTGCAGTTTTTGCAGGGTAACTTAAAAATCGCCCGATTCGCTGGCAGACGTAACTGAGTATTTTGTTTTGCGTGAAGAGGAATTCATTTTGTTCTGTCTTGCATATTCTTATGTCTTCTACCTATTCATTGTGAATGTAGAGGATTAGTGTCGCACGTGATCACACTCAGTGACACACCACACTCGGTAGGAATCCTCTGGACTAGAGATCGGCCCAACGCAAAGCCCTCTACCTGACAACACATAACAATCACAAGAGACAGACATCCATGCCCGAGGCGGGATTGGAACCCGCAATATCAACAATAGATTGGCCTAGACCCACGTCTTAGACAACGAAGCCACGTGGATCGGCTGAAGAGGAACTGAAGAGGAAAGGTTCTGCTTGATTAGTTATATATTTTCTACCCCCATCTACATTGTACTTCATGATTGTAAGGTGGGAATTGACATGATATAAGAATGTGGGTGTCAAAATTAAACAAAAATCTGCTAACCATTTAGGTTTCAGTGGCAACTATGGTTACCACCTGCTACATTATTTGCCTACAAATTGTTTTTCTTGAGTTCTTGAACGATTCTCATAGGAAATATCGAATACGCGCTTATAACGTTCTAGGCCTTGCTAGGACACAAGCAGCTTCTATTATTTTCACCCTTTAGACGCCAAGTTAAATCCCATCTGCCATTTTCTGGCATTATTAGGAGCTCACCATATTTTCCCCGTTAGCAGGGTAAGGGTTAATGCATGTACTGTGCATATTTACATCTTTTAATTATAACCAAATAATGCACAATTATGTATCACAGTATTTTCTTTATTATGTGGACTGGATTGGGCTGGCCCAGGATAGAGACAGGTGGCGGACGCTTGTGAGTGCGGTAATGAACCTTCGGGTTCCGTGAAATGCGGGGAATTTCTTGACCAGCTGCAAACCAGTTAGCTTCCCAAGAAGGACTCTGCACCATGGAGTAGGTAAGTAAGAATATAACTTAACAAAGTACAACTTTTTGAAACTCCCAGTAGATAACAAAGAAGAGTCCAAACATGCAGGAGTGAACATTATACAAAGAAATTATTTTACTGCTGTTTATTAATTAATTTGTTTATTAAATAAATGATCGTGTCATGCTTAATGTTCGCAATCGTTACCACAAAATGTAGTTAGGAGACGCTTTCCTGATTTTTCTTAATCTCAATCACATTCCTCTCGTCTCACCCCTGTGGTCGATCATTTTTAGTATAGTTGTTTCTTAGGATTGCTGGCGTCAGTTACGAACGATTCATGGCATGCGTTGTAAGTTAATCTGTCAGCGTATATTCAGGACCGCTGGCGATAGGAAGGAGGGGAGAGATTTAAATGAGAAAACGTTAACAGCGGACAACGGACGCTAGCAGTCCAGTAAGGAAGTCAGTCGCGTACGAGTGTGGTGTAAGTGGGAGTACAGAGAAGTTACTGCATCATTTTCCTAGAAATGATCTAGTTGTTTAACGGGATATAGCGCTACATTATTTTGCATCAAGAGTAAAATTAATAAATGAAACATAGGTAAAAAGAAATCACTAAAACTATATGTGATTCGGTGAACCGAAATAGGATCACCTACCAGACTGAGCGCGTCGGAACAACAAAGTTACAAACGGTGATCGTGTAGGCCGTCTGACCTCAATCTCAATATTATTTTCCAACCCGCATTTAAAATTGTTGTATCATTCCTTCATAGTCAGAGTGTTATAAGCTGTGTTCTGGTTATGATTTTCCATCAATATTATTTGGTATTTTTTATTTTTTGTTCTTCTAGAATTATTCTAAAATTTGTCTCACGAACTGTTCCTCCTAGCATCTTCCCGATTTACGGTTTATCGTTTATTCATTCGTAGGTTAGTTACAGGCGTGCTGTCAGCTACATTGCTTATGTAGAGTCTGAAATATGACTATCATTGCTTATTGCAATGTGGAGTAGAAGGAGAATGTAGTGTGCCATGTTAGAAGCCTTCTTGCAACAATTGTTGCAGTGGAAAAGCAATGAGCATTACATATTGGGAGTGTTTGTGATTGTAGCCTTAGGTATCCAGCATGCAATGCGCAGTCGCCATATTTTAATCTGTATCCTGAAAGGCTGTTCAGTATTTTTCCACTTTTTCTCATAAACGACACGATTTTCGGGAAAAGGATTGAACATAAACATGTGTTTTGATCTAGGAAGTGTGTCATCCCCGTTGTGTGTGTGAAACTTGGTAAAATGGTATGTAGTCAAACACAACTGTATCACATGAGGTGTATTTAATGACTATATAATGAACAACTACATGTTTCGGCCTATACTGGCCATCTTCAAGTTGTCTTAGGGGAACTTAAGATCTTACTATAAGCATGCGCGCGCACGTGGTGTAGAGATCTCTACACCACGTGCGCGCGCATGCTTATAATAAGAACTTAAGTTCCCCTAAGAGAACCTGAAGATGGCCAGTATAGGCCGAAATATGTAGTTGTTCATTATATAGTCATTAAATACACCTTATGTGACACAGTTGTGTTTGACTACGTACCATTTTTCCAAATATGTTTTGATTTTCTCTACAATTTCTATGTTAAACATTTCTCATTCTAAGAATAATTCAGCCAGATATGATCATAAATGTATGTCGGTCTTCATGTAGAGTACCGGTTATTCTTGTCAGATTTTAATGGAATTTGAATTGTCTCGACAGATTTTCTAAAAATAATCACGTATCAAATTTCATGAAAATCCGTCCAGTGGGAGCCGTGTTGTTCCATGCGGGCACACGGACGAACGGACAGACAAACCTGACGAAGCCAATAGTCGCTTTTCACAACGCGCCTAAAAACGGAAAATCGGTTTCGGACAATCTTCCTCCATTCCAAAATTCGAACTTCATGTAAAAAGATGAAAGTAATTTTCAGGGATGTAACGCCACTCACAAACCAAGCCTTGTCGTAATCATAACCAGCTGGTAACCACGGAAACCATGAAAATCCCGGCTGTGACATCACTCACAGACAAAGCTCTACTGTCATTACGTGGCAACCGCGTAACGCTGGATAGGCGGTTACCGTTGCCACCTGGTGTAAATCACTGAATCATCTGATCAGTCACTCCACGTGCATGTTATAAGGTAGATACGTACGTAGTTTCTCAGAAGATGCCGTACACTTGTGAACTAGTTGCAGACTCGTATTTAACCCCTTTAAACACTAAACGTTTCTGTTTTATTTAAGGACTCAGTCCGTATCGCGCAGTAAACACTCTCAACCTCGGTTATACAAAACCAATCCGCTAAGGTTGTGTAAGGCAAAAGTCACTGTCTGTTCTGAGATCCGTACAAAACACTTAAAAGCAATGTGGGGACCATGTAGAATTTTTGAATGTTGAACCTGGTGGTACGCAAAGAAACCGCTAGGATTTAAAAGGTTAAATAAACCAGGAAACGAAAAAAAATTATTTTTCCCAACTTATGCTTTGGATCCAAACTCGTCATTTAGTCCAGTAAATTCAGCAAATTTCAAACTTTCTTTATTCTTATTATATTCTTTGGTGTTCCATTCGTTTCTTGTCGCCTTGCTTTAAGCTTCACATTCTCTGTACATTTCTGTACTTCCGTTCTGGATCTTGCAGAATAGCTTCAACAGCATTCACCTACCACAATAATTAACTGAAATGCAATTAGGTATAATTAGTAATTAGGGTCACTATACATTCGTCTTCCTTGGACGGACTAAGGAGTTGGGGCCACTATCATCAGGGGAGTGTTATACAAGTTGAAATGTAGGCAGTAACTAAGTTGTGAGGGTGAGATGATGTTGCGAGGGGGGTGGGGTGATATGGGGGATGATGAACTACCTAGCCGCAGCATCCAGTGGTCCATGTGTTCTATAGAGAAACTGGGACTTGCAGCTCAACAGGTTCTGAAGATATAATTATTATTCAGCTTCGCATTACGCCGTTTGTTTTCATCATAATACACCATTGGTATTTACTTGCTCCGTGAAAGGAAGCTTGGGTAAGCCTTCGATAATTATACGTGATGAGTCGTAGGCTGGCTTCTGGTCGGACTCGAGAGTTCTTCATCTTCATGGAATTTCGGTTGATTGATACTTATTGTAGTAACGACACTACAGAATTGAATATAAACGCAGTATTGCAGTCAACCACAACTCTTTAATGTTTCCCATAGATACTTTATGTTTCGATTCAAAGAACAATAATCAATTCTTGATTTTAAGCTTTCGCCCTGTTCTATATGTAATATGTTTTCTTTTGGGTAATTTCCCGGCGTCTGAGTTCTAATAGTCGACGTTTCGGAACCCTCTATCTGTTCCATCTTCATAAGCAGGCGGATTAAGTACTTCATCCGCGTGTCTATGAAGATGGAATTGATAGAGGGTTCCGAAACGTCGGCTATTAGAACTCAGAAGCCGGGGAATTACCCAAAAGAAAATATATTGCAATAATCAATTATTAATTTACAAAAATAATTAAAAAACATAAGCACATTTGCAATGTGCATTGTTGGTTAGTGAGCGCTCACTAGTTCATATATGTTTTTTTAAAATAATAGATGTACATCATGTTTTTGTAACATAAATTAAAATCAAAACCTCTTCTGTGTAAAACTTCTTCATTGTCGTGTTGTCTATCTATTTATTTTATTTTGGAATGACACTCTACATGTTTCGGACGGTCTTTCCGTCCATCATCAGGAGTTCAAGACTGTACATACAGCAACAGGCATTTGTCAAACAGATACTGCTGTGTGTTTGCTAGTGGGTACGAGGTGTTCCATCTCCTACCCACTAGCAAGCAGACAGCAGTATTTGTTTGACAAATACCTGTTGCTGTATGTACTGTCTTGAACTCCTGAAGATGGACGGAATGACCGTCTGAAACATGTAGAGTGCCATTCCAAAATAAAATAAATTTGATATATTATTGCATCTAGTTGGTTTTACTATAGAAATAATGTTACGATGCAGGGCCCTATGAACGCCAAAAAGCCTGAAAAAAATAATTTTTTTATTTGACTAAGTTTTAATATGGTATATTTACCTCAACACCAAAGTGAAGATTAAAGAGACGATTCTGACTGTAATACTTCTTTTGTATCCAGTATAACGTAACACAACGGGGCGAATCAGAATAAGATTGCCACTTACTCACCTACTCCATGGTGTAGAGTCCTGCTTGAGAAGCTAACTGTTTTGCAGCTGGTCAAGAAATTCCCCGCATTTCACGGAACCCGAAGGTTTCTTACCGCACTCACAAGCGTCCGCCACCTGTCTCTATCCTGGGCCAGCCCAATCCAGTCCATATACCCACATCCCACCTCCTGGAGATCCATCCTAACATTATA
>Ga0136643_10018913_pt1 | contig 10398 bp, 6 predicted proteins | sample TergutLab28metaG_FD_96883 | JGI IMG/M metagenome (GOLD analysis project Ga0136643, IMG submission 96883) | Labiotermes labralis P1 segment gut microbial communities from Petit-Saut dam, French Guiana - Lab288 P1 (version 3) (version 3) | ecosystem: Host-associated > Arthropoda: Insects >... | reverse complement strand
TATTCTCCTCAACACCATATTCTCAAACACCCTCAGCTTCCTTTCCTCCCGCAATGTCAGCGACCAAGTTTCACGCCCATACAAAACAACAGGCAAAATTATAGTTCTATATATCTTGATCTTTAAATTTTTGGATAGCAACCTGGAAGACAAATGTTCTGCACCGAATGATATCAAGCATTTTCTGACATCAATCTGCTCTTAATTTCTTCCGCAATAGAATTTTGATTTGTTAAAGTTGTTCCCAAATATTTAAACTCTTCCATCCTCTCGAAGGTATTAGTATCAATCCTCACACTCTGAATTCATCCTGCATTATGATCTCGAGACATGACCATGTACTTAGTTTTATCAGCACTTACTTCCAGTCCAGTCTCCTTAGTAGCAGCTACTAAAGCTTCTGCATTTTCCTTTAGAGTATGTATGCTTCCTGCCAGTATATTAACATCATCGGCATAAGCCAGAAGCTGATGTGTACCATTTAGTTTCAAGCCATCCCGGTTTACCTGAACCCTCGTAATGGCGTACACTAAAGCAAAGTTAAAAAGCATTGGTGATAGAGCGTCTCCTTGTTTCAAACCATTCCTAATAGGGAACCTGTCAGACATGTTCTTGCCTACCCGGACTCTGCTATATGTTTCAGTCAGACTCATCTTTATTAACCTTACAAATTTCCTAGGGATACCAAACTCAATGAGAATCTTATATAAGACCTCCCTCCTAACTGAATCATAAGCTTTCTTGAAGTCTATAAAGAGCTGATATTTAACGTAAATGCCCCCAGAGAAGGTCTTCGTTTTGGGACGAAAAGGTTGTACATTTAATCGGGCAATTATGTTTCTTTCGTCCGCTTTATATACGTATATACAATATACTATTAAATTAATATATAATAATATATGAGAACTGTACAGAGAAAAAATATTTCTTTATACGAGTATATATTCTTTGTTTTTTATTTTAGCCCCGCTATCCAAGAAGGACAAGTCCCTCCCTAGTTGCTCCCCTCCTTCCATCCATCCCTATCCTGTGCTATTTGCCTCCAATTGGCAATTCCCATCTTGCTTATGTTATTCTCTACTTCATCTTCCCATTCTGCCGTGGTCTCCTCTTACGACATTTTTTTGTGTAAGCTGGCATGATATATTTTTCTAGGTGTTTAGTGCATCATCCATACACTGCAGCTGTCTGTCATATGTATTACACACATCCAAACTTGGGTACGAGTCCTAAACTGAAAGCATTAAGAAATTTTGACTAGCTTGGGTTAACTCCGACGTGATGTTTTGTAGTTGTTCATACCCTATATTGTCAACGTACACCGACTTCAAATATTTTCGGAGGTTTACATACTTAACTAGTGGGCCGGGTAGCTCAGTCGGTATAGCGACTGGCTACGGGCTGGACGGTCCGGGATCGAATCCCGGTGGGGACGAGGTTTTCCGCCCGTCCAGACCTGCCCTGGAGCCCACCCAGCCTCCTGTAAAATGGGTACCGGGTCTTTCCCGGGGATAAAGTGCGGCCGGGGCATGCTGCTGACCACTCACCCGCTTCTAGTGCCGCAGTCATGGAAGAGTAGAGCTATACCTCTACCCACCTTCTGGGCCACACCGGGCCTGTAACGGGATCACTTTACTTTTTTTTTTACATACTTAACTAAGTCAATGAAGTTTGTTGGCTAAGATTTGGCCAGCTAGACTTCGAGTCCTATTAAGGACTTGAATTTCCCATTTACAACCATGTAAAGGCTATCTTTGACGTCACCCCTCTGTCCACTGAATACGGGAACTGAAGGTACCGTTTTCCGTCTACACGTATACATCTTTAACAAAGGCTATGAACGTCTGCAGTTTCTGTGGACCTTTCAGCAATACTGTGCTAACCGCGGGGTTAGTTTGTTGTCCGTTGTCAAGAAAAAGGCCGTGTGGCAATGGTGGTTTAGGCGAACCGCAGCCAAATTGAGAACGGATCATAGTTCTACCGTATTGCCTGTTCCGTCTCTAATCATAGAAAATAAATTATAAAGCATCTATAAATAAGACATATTCCCTTAAAATTGTAATGCAAGCAACAAAGTCGTGTATTATCACAAGAAATTCAGCTCAAGCAATAAGTAATGTCTTGGATTCGGAAAGGGTCCTGTCCAAATCTTCGTCAGTAGCCTGGTTTATGTGCATGAAGCCCGACTTGGTCATCTTCAGCAACTACTCAGATGCAGGCTTATTACCTTAACTAGCTCACGACAGCATTCCTCAAATGATTGCCTATCTATCCGTGGCATTCTTTCTAACTTTCGATGCTAGAAGTATGTAGCCTGAGATATTGGCGACTTGGGAAAATAAGGTACAAAATAAATAACTAAATAAATATTTTTATGCTTAAATATATTACTTTACTGACAGGTTTAATGATGGTTATTACGCTGTGCAAAAATGATGATTTTTTGGGTCGATTTATAGATTCCGAACCTGGAAAATATTTTTCCGTGTGTTGGAAAATAAAAAACACTTTAGCTAAACACAGCGGTTTGAAGGATTGCAGTACAGCGGACGCAGGAGGGATGTCGCGGGGCTTGAAACGGGAATAAGTTTACCTTTCCCTTGTCCGAACATCCTTCCCCCAGTTCTGTCATGACGGTCCCACACCAGGTCCTCTTACATTACGCTCACTTAGGACAGACTATTCAACAGGAAATTCCCTATGCGAAGCAGGTTCAAAACACACAGGAAGACTTTCTGTGACTAGCCATGTGTGTGTGTGTGTGTGTGTGTTTGTGTGTGTGTGTTTTGGTGTGTGTGTGTATGTGTATGTGTGTTAGAGCGGTAGAAGGGGCGGGTTTGGAAGGGCGTGACCTTTGGCGGTCGCCTGCTCTGTCTATCCATATCGGGCTCCGAAACAGAGAAAAATGGGCTTTGTTTGTCTTCCCGCTTTAAAGATAAAAACACTGGTTTTCTAAAGAGGATCGGTCCCAATTCTCGGATTAAAAGAATTAACATCTGCTGAATCTATTCTCAAACTCTCATTCGATAATAAATTTAATTACAGGTTCAACTAAGGTTTTTTTTGGCCAGAAAACGGAAAAAGTTTCTGTATTCTGAAGCTATTATTTTTAATTTATTAAGGGACGACGGCCAAAACCCACGAAGTAAATGAATCCAAATGTAATATGCCGCAGTCAGGAGCTCCGTCTCAATGTTGCCCTACCGACTTCCTTGACATCCAACTGGATATTCCATAAACTTTATCAAAAACTCTGAAGGTTTGTAGCGTCTTCAGGCCCATTATTCTAAAACTTCTACGTGATGTGCATATAAAGAGGACAAGACAGTCAATGTACGTGTGACGTAACATTAATGGGCTTTCGTGCAACCGGTTTTGCAGTGGAAAAACATTAAGTATTACGTATTCTGCGCGTGTGTTTGAAGCCTTAGGTATCCTGCACGCAATGCGCATCTTCCATATTTTAGTCTGCAACCTGCCCGGCAGTACAACATTTTTTCACATTTTCTCATAAACGGCACGACTTTCGAAAATAAAAAATTAAACATGAAATATGTGTTTCGATTTCTCATTCTAAGATCAACTGAGCGATAAATTGTCATTGATATTCGTATATTTTTATATCAAGTACCCGTTATTCTTGTCACAATTAATGAAATTTGAATTTTCTAGACATATTTTGGAAAAATACTCACAATATCAAATTTCATTAAAATCCGTCCAAAAGGCAGCCGAGTTTTCCTATGCTGACAGACGGACAGACATGACGAAGCAAACAGTCGCTTTTCGCAATTTTGCGAACGCGCTTAAAAATGTTTATTGCAAGTCGTAAATTAAAAATGACATGACATGGAATATTTCTGAGAAGACGTTTTATCCTTAAACTAAAACCCTACGCTGGATGTCCACTTAACGTCGGTTTTTCTGACATACATTCAGTACATTCATATCTCCAACGCAACGACATCCTCAGCTGCACGAGGATTACACTCGCTATGGCAAATAAGATTCTGCGATGCGGATATGACGTGTTACCACTCAGAGCGCGAAGGAAATTCAGCTACTGATATTCGGTTGAAAATTCTTTAAGACTAATACTTTGCGTTCTCTTATACTAATTTTTTAATGTGATGGCAGTGTGAATGGCCATTGCAATGAAACTGACTACAAACATAATAACTTATATAACCAATCTTGTAAATAAAACCAACTTGGCGAACAATTTATTCTTAGTATATTTATATTTATTCATCTCTACATATTTCGGGCGACTATGGGCCCATCGTCAGGAGAAACAGCTGTGTTTATGCGACAGTTAGCATTTGTTATTCTGTATGGATGACTGCCTGGTATGCAGGAGCATATGCTCCTGCACACCAGACAGTCATCACACAAAATAACAAGTGCCAACTGTCGCACAAACACAGTTGTTTCTACTGATGATGGGTCCATTTTCGACCGAAACATGTAGAGATTGATAAATATAAATATACTAAGAATAAATTGTGCACCAAGTCGTTTTTATTTACAAGATTATACAGAGATGCACGGTCAAAAAGACATAAAATTTATACAACCAACCGACTTTCCAATCAAACAAAAGGCAAACAAATCAACCAGCAATCCAACTAACAAAACAAGCAAAAACCAACCTACCTGTTGTAAATACACTTTATTTCTAAGCTCTCATACTGGACAGAAAACATGCGTTAATTGAAATAAAACTGACATCCCAGATGACGGAAATATTTCTGTGGACTGATCCATCATTCTGTAATAAAACATCCCTTCGTTGTTTATACAACGCGTGTTTCACTTGTTTGTCTTTTTCCCTGTTTCTTTCATTTTGTTTTACGTTCTGTCTGCTATCGTTTACTTTTGTTATTTTAACAGTTACGTGGCAATACTTCCAAGACTTTCTTTTTTATGAAGTTCATAAATTGTTTGCCGAGCAGCCAGTCCTCCACAACAAAATAACCCCCAGAAATATGAATAATATTAGAATTCAGCCTCATGGGTTTTTATTCACTCCAGTAATTAATGTGCATTATATTTATTGTATTCAATGTAAAACATGACTATAACGAAAATAGTTTCTTTGTTAGAGGAAATAAACTTTCTATCTCTGAAGCAACAGTAAGAGTTTCATTTTGCTTGGTACATAGTACTTGTTCGATTGTGTATCATCTCGGTTTCTTTAAATATCGGGGTGCTGATAAGTCCTTAGTCCGACCAGGAAGGAAACAAGCTTGGAAGCATGTCTGGGACGCGCGCGATTTCAACAACATCGAAACGCGAGCTGTCATCAAGTATTTTTTTCTGCAAGTCAAGGCGCCGAAGGAAATTCAAGCCATTCTGACAGAAACATTAGCTCGTTTCCTTCCTGGTCGGGCTAAGGACTTATCAGCACCCCTGTACACAAAATCAGGAAGTTTAATTTCCTTAAGGAAAAGAACATTTTTCTGTTACTTTCTTAGATTACGTCTTGTTGTCCCCTTTATGTATTTTATACAATTGTTCTTCATCAAAAAGACTTATTTGTGTGCCTCCACTGAAGAAATATTTAGACTTACAAATAAGGGTAAAAAAAGAGATCATATTCACTACAGAAGAGCCATTAAGGCCCAGACGGGGAGTAGAAGTATAGTTCTACTCTTTCTTTAACCTCGGCGTTGGATGGGGTGGGTGGTTAACGTCTCGCCCCAGACACTTTACCCCCGAGAAAGAGAAAAGCTGCCAATTGTGCAGGAGGCTGAGTGGGCCCCAGTGCCATTCTGGACGGCAGCAGAAAATTTCGCTTTCACCGGATTCGATCCCCGAACCGTCCATCCCGTAGCCAGTCGCTACACGGACTGAGTTATCCCGGCCCGTTTATAGTCACAAACAACACAAAGAAAACTCTGATGCCGCACTAGAAGAAGGTAGAGAGCTAGGGACTTAATTTGATTTGGCAAAATTTTACAGGAACACCTCTCAGAGTAATGAGATTCCTTCTTATTTTGCTATACGTTAAAGAAATGCAAAAAACGAGAAATGTGTGTTGCAAAGCGAAAATTTTTTTCTGAATAAACACACACACACATATATATATTCTTGTATGCGTAATACATTAATACACACTTGTGCGGAGGAAAGTAATAAAGAGTGAAAAGAACTGATGCTGTTGGCACATTACTTCCTTTTAGTGTAGAAAGTAATATGGAGCGAACAGAATTGATGTTGTTGGCATATATATATACACTTAGGATGTTTGTGCTCTTATGCTACTTTTTAAACAAATGACGTCTCTGTGTAAAGACCTAATTTAAAAATCTTGAAACCGTAAGTGCGGCGAATGACAATTCCCCTTTCAAAGAACTTAGAACATTCTTTGCACTACTGTCTACTTAAAATGTCTCATTTTAGTGCGTACTAGTCCATTTTAATAAAATCCACAATTTTGCCTTCTATTTTTTTCCAAATTCCCTTTTCTATATTTCATTTCCCTTCTACGCCTAGATTTTAATGTGGTCTCTCTCTCTCTCTTTCTCTTTCTCTCTCAATCTAAGGTTTTACGAAACTATATATTCATGCTTCGTCATTAATTTTGGGCTACCTTTATTCCCCATTTCCTATTATTCTTTACGTAACCTTATTGATAATGTTCACTGACTTTAGTTTATCCTTCTCTCCTTTGGACTGCCTTCCGATTAACTCCGGCTTGCCACATACCCATATTATTTAAATTGTTCCATTTTATAAAATCACTTTTATTAGCCTTGTCTAAACATGTAACCAGATCTATAACCAGAGCTTCATTAAGTACATCTCAATACTTTCTTAACAGCAACTTCCTTCCCTACGCAGACACTTTTGTTTAAAATACCGTTTCTCATTTTCTAGTTTCTGAACAACTCAACAATATACGTCTGATATTCTGTACACATGAACATGACGGGCGTATTTATTTAATTCATGTTTCCCTTCCTCCCCCTTCCTTCAGTATAATGTCTAGTTACTCTCATTAGCTAAGGTCACACCCTTTTCCTTCCTTATCTTTCGCCTTACGTTTTCATGAGCAGGCGGTATCTTACGGCAATACGCATTTCTTGCTATTTTCGAAATCTTTGGGTAAATCAAGAATAAATGAAACGAAATAAAATAACATAAAATAGAATAATACGTGAACTACACAAAATGGTAGCATATTCCGGACTGAATTTTTTAAAGAGATAAAACCTTTCTTTCAGTTTCCTTCATTTAGATTTTAAAGTTCAAAGTCCTGTACTTCTTGTCTGCAGCGCTTAGGTCACACTGGGGACCTATCACTTCGACGTATCAGCAAAGCCTGGGAATGCTTACGGCTATTGAGAACAGGCAACCCGAACAGGGAGTAATCGAGTTGTGGATGCTGTAGCTGATTAAAGTACGGTCTCCCACATGTGTATGCGGTGGGGTTGTTTCCAATCAACCCCAGCACATGGGGTCTCCCTTACATGGTCAGGTGCTGCAGACATCTGGCGGAATATATAACATCAGGTTTCTGCATTCTACTTTGTGCTCAGTATACTGCTAGTAATATACAATTGTACAATATACCCTATTATATTATCTGTGGAGTTCTCGCGAAATAAAAATCAACTATATTTAGAAAATCACAGACCAAATAAATAAATAAATCTCACGAGGAACAGGTGTTTCCGGTCTTCACACAACACAGCAGTTTAGTCACAACGTATCTGTTGTGTATGTGAAAGTATCCTGTTATGTCCATGCAAGGAAACTGGATATTCCATAGATGGGGCTTTTCTTGAGTTCTGCTTTGTTTTGCAGGAGTGCCTTCAAAAGAGGAAGACGCGCTTCCGCAAAATATTCCTTTGGGGTGTAAATAATGCAACTGAACCGAGAATTCTTCCTGTGAGGCTAATAGTAATTGTACTCTCAAGATTTTCCACGTTTTCTCTGAACTTCACATTTACCGTGTAAGCAAAATCCTGCCCTACCACACTCGCTCCAGACATATGAATCCAATAAAACAGCACACTCTGGTTCTGTAAGATATATTTCATTATGATACTCAAAATATTCGTTTAGTCCTACCGAGTGAATCATTTTCTTTAGTTTTCCGACTAATACTCTTATACATTTCTCTTCTTTCGTAATTTTAGTGTCACTTCGAACTATAATCTTTCTATCTTCTTAACGCAATAAAATATAAAATAATCCAGTGCGTCGAATTCCCCTATGTAACAGATTTTTTTTCCATTGCGCAACAGCCCCTAGTGGATCAGGGCTTCATTTTCGAGTCTTCGTACACATTCCTACACACCATTATCAGTAGGACTGCTCTGGACACATTCCTACACACCATTATCAGTAGGACTGCTCTGGACATGTGATCAATACGAAGCAGAGACCTTTCCCTGAAAACAATCAACACTCACAAGAGACGGACATTCATGCCTCCAACGGGATTCAAACCCGAAATCCCAGCAAGCAAGCGACAGCAGAATCCGATGGATATTATGACTGGATATGTACCAAGGTGGGCCGATATAAACGTTGTGGAGAAAACAACATTTTGTGCGTCTGTAGAGTATCAGATTTCAGGCATCGAAATGGCATAATTATCTTTGTATTTACCCTTCGGTCTGGAGGGTAAAATACTGAATTCGAATTTGACTTCTCTTATTTATTTCTCTTACTAAACTCTAAAGGGAGGGATGGAGGGTTTTTTTATTAAAGGGCGCTGTCCGTTTTTACTTTTACTTATCTTCGGGCTGTACTGAGTCTACTAAATGGTATAACTGTACTTGTACTGTGTCACCAGAAAACAATACGTAAAATTAGATTAAAAACATGCACGCGTACAATGAAATAATGAGAAATACTGCATAGAAATGTTTCGTAATTTATTTGACGCCTTCTCAAGTACCTAGATTATGAACCACCGCTTGATGTATTGTTCTGAGTGATAAAGAAGGCAACCTGTGGAAAGAAAGGGCAAATTTTGCAGTAAATAAATGGTGTGTTACTCGCAGCACGTGAAGTATCTCCCAGACGAATCTGTCTGCCAACTGAACATAAAGGCAGGAAACTTCGAATAGCAAGGAAAAGTTATAACAAACTCGAATAGTGTATAAATTTGTGAAAAATCTCCACAGTGAACTCCACATCACAGAACTGAAAGAAAAAAAAAAAAACTACATGGCGTCACCATTATACTTTGCTACCGAACTTCATAAAATGTATGGTTAAAGAAAATCTTCTACATGAATATCTACGAATTAATTGTGACATTCTGACGAAAAGTCACACGAAGTGTTGTGCACACGCGAACGCTGAATACAAAATACAGCCTCACTGTGACAAAAGGATAATGTCACAGACACAAATACTGTGCTCAGCAATTCAGCACACGCAGTTCGCACAACGTGAAACAAATACAGCACATTACACCGCAAAAAAGGCGAGAAATTCATGAATAAATTTAGGGTATAGTGCGAAATTTCCATTACCGAAAACAGAAGGCAAAAAGTTAAATTCTTGTGATATTTCACGTCCACAAAGTTGCTGTACCGTCAGTGTTTTTAAATTGTACTTGTGATCAGAGAATTTAATAATTTATACTAAAACAGTTTTATTCGTAATGAAACTGGCTTTTGATTCCTACTGCCGAATCAAGCCCCGTATTTTACAGAGTATTTTCCGTGTTCTCAAAACTTGTGTTGGTGTCGTTGTATCATGCTACGAGAACCAATTTTATGACGTTCAGCACCAAAGTTTCACTCCCTCTTTCTCAGTTCCATGAATTTGATAGTATGTTATTCTCCTTGGAAATGTTAATGGCAGATATATCTCGAAGTAGCTTGGCTCATGTTAAGGACATGTTTGGCATCGCGTTTAAAAGAAACAATTTTTCACCACATGTGATTTCCCGGTGAAGAACTTGTCCTGTTTTTGTATGAAAATTCTCCATAAATATTCAAATTTTCACACCGAAATAAGATACTTTTACACTTACTAACGAGAATTCAAATGAGTTGTTTTGGGTATCGTTAGAAATGCAAGTACATGTTTCAATTAATTTAGTACTCACCGAAGACGACCATTTTCTTAGTCATGAAATCCTCGTCGTTGAAGGTGGACACGAGGCACTTATATTCTCCCGAGAGTTCGGTCGTGGGGTTTGGGATGTAGAGTGCCCGGTGCATGGTTGCACCATTGTCTGAAGCGCGGTGGCTCAGATCCAATCTGCCCTTGAGAATGCCCAGGTCCTGCGGCTTCTGTCCCGGGATCCACTGGTACACCGGACTCGGACTGTTGTTGAAGTACCACTTGACCACCAGACCAGAGAAACCGTCCCCGACTATTTCCGCCGGCTTCAGCGTGTACTCACAGTCCAGCAACGCGGCTGAC
>Ga0136643_10018912_pt1 | contig 10399 bp, 7 predicted proteins | sample TergutLab28metaG_FD_96883 | JGI IMG/M metagenome (GOLD analysis project Ga0136643, IMG submission 96883) | Labiotermes labralis P1 segment gut microbial communities from Petit-Saut dam, French Guiana - Lab288 P1 (version 3) (version 3) | ecosystem: Host-associated > Arthropoda: Insects >... | reverse complement strand
CGTATGGGTGAGGAGAGGGGGTGTATAGGGTCTTGGTGGGGAAACCGGAGGGAAAGAGACCACTGGGGAGGCCTAGGCGTAGATGGGTGGATAATATTAGGATGGATCTCCAGGAGGTAGGATTTGGGTATATGGACTGGTTTGGGTGGGCCCAGGATAGAGATAGGTGACGGACGCTTCTGAGTGCAGTAATAAACCTTCGGGTTCCGTGAAATGCGGGGAATTTGTTGACAAGCTGCAAACCAGTTAGCTTCTCAAGAAGGACTCTGCACCATGGAGTAAGTAAGAGTAATATGCAGTACAAAATCACAAAATAAAGATGGGGATAAATCCTTTGGAAATATTTAGCCATTTTGGAATGGGGCTAACTGATTAAAATTACATGCCTGAAGCGGTCAAGGGCAAATTAAACTGGGGGAATACCTCCCACATTTTGGGTCAGAATATTTTATCTTGTTGTTTGTTGACCAAAACTATAAACATTCAGATATATAGAACAATATTTGGCCTGTTGTTTTATATGGGTTCGAAACATCGTCTGTCACATTAAGAGAAAAACATAGGCTGAAGATGTTTGAGAATACGGTGCTGAGGTAGATATGTGGGGCTGAGGGGGAGGAAGTAACAGGAGACTGGAGAAAACTGCATAATGAAGAGCTTCATGGTTTGTAGTTCTCGTCAAATGTCATTCCGGTGATCAAATCAAGGCGAATGAGATAGCCGGGGCGTGGGGTAAGTATGGATGGAAGGGAAATGGCGGCAGGGTTTTGGTGCTGGGAGGGGCCGGGGGGGCGGAAGGAAAGAGACAGCTGGGAAGACGTACGCGCAGATGGGGGGAAAATATGGTAATGAATCTTAAAGAAACAGAATAGAAGGCCGTGGATTGTATTAATTTGATTGATTCGTGATGGGGATAAATGGTGGACTCGTGTGAACAGAGTGAGGAACTTTCAGGTTCCTTAAAATGCGAGGAATTTCTTAACTATCGGAAGAAATCTTAGCTTCCCAAATGTGAATGTGCCCCAGGAGTTAGTTAGTTATTTACGGAAATAGTATGTCAGGCTTACAACTGGATTACTGTGACCCTGGAGCTGCCTGTTGGCCATTTTAATTAGATGACTTCAAATGATTGTTAAAATAAGATGGAGGGTTTACATTTTTTTTACGATTAACTGTAGAACAGCGAATTAGGGAGCACAATGAAGACTAAATCTGCAGGCAATTTTTGCCATCGTCATCTGTTATTTGTCAGAGAAACTGGAAGTGCTGTAGCCACTAATTCTTAAGTACTGCTTAAAGGCATAGGTCTTCTCTTAACAGACTTATTTGGCTGCTTCATCGTGTTTTACGTTCTGTCTTTAACTGCTCACGCCATTTTAAGGTCCCACTTTCTCGGTTTTCCCTTCACACTGTTCTCCTTTTCAGAACAGCTCTTATTTTATAATGAATTTTTATGAAGTCACCGTCATCTGTGGTGTGTAATTTGGTAGAAATTTGCCGACGTTTCGGAGAAACGTATTACCTCCTAGAAAAATGTTTATCAGCCCCATAGGTCTGTATTTTCGGAGTGCTAGACCCTGAAAACGGAAGCAGAAAACTCAAGCGAAATATCGGTAAATTTTATTAGTCTACAGGGCGTAACTCTCAAAAGGTTTGAATAGATTTACATTCCTCCTTTACACATGATTTGTTCCAGTGTTAACTGCTTTAACAATAGGTTCCCTTTCAAGTATTTGTTAGAGTTCCACCGCTTTGTGCCTTAGTTTCGGCACGTTTCGGGTTCTGTTATTAAATATTCGATTTTACATGACTTGTATGCTATTCAGAATCAAATCTAGAGACTATTTATACAATTTCTCTATCCACGGGAGAAGCTTCGAACGCCTCGCAGGTTAAGTCTGATGATGGGGCGGACAGTGCACCGAAGATCCACTTCAAACATCCTCGCCATATAAATTATAGCCTCATGAATTCGCAGTGCGCAAGTACCGTAATGTGAGTTAGTAAAGACCATGAGAACACGACGAAGGTCGAGGTCAGTTGTTTTTCACCCAGATCTGCTGTTCAAGGCTTCCACCTCATTGATTAGGTTCATGTGTAGGTCGTTGCCCCAGAATATGCTGGGCCCAGTAGTGATAATTTAGAATTCATTTCGTGTTGATTCTGGTGACCTCGCGTGATGTTAGGTCACCAGGCCCGTTGGGATGTCGATGTCTACCTGAGTTCTTGCGTGGAAGGTACTGGACCTTGCAACGAATATTACCCCGCCCAAGAATCCGACGAGTTTTCTTGGTGCTGTCGTAACACGGAACAACACCAATCTATGCTCATGGTCAAAGATCATAACGTGCTGCCTGGCAGGTGGATATCAATTTACTGTCTGAAGCAGCACGGCAGGCATTACACTGAATGTAAGCTGTTACTGCCCAGAGAGATACCATACGTATTTGAGAAGCTTAATGAGAAATAGATCAATTAATCTGGTACAAGGGGAACACTATTCTTGTATTCGTGTGGTACCCAGTTCGGTCTCCTACTATCAACGGCACATAGCTGGCCGAATTCTGGTGATTTTCCTTGAGTCGTAGCGTCGGGACATTGTTCTAAGTGGGTTGGGACCGACTCTTTCCAAATCCTTACACATCAGTTTTCTTGGATGTTCTTGTAAGTTACTGTTGTGGGTATAATCGCTGAATCTATAAACATTTAAGTTTCATAACCAAACAACAGATCGGAAAATATAATGGACGTTATTTTATTTAGCAAAACTTCGGTGTGTAGTAAACAAATATTTTGTTAGAGGTGGCGCGTGTCTGAGAGCAAAACGAAAACACTTTCTGCGCCTTATTTAAGTATGGCAAGGAAAGCGCAACGTTAAGTACATTATACTGTGCTAAAATGCATGGACACCGGCTCAAGGCAGTTTGGAATAGCGGCGAGTCATGCACTGCCTGCCAACTCGCAAAACGGCTGAAGAAAGGATGATGTCAGTTGTCAGATATAATCATTAAACCGTAAATGTCACATAATGCATTGTTATTTCAGTTGGCCAGACTATCTTACAAAGGATGAGACTTTTTCTTGAGTATTTGGGAGGGCTGGAATGGAGGATGACTGACATTAGTCCATGTTGTGGGTGCTATTTTCGAGTTGTAACTTTTTATGTTCCCTTAAACCTTCACATCTGTGACAGAATTATAGGATTTTAAAATTTGTATATACATATAGGCTATGTGCCGATCCCAGGGGCTGCGCGTTCTAAATCGTGGGTCTGCGGCCGCTCGCTTGCTAGGATTGCAGGTTCGAATCCCACTGGAGACACGGAAGTTTTTCTCTTGTGAGTGTTGTGCGTTTTCAGGTGGAGATCTCCGCGCCGGGCTTATCATTTGTCTAGAAAAGCCCTACCGAGGGTGGCGTGTCCAATTAGTGTGTTCGCCAATCTCCTTAAGGGGAGGCCATGACCCGAAATTGGGCAGAAGCGCCATAGGAAAAAAAGTATAGATTATATATTTTTTTCGACATTTTGGCGGCGGTTCAAATGTCCTGGTCAACTTGATATGTACAGTGGGGTTAATTGGTGTTACGATTTCAAAAATGTGTGGAGTCTGGATGAACATTTATTACATAAAAAGTGAATTAAGTGAAGGACGAATCACTGCCTACAGCGAAAAATGTAGTTTGAGTAAGCTAGCTAACGGAGGATTGCATCTTAGGTTATGTAACGATACTGATTTGGAAGTTGACAGGCGTGGCTTTTAGAAGTTCTTCTGGGGTGACGCAGGGCAGCCACAAAAGTCCGCCAGGAAAGCCGGCGACCAACATACTCGTTGGCAGTCAGAGACTTCAGATTTATTTAGAAACCTCGTGTCTCTTTCAATAAACGATTCTAATTGAAGTTTCTGTCTGGCCTTAATGAGTTCTTTCTGTTTCATGCACCGGACTGTTCGAAAGCGATCAATTCTGACTGTATTTTCCTATAACACGTACCCATGAAACGTGTAAAGACCAAGAAGCGTCGTCGGATAACTGGACGCGATCTCACAGTAAAGCTCCCGATTTGAATGAAAAAAACAGTCCATTGTTCAAGCCTTCATTTCTGCTTGAATGAACGGAGTGTATCCACTAAAGTTGGAAAATGGCATTTTCATTAGTTTACAAATTGGGTAGCTGAGCACAGTGGACTCGGGTTTGAAACACGTGTACTTTTGGGTGTGGAACTAGGAACTTCACATTGAGGGATGAACATAAGTTGAGGGTGTTAAAGAATAGGGTACTTTGGAAAAAATGGCCTAAGAGGGACGAGGAAACGTGATGCTGCGGCAGATAGCATGATGAGGGTTTCATTATGTGTATAAATATACAACGATGTATCAGTCAAATACAACAAAACTTTATTATGTTTATTATTGTATTAGGGCAACATGTTTCGTTTCTTATAGAATCATCTTCAGGCCCTTCTGTATCTTAGGAGGGCCTGAAGATGATTCTATAAGAATAAAAACATGTTGCCCTAATACAATAATAAACATAATAAAGTTTTGTTGTGTTTGACTGATACATAATTGTGTATTTATATATGTGTTAAACACTTCGGGATGGCAAACATTAAATTCATGATGTGTGTTTCTCGCCAGATATCATTCAGGTAATCAAATGAAGGTGAATGAAATGGGCGGAGAATTGGCATGTGTGGGAAGAGGGGAGATTAGTAGAGGATTTGGTGGCGAAAACTGAGGAAGAGAGAACACTTGGAAAACATTACGTAGACGGAAGCGTAACATTATAATATACCTTCAAGAAGTAGGATGGGGAATTGTAATGGACTGATCTGGTTCAAGACAAGGAGAAGCGGGCGCCTGCTACACGGTAATGACTCTTCGGGTCCCCTAAAACGATCGAAATTTTTTGACTGGTGGAAGAACGCTCGCCTTCTCAAGAAGGATTCTACCCCATGGAATTAATTGTGGTTTTTGACCGCTGCAACACTAGGAACGTAAGCACGAATTCGGCTTGAAGCTTGGATGTTTGTTCTCGTATGTTTGTTTCTTGTGTTGTTCGCCGTGTTTACAAGCATTGCTGTCCTTCAGTTTAGACCGCACTTTTTTATTCACGTCAAGGTGTTACTGTTTATAGCGTTGCTGGAGCCCAAAGTACTGCAATAAAAATATTCTCCGACATGGAAATCTCAAATCCAAATTATTACGCATGTCTCAAAGATTAATAAGTTCACGATTCATTCTGAATCTAAACATGGCATTTCAGATAATATGTGACAGTTAAAGACAAGTACAAGGAATCTCGTCATCCTTTTTTGTGTCCAGAAACAAGACAGTTGCCTGCCACCGCCTTCCGAGAACTGGACCGCTTTTTGTTGTCACCGACATCGAATGCATTTTTCAATAAACGTAGCCCATTGACTGACTGCAATGGCTGTACGTGCGGCCAGAATCCAGTGCAGCCAACATTTACTTAAGTCACTGCAGGAGAGTGGGAATATAATACTATTGCAGTGGTGTAATTAATTTGTTTTTTTGCACTAAGAGGCAGCTTCTAGCAGTACTCACAGAACATACTTTTCTGTGGCTTACTCTTCTAGTGTGATGGATAGGTAATAATAATAATAATAATAATAATAATTTTTTATTTACTAATTGGTGGAGAAAACATTAAATTAATCAGGTAGGCCTATAACTTAAAGATCAGGCAATCATATCTATGTTTGTACTGTGCTGTTTGACTTTCAAACACTATGTCACGCATACTAGTAATGCGCAGAAACGTATTTGGAACATCTTCACAAGAATTTTCACATGCCTAAATCAAAGATTTCGTTAGGTATCCCCAAGTTACTACCTTACATTCTGCGAGTACAAGTATTATCTTAACAGAACTTACACATTTTCCTAAAATCTGTTACAACTCGTCATTTCAGGATTCTAAAGTAAGTGGCGCTAATGGCGCCGCGGCTCAAATGTTCGCCACTCCCCCGTGTTGTTAGAACTGGCGGTAGGATGTTTAAAAGGAACGGCGATGAAACAGCAAAATAGGCATAATTGTCGTAGGAACGTTGGCGAATGTCAATCTGCTGGTGCAGAAGTGCAAACGGGGAACAGACGGCGTGGGAACTCACAAGCTTACTTTCTCCTCTTTAGAGAAGAACAGCCTAAAAAATCTCTCTTGCGCGTCGTATTTCTTATACATTTGTAAATAATGCGTTTAGTGCAGTCAAACTCCACTCGAAACTGGAAAAAATTATAGAAAAAAATAACCTGTTTATTTATTTCGGCTGTGTTTTACGAAGTTCTCAGTAAATGATTGTATAGAGTCGATTTGTAGGGGGTGGCCCACTACTCGCTGGAAATTGTCAATGAACAGTATATAGTAATGGGCCACGACTCGTTACGTATAGAGCGTCGTATTTGTGCATTTAGCGCTGTTGATTCGTAGCTGGAAAGCGGAGATTCGATGTTCGGTCGGTCTGGCTGAGTTTCTGGGAGTTCTGTCAGCAGCTTCAAAAGAGGACGCAGTCTCCCACGCTTGCTTTATTATCTGCCTGTACCCATTTCCAGGCAGTTTATCGTATTCGGCCTGGAAATAACTTTTCTATGAATTACAGAATATGATTCCTCCTCTGAGGTAAGTCACTTCGTTGTGTTACAGTTGCAGTAAACCCATTCACTGCTCCGTACAACAAACTATATACTTATAGAAAAGTCTAGAAATCAGCTAGATATGCGCGTTTTGGCTTATGATAAACGTCTGTATATTAGACATAAAAGTTAAAATATACAACCAACATTTTTCAAATTGATATCTCAATACTGTTACACAAGCTAACAGAGACTCACATCGGGTAATTATTAATTCATTTCGTAAGTATATTAAGTTGATGGTTGAAAATTGTAGTTGTGTATAGAAAGTAAAATATCTTGAAAGAATTTGCAAATGTAGAAACTTGTAGGATCAATTTTCTAATTGTAATTAATTAAGCAAAATTTTACTCTATTAATTAATGTTCTAAATTACTACTTGTAATCTTCCTGTTGTGCCGGTCTTAGTGGCCGCGCGGTCTGAGGTGTGGGTCTGCGGCCGCTCGCTTGCTGAGATTTTGGGTTCGAATTCCTCGAGGGCATTGATGTCTGTCTGTCTGTTTTAAGTGTTGCGTGGAGTCAGGTACAGGTGTCTGTGACGAGCTGGTCACTCGCCCAGATGAGTCATACTGACTGGTGCGTCGTTGTGTATGAACTAGAAACCTCAAGAATGAAGAAGCCGTGGCCCGCGTTGGGGTGCAGCGCCATAAAAAAAATGCTTCTTATTATATATTTCCACATTGAATCTGATTTTTGCGCCTGAATTTCTCCGACTTTATATGTATATCGTTCTGACCAGCTATTATCAAAATGTGTCACACGGTCTCGGACTTGCAAGATTTCGTCCTGCAATATCCCATGTCTACGAGTTTTTCCAAGGTAGTATATTTCCTATATGCAGCCACAATTTGAAGCCACTAACGTAATGTATTTGTGCGAAGATTTAGTAAAACTTTATACAATACGTTGTTAATTTTGTGTAAAAATATTGAGATCTCAGTGTGAATAATTATAACTGGATATTTAACCTTTTAATTCTTACATGCAGCAAGCCGAAACGTGTACATGGAGATGATGTATAGACTTCTAAATATACAGTTGTTTTTGACGGAAGAGTGATTGGGTTTATTGTCATGTTTACTTCGTTAATTTCTTTCTTTCTTTCTCCCTCCCTCCGTTCCTTCTTCCAGTTGGACAAGATAACCGGCTCTTTAAAGGAAATAACCATCATCAGACCTGCACATACCGAGAAGGGACAAGCGGACAGCAAGTGCTCTTGCGTCGCAAGCGTAGTGGGAGTTACAAGTTAAAATCTTGACCCAAATATCAGCTATCGAGCCCGAAGTTTTCTTAGTTTTCCATAGTTACTGAAAGAAGAACCTGGAAGGGGTTTTCGTATTCGATCACGACCATTCCTTTCAAATCCTTTCCAGATCATTAGGCCTGAATCTGTACCTTCTGCGCTGTTCAATGGGTTGAATTATATAGAAACGTTAAAATGTCCATGAATGAATGATAATTATGAATGAATTAATAATAAGTAAATAAATAAAACATCCGTTTTCTTGCCGTACCGTCTACATAACCCCTACTGGAGGGAAATTAACCCCGAAAGTTTCTTCACAGTGTCTAAACTCCGTATTGTCTAATGTAGGAATGTCCAAACTCTATATGACACAGCGCAACGAAGGTAATAGTGGAACGGTCGGCGGGGCGCACGTGAAAAAATGACAACAAATGGTATACCTAACCGCGTAAATTATTGTGTGAATTTTATAGTATATACACAGTTTACAAATGTGGCCGCGGACCGCAAGATACAACCTGGCGGGCCGGGGTTTGGAGGCCAGTGTTCTGAAGGGCGATGAAAGAGGGAAGGTCCGCGTATCATGCACTGCTAATGAACCAGCAGCCCACTTCACACGGATGTGGCGCGTGCGAGAGAGGTAATGCGTGCTGTACAAAGGAAATGTTTTGTTATACAAGCAAATATTTTCTGTCGGCAGGAAGTGTCTGATATACATTTTAGCTCACATTGTGGTTAAAAGGAGGATTTACATTTCCGTGAAGCAACGCTTGAAGTAAAGTCTTAGATGTCATTGAATCGACTTTGATAAATATTTTTAAGTGCCTCGATAGGGGGTACAGCCAAGTGCTCAGCTGTTACTGAAATCTTTGTTTCATCACTGTCACGCCGAAAGTCACGATTAGCTACGTAAAACTCCTGCTTCATGACTATCACGCTGAAAACAGCGATCAGCTATGTAGCATTGCTGCTTCATATTCGCATGATCCCATATTAAGATCTCGCGCGAATTTTCACAGTCCAACCAAACTAATGAGTGAATAGGACGTCAGTTAATGCACGATCACTTTCTTTCACGTTTTTTCCTATGCATTGTGTAATAATCAGGCTGCCATTCCACGCTGTGTAACTTGATACATTGAAAGATGTATTAAGTGTACAGTATTTGCATAAGTCTTTGCCATCACACGATCCGTCTGTCCAAATTATCTACTCCGTATTTTCGTTCCCTTTATCTCAGCTACTGAACTGTTACGACCTTGCGTTCTCTTCCCTTTAAAACTCTACACTGAAATATGACGTCAGCAATCTGACAGTTTATTAAAACCATTAGGAAGGAATATACTGCTTCGTCTTTTACACTGAAGATAGAGGCAATATATTGTCCCGTAACGTTAGTAATAGCCATACAGTCTACATACTGTCGTAATCCAGAAGAAAATATGTCTTTACCACCTTTGACTGCCTCATCTCTCATCTTGCCACGACTTCCTTCCAACATAAACTTCCTTCAGACTTAACAAACGGCACCAAATTAGTCGCTTTTCTTCAGGTTGCTTGCCTACGCATCATACAGTGCTCATCGGAGAGGTTGCGATGTATCTGAAAGTCTTCTGTAGTCTCCATGCTTATGAAACATAAGATAAATACAGTTGCTACAAGACGCTTCGTGAAAGGAGATGAGAATCTCTAGATGTGCCAGTTCCACACACACACACATACACACACAAACAATTTAAAAATAAGTGAAGAAACTCTGAGCCACAGATTATATTTTTAACAGTAACAGAACAAGCAGAAGACAGTTGCTAAATGAGATAAAACTGTAAAGCATTGGTGCTAATTTGGAGACTTTTTAGAAAATCTTTGGCACAAATTGCACAGCAAACGGATGTATCTACATCATCGTCAAGAAATGAAAAACAAACTGCTATATGTCCGTCCACTTAAGACAGCTGCGGTTAAAAAATTTTACGATGATGATACCGAAGATAGACCGAATTTTGTTACGTTGTACCTTCAGTTGTGCATGAATGAGAAATCTCCAGTACGCGCGTTCTGTTTAGCGGGGAAGCTTGATTTAATCTCGATGGGTAGGTGAACTTCCAGATTAAAAGGCATGTTATGCAGACAATTCTGTGTTCCTCCACGGAGTGTCATTGCATTATGTTTAATTTGGCTGTGGTGTGTTATACAGGGTGTCCCAGGAGGAATATGCCAGACTTCGGGAGGATGTTCCTTATGTTAAAGTATACCGATATAATCCAAAACACCTACGTCCAAAGTTGAACGCTTACGGAGATAATGGCCAGAGAAAAGTGTGGTCTTCTTGCGGGTCCACGCACTCTACCTGTAAGCTGACAATCTTATCCATTTCTGGCCTTGAGTGTGGTGTCATATTACTGCAAGTCAGCTCACTCTAGCCATTGAACTGCTCATGTACTTCCTTCAGGGTGAATGCAGTGCAGGTTACGGCTGCGTTGTGAATGGTTGGTAGGCAAGT
>Ga0136643_10018911_pt1 | contig 10399 bp, 8 predicted proteins | sample TergutLab28metaG_FD_96883 | JGI IMG/M metagenome (GOLD analysis project Ga0136643, IMG submission 96883) | Labiotermes labralis P1 segment gut microbial communities from Petit-Saut dam, French Guiana - Lab288 P1 (version 3) (version 3) | ecosystem: Host-associated > Arthropoda: Insects >... | reverse complement strand
GATGTTAATACATCCATCCTCAGGAGCTTGCGACTTATTTGTTGAGTTATTTCATGGGTTGTATTGCTCTGGTTCGATGTGTGTTGGTGTTACGTTGTGGTTTGGCTGGGGTGATGTGGTATCTGGATGCAGGCTGAAGCAGTGCAGCCACAACGTAACACCAACACACATCGAACCAGAGCAATACAACCCATGAAATAACTCAACAAATAAGTCGCAAGCTCCTGAAGATGGGTGTATTAACATCCGAAACATGTTGAGCATTAAATAATGAAATAATAAACCAAGTGACATCAAGTTGATCTCTCTTTATGCAACTATCAGAAAACTACATATTTCGGCCTATAGCGGCCATCATCAGGTTTTTACAGCTTTCTTGCTACATGAGTTATATAAGAGTTATACAACTCTTTGACAACTTACTTCCTACAGGATTTATATAAGAGTTACATAACGTTTATAGCAAGAAAATTGTCAAAACCTGATGATGGCCGCTATAGGCCGAAACATGTAGTTTTGTATTGCTAATAAAGACCATCATTTAGCCATATATTCATAGTTGTGTTTTTGACTGAATTTACCTAACCTATAGTTCATCGTGCACAGTGCGAATGACTGAGCAGTCGTGCTGCGAAACAGGTCGTACGCTCTTTGGCCGAGGCAAGATATTTCTGACAAAATTATACTGTACAAATGTGAAAGCTGCTAGAGTACCTCACTCGGTGTAATGACTGGGCTGTCGGTTGGATACCGAAGAATCGTGGTTCCATTCTCGCCAAGCGGAAGAGATTTTTATCTTTTCCGAAGCCCAGACCGGCTTTGGAGTCTAGCCAGCCTTCTATTCAGTGGGTATTAGGGGCGTATTGGAACACTTTCAGATATGACAGGGAAAAATTACCTACCGTGGCATACTGGAAAAAAAGTAAGGAATTAAGAGTCCGACATTCTGATGGAATAAGTAGTCATCCATGACTTGCTTACGCAGGCACGGAGAAGATAGTTCGAACGCATTCGCACCCCCGGCACTAGAACGGGTGGGTGGTCAGCACCACAGTCTGGCCGCTTTACCCCCCCCCCCCGGAATGCCCCGGTACCCATTGTACATGAGGCTGGGTGGGTCTCGGGGCCGTTAGGGACAGGAACGGAAAATATCGCCCACGCCAGGGTTAGATACAGTCTGTAGGGAGTCGCTATACCGATTAGGCTATCCCAGCCTTTCCGACATTTTAACAGCCTACGACATTTACAAGGACACCCGTCAAAGAGATTAGTGAAATAGGAGCTGCTTCTTCTGACATGTGGAGCTTCATGTCCAGGAATGGACTCTTCATTTTACATTCCACCTCTGGATGTGATACCACTGCTCTGTATCGAAAAATCGGGTACCATTCGCCCAATAATTTTTGTCCCACATCCCAGAAGAAAGAGAGACTCGAAATGCACCGATGCCGAAGCCTAGAATGTAGCCATTCATTGCACTTGCCAATCACATTCTTTGTGACTACAAACCAAATATAGTGTTTGTCTATCTACTGTGTACGGAGTGTCCAGCAGTGGACATGTATCGGAAATTTAGGTGCACCGAGGAAACTATTCGCCGGCGTAACGCAAATCAATATTCGCGTTACATAGGGTTTAAAGAAGTCGTTGAATGTGAGCCATAGTACCAGATGCAATGTTTGTGAGATATTATGGAATTAATTTGTTGCCAGTTATTAAATATTTCACTTTATAAAGCAAAGCGAATTATTATACGCAGAGATTAAATGTAAAATTTTGTAGCTCTGGTAAATAACGCTTTTCAAATGATAAGACTTAAAACTGTGTGCAAAATAACAAATCGAAGAATTCAGTGGATTTCATCCGCATTCACTGTAACACAGAATGCTGCCAAATGACTGTGTTCAGGGCGCTACGGAAGCCTGCAAAAGTTATGAAAACAAAATACAGACAGACGGCGACGTTCATGGACTACAGCTAGGGTTGTGGTTTTTGTTTTGCTCAACTAGGCTTTGTTTTAGTGCGAGCGTAGTGATGATTCATTATTTCATGATGTCAACTTCGAAAATAATACTGGCCCTAAGGCCGACACAAGTTTCTTCAAGAAATTTCCTCAGAAGAATAATGAATTACTGTTTGGTGTGCTAATCTGCTGCTCCATAGGGTACACTGCAGAAAGAATAAAGTACATAGTTGTAAAATATGTACGGAAATATAGCCTATGAATTTAGTTATTAAAATGGCAATAATATTGCTATCATTTAGAGGCAAGGAGCCGTAACCAAGTTGCTGTCACGGAGAAGTTGGTCCTTAATGTTATCAGAAAAGGCTGTCTGTGTATACAGTACACAAACAGAAGAATTGTGTAATCGTTCGTTAAACCAAGATTTTGGAGTGATGAGGTTGTTTGGCGGTTAGATATTTCAAGGGTTAAATGGTGATCTTTCGTCGGCGTAAAGACAGTGAAAGGGGTAGAGGACGGCGTGGAAAATTGGGGCCGATATCAACGGAAGTGCAATGCTAGACATACGGACAACACCTTCACCAGAAAACAAGAGTAATCAGAATCTGATATTTTCCAGAAGAAAGTAGCCCTAAATAATGTGGAAATACTTCGCCTAAAGAAGTATATCTGAAAACGTAGGGGCAGAAAACAATAAAAAGGGCGTTAAAAAATACCTGTTTGGTATTAAGAGAACATACGCTTGCCCACAATTACATCGGGTAACAAAAGTACTCGAAACTAAAATAAGAATCATGACAACTTTTAGAAAAGACAGGAGGACATACAATAAGGAACCACATACGAGAAATATGTAAATGTTTATATTCTAACGATACTTAAAAGATTATAGTGTCTTGTATATTTAGTGAGATCTTACAAATGTACTTACATATGTTTGTTAAATGCATTGTCTGTTTGGTTTTAAAGTCTTGTATTTTAGTGCCTGAAAATGGTCTGCGTTGTCGAAACGCGCAGCATGCATTCTAGAAACTTTTTTTTTTTTTGCGATTTACTGCAATTCGTGTGTCAATATTGGAAATGCTTGCTTGCTGGGGGATTACTGAATATTACTGAATATTTGCAAGGTACTACATCTTCGTCCATCTCACGTTCTATAGTTAGGGCTTATGTGAATAGAAGCTCCGTGGTGAGAATTCGGCACAGAAATTGCATTGTTTTTCTGGCTGTTTCCAGGAGAATAATGACGAAACGCCGTACAAAAGACATATCCCCATTTTTGCGATTATTTCCCCGCGGATGGAACGTGATATTGGAAAAGTTTTCTCGAGAAGAAATTGGAATTTTTAACACATGAAACCGTGATTCTGCCACCCATATTTAATTTTATGGTGTGAAAAGTGGCTATCAAATCGTGGCTGAAATTTGATAACGTCTAGAAATGTGAATTCTTATTTTCAACATTTGCACGCAGCCGGAGGCCAGATGGCACAGGGAAAATTGAAAGTTAAAAAGCCCGACCAATGCCTCCGAAATAAGAGTAGACGTGATAAATTTTCATGCTTTTCATGCTCTACCTACCGGTACGTTTCCCTCCAGTGCCAGCTCTTAAAAGCAACCAGCACAAAGTGCTTGCAGCTAGTGAAGTTATCACGGCTCACATACGTGTGAAACTAATGGCTAGAGAGTTCAAGGGTAACACAGGGTGTAGGCTCTTCGGACACGTGGGGAGATCGATCCATGGTGTGTCTTTCTGACAGTTTTTGTGGCCATTAAGAATGTCAGATCTAATCGTACAAGATACAATTTATGTTTAAACGTCATGCCCCATGTAGACTGCTTCGGGTGCCAGTATCATCTAGCTTAAGAGCTAGTTTTATAAGGTTAAGCAAAAATTGGTATCTGCTTTAATTTGCAGAGAACTTACAGAAACAAAGCCCACAATGGATGAAAAATTAACTGTGCCTCTGGAAACGTCCGTATTGAGGAGGGCATTGAAATATCCGTCGCCTGGAATGATGAAATGAAAGAATAGGTTTTAATTTTAGAATACTCATACACGGTCCTGCTGTAATTATTTTAACACATACGTAAAGTTGGACATGGTTTGGCTTCTTTTACGACGCCGTGACTATTTGGACTAACAAGCGAGAGTGTTACATGTAATCATTATTGAGCTGTCAGTAGGAAACGATATGGCAGGAAGCGGTGGTGAACCAGTGGAGCCAGTATCCCAGCGTGTGCGGAGAGGGACTCACAAGAACTACGAAAATCTTCAGGCTAGTTGGTAACCGGACAGAATTTCGAACCAGCCTCCTACTTAACACAAGTCTACATTATCTGTTCGGCCAGTAATGATAGATATTTATTGTGACCATTCATTACATTGTCCGTCTTGCTGCAGGTCCATAGCCTCCTCCAGAGCGAGTTCTCCAGAGAATGCGATCTGCTGTCATCTGTTACAAATTCCAATATCTTCTCTTTCCCGAATGTCATCAAGTAGCTGCTTACGTCTTCTTCCTAACCTTCTCTTCCCTTCCATCTATAAAAAGATTGTAAAACTGTTCCTACGCAAAGTGCGACCATTTATGTCACTTTCCTTCTTGTCTGGTTGTAATACTTCTTCATTTTTCACATGATTGGTCCAAACGATCTTATCCGTCCTTGTTCAACACGCATTTTAAAATGTTCCAGGCATTTCTGATCTAATTGTTTGGAAACGTTGTCACTGTTGTCCTCCCTATTTGGAATCTTCTCGCTGTCCCGAGGAAGGTAACGTACATGGACACTGAAATCTGTCGGACGTCACGGATGACTGACATACACGTGTCCGGGTTATGTCTTGCATATCGCAGTCTGATCTGGACATTACGTAAATGTGTTTGAAGCCGGTGGTTGCTGATTTTGTTTCGTTCCCGAGGGCCCACGCATTTCGTGCATCGTGCAGTTCCACTTGCGACCATGCATCAAATTTCTGATACGATCTACAAAGTTGCCCTTCAGCTGTACCATTTAGCTATCTTGTCAGCTAGTTTACGCTGTCCCTTGTCGCCTAGTGTCGGCTGTACATAGATTCAATCTACAGAACATATTATCGACTAGATGGGTGAGTACTAGAGCATTCTTTCCGTTTTGGTGTAAGGAGAATTTTGTAGATGCAGTGGAACGAAGCATGAGAGTGACGTGGATCCAGATATTTCATTTTCAGATAGATCTCGTGTTTGGAACTTAGCAGGGAATCCGATCATTCTGAGCTATTTTGTGACTTTCCTCAGTTATTTCAAAAGAATTCCAAAAAAATGCCCTCACATTAACCAAAAAATTGTCCTTCCTCATTCACTTTCTTAATTCAAGATGTTATCTTCATCGCTGTAGGGCCTGTGTAGCTGGAGTTGAGTTACGCGTGTTATTTAACTACGCTGTCATCTACGAAGATTTTATTCGTCGGTTACGAATGAATGAGCACTTTTATAGTGACACTGAGAGGGAAAAACTGAAGTACTCGGAGAAAATTTGTCTCAGCGCACTTAGTATACCACAAATGCTACGTGGTATGTTCTGGGTTCGAAACTAGTCTTCCACTGTTTAGAGGTCGGCGGTTAGGTGTCTGAACCTTAGCACGAACCTCTACAACTGCAGAAGCATACGAACTAACCATATCGAAGGTAAAGTAGGAAAAATGTTGAGGGGCATAGGTATAGCCTCACACGTTTTTAGCTTCGGCGCTGTATGGAGGTGGATGGTCAGTGCCACTTTCTACGACATCGCTTGAGGAAAGTCCAAGATACCCTTTCAGTACGAGGCTGCTTGGGCCCCCAAGAAAGGTCTGGACATTTTGGAAAGAGAGAAATGTATTATTCTGCAGGAAATTGAACCCATAATCTCCGTTTTCTTTCTCGTAGCTTAAGCGTGGAAGCTCAAAACACATAATGTGTTTAGTTAAGAAAGTGTGTTAAAATGCAGGAATGAATATTGTAAGGATAAAGATGATTCTGAACACGGTTTGAACGTCATGTTTTTATTTTTTAAACGTAAAATGGACTTAACGTTTAGGATACAACTCTAGAATTAATAGATGTCACAACAATAAATGCAGGATAACTCCCTCATTCGAAGTACTGGAGGCTGAGAGCCGAACAACAGTTTAAGTATTTTCGTCCATTTTGTGGAACCATAAGGTTTCTTACGTGATTAAAGTAGCTGGCCATGTATTAGATCCTGAGCCAGTTGAATCCCGCCCAATTCCTTAAACCTTACTTTCGTAAAATTCTTCTTACTGCTATTTCTCCTAGGCCTAAGTTTCCAATGTTGTGACATATCTTCCATCTATGCTGTACCTTGCTCCATCGCAAAATAGCCATAATAACTCGCCTACGTGACGAAGAGTGCAAATTGGGAGAATTCTCTTTTTTTTTAAGTTTAAAAGTCCCATTGCGAATTCATCTGGAAGTCTGTCATAGTGTGTGAACTTCTTTGTGAGTGAATAACGTACACACTTCGGCAGTCACACACACAGACACACACACACACACAGAGTAGTCGTCATTTAATAAACAAACCGCATTTTGGGGTTCATCTTTTAAATTCATGACAAAACATGAAGTAAAATTTTACATATCTGGCTTTATTTCGGCGTTACATCCTATTTATTCTTCTGTCCACCTCCCTATCCCTTGACTCCATCCTCGCCACCCCTTTTTCTTCACCCGATTTTTCCTCGCCTATTTTCTTGTCACCCCGGCATCACCCCATTTTCGTCTCCTATCCCTTTGTCTTGATTTTTCTATTCTATCTCTATATGTTTTTTGTCTTTACCGCACCATCTACCTTTGCTTTTTCTTCTCTTTCGGCAAGGCGAAAGGAGAAAGAGGGCGAAAGGAAATTAATGAAGGAAAATGGGAAAATTTGAGATTTAGAGGAATCAGGAAAGGTGCAAAGAAAACTGGAGAGAACGGGAAATGAGGCATGTTACCGAAGTGAAGTTAGTTAGAAAAGAAGTATTATAATTTTTCAGTGACTTTAGTTGCGGAACACCGTCATATAATTCGATACTTTTTACTAAGACCAGTCTTTGTACATAGGTATACACAATGTGTACAAATATACATAAATTTTTTACCTCCCTGCTATATCCTCGCCTATTTTCCGATATTTTCTTTTGTGTCCTGTTTTCAAAGACCACCTATTAATATTGTACAATTAGGACTCCGACCACACGATGTCTTCATGTGTTACGTTTATTACTACGTGAAATTTACAGTTAAGTTAATTTTGAGCACCCTGACATGAGGGCAGGGAATACAGCTGACATACCAGTGATGGCACACAACAGTTTGAACGATTCGTGCATTATTAGTCCAATTGTTGTAGAACAGAATGGAGATGAAGGCACGTGGTCCATGGTATGGAGGTTAATTTTTAATATCTTCCTCAGGACATAAAGCAAAGCACAAAGGAACGTTACTCATCAGCAAGTCAATGTTTCTGTTTCATTAAAATCTTGCTGTCGGGTGGGCTAGTTCGCCGCGTTCCACATTATTGCCATCATATTGGTATTTCACAGCCCGTAGCTGTTTACAACCTGAAGGCTTCATAGCACATACGGAGGTTCCATATGGGAAGGTAGCAATGTTTGACTTCCTGCACGGCAGCTCTGTTAGACATTGTTCATTGTATGGCCACGGTTGATACAAACAACCCTTCAGTTGTTAACTCTGTCCGGTCTTCAGTGGAATTGGTAGATTTTATTTAATCTCTCAGGATTGCGAATATACCTTGATTGAAGTGGGCTTGTCGAGTTTGGCGCAGACTACTTGCGGTTTTCAACCATCCAGTAAATCGAGCGGGAACAAATATTTAGCCCTTGTAACAGACGGGTTGATTTAGAAAATAGATGGCTTAATTTGAGTTTATGTTACCACGGAAGTTAAGTTTATCGTCTGAAGAAAAGGGACGGTCATTTTGAAATTTTAAAGATATGATATAAAAGGGTAAAGCAGTCCCATTACAGGCCTGGAGTAGCCCAGAGGGTTCCAGGAAGTTAAGGTTCCCAACTTACATGACAACGGCATAGGCTGGTGGTAAGGTTGTCATTCTTACTCTCTGGCCGCCTTTACTCCCAGAAAATGCTCCTGGTACTCATTTGTAAAGATACGATATGGGAATTCCTTATCGGGGCTATTCATCGTCACGTAGTCTGTCTTACGACAGGTCCATAGCCACTTCCAAAGCGAGTTACAGTGTGATATAGTGCTTCGTCTTTTAATTCCCAGTGTCTTCTCTTTTCTTAAGTTCATCCAGTAGCTGCTTACGTCTTCTTCGTCTTTCCGTCTCTTTTGTCTTTCCTTCAATAATTTGTTTTAGAAAACAGTTGCTGCGCAACATGTGACCAATCCGGTTAGCCTTCCTTCGATTTATTATATGTACGATGTTCCTTTCGCCCTGACTCTTTGAATTATTTTAATTTTTACACGGTCCTTCCAACTGATTTTCTTCACACTTCTCCATCACATCTTTTCGAAACTTCCAAAGTATTTTTTATCTACTTTCCGGTACGTCCAGTTTTCAGCACAATACAAAACTATGCTCCAAATGTAGCGCTTTACTAGTCTCTTCCTTAAATTTGAGTCCAATTTGCTTGTGAAAAGAAACTTCTTGTTGAATGCTACTTTTGCCGTGAAAATACCGGATTTAATTTCCCGTCTGCATCTTGCACCATTTGTTATCATGCTAACCAAATAGTTGAAATATTCTAAATTATTCGGCTGTTTTTGATATACCGTAATCTGTACTGCAGATGGTTTCGTTGAGATTCCCATTATCCTAGTTTTTTCCACATTCTTTTCCATTCCATAGTGTCTTCCACCTTCGATTAGTCAATCATGCCATGTAATGACGCTCTTCTAGGACAAATAAAATTATATTGTAGAAAATTAAGTGTTTGATGCATTCTTAGACGAGCTTTCGTGCACGTACCGGAAAGTCGGATTGTAAATCTGCTGCATTTTGCGTTCGATCGACATATACAGCATCTACCCTGCGGTCGACTCGCCCACTGTTATTAAGGTCTTAGAGCTGCGGGGTAAAATGTGGCAAAACAATTCGTGTGCACCATTGGAAATTTGTTCGTCTGCCTTCGGGCTTGTTGTGTGGGCTGCGGCTGTCGGATTTATCACGAGTATTAAAGTCTAGAAATCCCAACTTGACTACAAATTCGTAGTCACTTCTGTGCTAGGTTCCATCTATAAAACACCCTGTTTTTGTATTTAGACGATAGTTACCCGTTCAAAAACAAATCGTTTACTATCCGTCGAACAAACTACCTTTTAAGTAAAGTAATAATAAATAGAGTCTAACAAAACTTTGATTAATTATGTTTTAAATAATTTTCAGCAACACGTTTCGGCTTTTAATATAAAGAAGTATATATATATATGTACACACACACATATATACATACCCTATATATATATATACAGGGTATGTATATATATATATACAGGGTGTCCCAGACTTCGGGAGAGTGTTCCTTATGTTAAAGTATACCGATATAACCCAAAACACCTATATCCAAAGTAGAACGGTTACGGAGATAATGGCCAGAGAAAAGTGTGGCCTTCTTGCGGTTCCAAATACTGCACCCTGCACAGCTGATGTGTCACACGACAGGGCTAATGTCCTTGAGACTGGAATGCAGTGTTAATAGCGCCTGCGTGACGGTTAGTTGCTTGCAGGGAGTTGCAAGAATGTCTTTTGTGTTTTCCCACTTGTAATATTGTGACATGCATTTTGTTTATGGATTTTGCAACGGCAATGCACATACTGCTGTTGAAGAATACCAAAGGCGTTTTCCCGACCGAAGGATTCCGTCTAGAGGTGTTTTTATTACTCGTATTAACCAGACATTGCGTGATACTGGCTGTCTTTCCAGTGTTGCTGTGCGGTCTGAAAGGGAGGTGGTACGAACGATTAACACACGAGAGAACATTCTTGAGATGGTTCAGAGAAGTCCACGTCTGTCCACTCCTAGAATGGCCTCTCGCATCGGCGTAACACGTATGCAGGTGTGGCGAACTTTACATGGAGAAGGTTTATATCCTTACCATGATCAAAGGTACAACATCTGGAACCAGGCAACCATGCTCAACGTATGGATTTGTACTGCTGGATAACAGCACATCCCGAACTGTTAAGCGTCATTTTATTCACAGATGAAGCGTCTTTTACCCGAGACGGCATAAATAATAACGGAATGCGCATACGTGGTCCCATGAAAATCCACATGAGACACGTGTAACCAACTTCCAAACTGCCTAGCAACTGGAGGAGGACACTTTGAACAATTACTGTAAAGCAGGTACTGTATTTTAGTACAGTTATGTAGTAGGCTTATACCAAAATGCGCAGTCAGCAAAGTTAAATCAGTACTTCCATAAT
>Ga0136643_10018909_pt1 | contig 10400 bp, 4 predicted proteins | sample TergutLab28metaG_FD_96883 | JGI IMG/M metagenome (GOLD analysis project Ga0136643, IMG submission 96883) | Labiotermes labralis P1 segment gut microbial communities from Petit-Saut dam, French Guiana - Lab288 P1 (version 3) (version 3) | ecosystem: Host-associated > Arthropoda: Insects >... | reverse complement strand
TATCTTTTGTGTACTGCACGACGCCCAACGCAACCAGCTGTCCCAACAAGTGGGGGGCTCATTTGGTACGGGTCATCTGCCCCCCCCCCCCGACCCCCCGTGTGTTCCGCAGCAAAGCGGACCGGTTGGCACGTTGCCTTACAGTTTGAGTTCTGAAATGTCAGAGGTCATCTCATTCAGTTCAGTTTCTGTGTGACCTAACAACTTACGTACAGGCCTACCACCAATACAATATTCCTACAGGCTCTTTTTTATGCAAGATTCGCTTCAAGTTTTAGTCCCATGAGTTGTACGAACAAAGTGCACGTTTGAAAAAATAAATATTTCCGCTAAACTTCAATGTGCTGAGTTTCAATCCTACCTTCGATATTTTGAGAGAATGATAGTGGAAATTGTATATGTATCTGCAGAATCATTGTAAATAATAATATGAATACAGAAAATACATTTCTACACTTCCAGCTGCGATCGCAACCCAGAGAAAGACCTACTAAAATAGAATTTTCCGCCCGTTTTTCGTCTGTCTGAAACAGTTCGAGAACGCTTCAAGTATTCTCCAGAATATGTGTATATTATTGAAGTACAAAATCCACAGCCCATCGTATTCTTGGCTTATACGAAGCTTTCCTTCAGAAACAATTTAAAGTGAAGTGGAGTTTGGCGAAGTGACGCTGTGTTCACGAGCAGCTGATGCAACACACTTTTCTTTCCTGGAACTAAATCTGTCACACAGTCTATTCTGAAACTATGCAACTTTTCTCTTCCTCCCAGCTGGCCCACTCAGACAGACAGACAGACAGCAGAAGAATTTCATAACGAAAAGTGCTGTTGTCTTCTGGGTGCCTCCAAAATTGTACGATTTAACTGTCTATCATAGTTGATTGTACTCTAATGCACCGCCATACTTAATATCATTCTTCTGTATAAAATGCACGAGCAGCGGGTTTAGATTATATAGAGAGAAGGCCTCGATAAACTCATGAAGGGCCGTGAATGGTCCAAGATGTTAGACGACAGCTCCTCGTACCGGAGGCTTGGGTTCAATTCAAAGTCCATGTGGGATTTGTGGCGGACAAAGTGGCGCATGGTGCTCCATGCTCATGCATCCATCCATTACCGTCACTATATAATGTTTAACAGCTGACAGCTTTGTTAAGTCACAAACTTAAAAAGTTTTGAACATGGGCGCAACTCATCAGTTTAAAGTTCAGTCATACCGCTGCAGACTAACACAACAGCATTACGTACAGAAAACTTCGCTTGTTTTTGGCCTCCTCGAAACACAATTAGCTTGATGAGTCTTTCTTTCTGCACCCTTGCAATTTGAAAATTGGCCTAATTTTTAATAGAGTTATTTAACAAATAATTTAATTTTTCTCGTTAAATTAAGTAAAGTGTCTTCGAATTTGACGACAAACAACTCGGAAACATTAATTAAAATGTGAAAGGCTGTTTGTCGTCCAGCAACACTATGATAATGATGATGTTTCTTCCACAGTTAATCTTCCGGCTACTGGAGAGTAATCATCGTGCAGTACTTATCGCAATGCAGGCAGCAAAACTGGACATTGTAGAAAATGTCTGAACCTGGAGTCAAGGTACAGATGTACGTGTTATTGAAGCATATTAGTGAAGCATAAAAAAACGCAACCTAATCCTTCCCCTCTGTCCATAGCCGGGGCACGGCCAATGTGACACATAAACATGAAAATTCTAAACATTATTTCCGGAAAACTGCGGCATTTACTACAACATAAATTATGTGGGTATAGCAGCTGTTATCCTAGACTTGCAACCCTGCATCTGACGTGAATTAGTTCAGTGAGTTCTTGTTTTTGAGGTTCCCCAAGTCGGTACTAAAATAAACCGAGACATTGTTTACAACATCGGTAGCTGAATATTTCTGCAACAGAACATCCAGCAGTTACAAATATACAGACAAATGTACAGCCAGCACTAATATAACCGTTCGGAGTAACGTGTGGCGGTATTGCGTTACAAACTGTGCACTGCGCGAATGTCGTCTGACCAGTTTGTGTATAACATACAAAAGGTTTGCCTACTGCAACCCACGGGATGGCCACATAACTGGTCCAGAACTCGCCTGTGGGCCGCACTGGTGAACACATATATCGAAAAGCGGGTGGGGGTGGGGTATGAAGTAACTAGAAGGCCCTTATTTACAAACAGTAAGTTATGCTAAACGAAAGGTTGAATCACGACGTAGTAGGCCTAAGGAAACGCGGTAAACACACAAAACTGATTGGTTTACTGTGCACTGTTTTCAGATTGATCAGTTATAGTTTCTAAACATTTTTCTTTCTAATAATTTTGTCATATTATTTTCTTTAGGCCTATTGTATTATGTTTGTTAAACTGTGTTACTGAATTTATTCAGGTTGCCGAGGGCCGCATGCGACCCGCGGGCTTCATGTTGGTCGTCCCTAACATATGGCAATACGTTACCAGCAGTGAAGCATCGCAGTGTTACAGGTTTATGAGTCTTAAAAAACAAATCACCACTATGATACTGGTTCAAAAGCAGCAGCACAATATGTTCAGTATATTTATCCTAATGTGACCCTAAAATAGCTCATATCGTCCAAAATTTTAATCGCACGTTTGCGGAAGAAGTCTCGCTTGACCTTCCCATTCTTTTGCGGCACTTACTACTCTATAAATGCAGGTGAAACGGGTTTATGGGAGGCTGTATTTTATTGGAGTTTGTCTGGGTAAGATGTAAAAATGGTAAATTTGTCCCTGTCCAGGCCACGAATGCATGAGCAGAGTAAGAGGTATAGTTTCAAGGGCGCCGGCCGCTTTACCACCGGACAAGAACTACGGCACCCGTTGAATAAGAAGACAGTTGGGCCCCAGAGCCAATTTGGACGATATGCAGGAGAGAATAAACTCTTGTCGCTGCCAGGATTCGAACCCCTGATCGCCCAAACCCTAGCCTAGTCACTGCACTACTAAGCTGTCCGTGGGTGTGTTTACTTTTCATACCAGCATAATCCCTCTTTTACAGACATTCGAAATGAAGTCATCATTCATTTCAAGATACCACAACAATTCTCGTCCGTCCCAGTAGCTGAGCGGTCTAAAGCGTAGGTCTGTGGACGCTCGCCTAATAATATTATGGGTTCGAATCCCACCAGGGGCATGGACGTATGTCTGTTGTGAGTGTTGTGTGTGTTGTCAGGTAGAGGTCTCTGCGAGGAGCTGATCACGCGTCCAGAGGAGTCCTGCCGACTGTGGTGCGTCGTTGTGTGCAGTGTAGAAACCTCGTGAATGAGGAGGCCCTGTTCCACTGGGGGGTGTCGCGCCAAAAACAAACAAAAGAAATACTTAATTCAGAAGTAAAATTAAGTAGATGTGTGGAGATCATTCAAAAAACTGTATAAGAATAAAATACACAACACAACACAAACAGCAGCCGCCCACTAAAGGCCAGATGTAGAATTCTCTGCAGAGAGGCAAAGTCACTGGAGACAAAATGTCGAGCGTAACTGGAATACGCTCCTGTTACTGCGATAAAGGAGACAGGTACATGATATTGTTGAAAACTTCAATCAACAAATCACAGTTACGAATTCTCACCAACGTACTTTCATCCGTAACGCAATCCTCTGTTTCTTACTTGTGACTGTCTTCATTTTTCGATCCTCACAATTAAGGTCCCCCCCACCCTAATGATATCTAAATCGAAAAATTAAGCAAAGCATTGTAGCAACGTTACCTGTGACATTTCCAGATTTGGTATCTGCGTGCACATGGCCCTGTTCGAAGACATTTCCATACAAAAGACAGTCACGGAAATCCCTACACATAAAACTGCCGTCATTTTAGTGCCTGTTAAACTCTGCATCTCTCACAAGCTTTAAATCTGACAGTCTCTTTAGACTTTCACTTGAAAGCCAAGTCGTACAAGTGGTAAGAACAAAAATATTAATTCTTCCTACAAGCTCACCAAAGACAAGTCGGTTGTTAAATTTCAACCATCACAGAGAACAGGTCAGCTCACCGTTTGATGTGGTGGGGCAAACGTCGTAAAAAAAATGTAGTCTTCACGCGGGAAAAATTAAATTCAACACATAGAATGAAGAATGAATCATGTACAAAAAAAAAGTATTGAATATATTAGGGCGATTTTATAAAAAAAAATGCAAATCACTACCTACAATAATAAAGTGCGCTGCTATCAGTAAAGTTGTACGAAACGAACAGGCAATGTAGCGTATGTCTGTCTGTCTCCATACACAAGCAGGTCAGAAATGTTCAAAATTTCTCTGGAAATGTATCCCAGCTCTTCCAGAGAAATGCTTAAAAGATATGTCATTTGAAATGTCTCCACGGGACAACATAACACTGTGTAGCGAGCAACATGTTTCCCGCGAGCTACGTGTTGAGTGGGTTTGAAATGACACCAGTTTAGAAATAAGTATACATGGAAGTGACAATAATAATGTAAATACCGAAGGTAAAACTAAAGTTCACACTAGGACAGGCCAAGAAGGCCCAAATGGGGAATAGAAGTAGAGCTCTACTCTTTCTCTAACTCCCACGCTAAATGGGAGGGGTGGTCAAGGTCACGCCCCGGCCGCTTTACCCCCTGGAAAGACCCGGTACCTATTGTATGAGAGGCTGGGTCTGGACGTGTGAGGAAATCTCGACCCCATCGGGATTCGATTCCCGGACTACCCAACCCATAGCAAGTCACTATACGAACAGTGCAGAGCCCGAACTACTGACAAACTAATAAACAAAACCAATGATCACATCTCTGCCTACCTACATGAATAGAAGGAACGAACATTTTCACACCCGGAGGTAGGTGATAGCATATTTTTGATTCACGGCTTACCACTTAGAAGCTCACTAAAATCCAACGAGGTCTTAATCCAAAAGACTAAAATCTGCAATTCTGCATGTCGCAACTAAGAAAAACTTTGAGATAAAATATCCAGGCCTACCCTGCACAGCAAAGTGACAATCTAGTGTAACGCAATTCATAGCACAGAAACGTACGGCAATACCTTCTGTTGTCAACGTAATGGCAGTTCACATTCGCTAGGTAAACGTACCTAATGATCGAAACACCACTAATTCCAACAAAATGAGTACATCTTGAGAAGCTAAGAATCGCTAACTACTAGCTCGCGGAAATACATCCTGCAGCCTGACACCCTTTGCCACACCTCGCAACAATAAAAATTTCCTTCCAAATTAGGACAAATACTTCCCTACAATCAACTTAAAACCTATATTTACTTTATTCATACGAATACTTGCAGTGGCATTTACGAGATAAACTTTGTCAACAATAAAGATTTGTAATTCTTTGTGCAGGACTGGAATATAAAAATCACCATGGCAACTAAATGTTGTAAGGTAAAAGGCTAGTATTCTTGGTGCCTCAGTACGCAGCTTGCTTTATATCATCGTTCTGGTGTCTGTAAAAAATATAAGAGGCAGAAGGCCTCTTGAGGATCACATGAAACACAAGCCTCGGAGGCACTGCCTTATGCAACAAGTAAAGATATGATTTTTACTCACCGGTCACAGGCACCCAGAATCGGCAGGAGAGCGCCCTGCGGAAAAGAAGCAGGAATTGTTACAATTAATTATTCAGGTACTGAGCAGACTGTAATTTAGTGGTTTGACACCACCTAGTTTTATGGGGTTGTACGATACTTCTGAAGGCACATGCTGCAACCTTCTTCAGGATAAAAGTAAGTGGGTTTCAATCCTAGACCTAATCACTTTGTAACTGACAGCCTTACACTCAGTCAGTCAGTCAGTCAGTCCGTCTTGTCACCGTGCAACGTATGCGCTCATGACCTCACACCAAGTAGCAAGTCTAACCCCTGCATACACTTACAACAAGACCTCTTGCCATTGTCTTGTTCTTTGTCAAGATTCATATTTAACATACTTACATTTTTTGGAAAACGTATCCATAAGAAATAATATTTGCAAGCTTACATGTACATAATGCAGTATAAGGTCTCTGGCAATGTAAGGCTCTCAAAGAAAATGGTATGTTTTAGTGCATATTGCATGCTGAAACAGTAGGCTGCGAAATTGCAATGCCATAAGCTTGGACGCTGACACGTTTATTAAGCCTTTAGTTCAAACACCCACATTCGCTTGTGACTTCCCTTTCGTTTGCTTACGCTGCGCAAAAGCCAGCTGTGCGACTCGTTCAAAAACTGCTTTAACAGCAAAGATGCGAGATCCCTGTGGCTCAGCAGTTTCCTGTATCATACGTCGTAACATTCAGGTTGCAAAGAAACGACCACACATATTCAGAAGAAAGTGTCTGGATGCGTCATTTCCACGCTGTAAAACAGGATTCGAACATGTGCAAGGTTTTCAAGCAACGTGTTACTTGGCGTGATTTCAGGCTTCCGCCGCGAAGTAGATGAGAACTGCACTCTTATGGGCTATGACACGGCGAGCAGTGGTAATTTCTTACCGGCGTTTCGGGACAATCTGTCGGGTCCCAGTTTCTAGGGTCAACCCTTGAAGCTGGGACCGACAGGTTGTTTTGAAACGTCGGTAAGAAATTTCCACTGCTCACTGAGTAATAATTCAGAATACCGCAGTTCTCTACATGCTACATTCTAAACGATATGAAATTACAAAAAAGACCAGCACAATCTTATGAAAAACTTGACAAAATTGTGCCTGAGTGGAGACATTTCGAAGCAAATATTTAGTGTTATTTGCTCAACCAAAGTGTATGCCTGTGTGATCCCCACTAATGCAAAAACATTCATAAGTTTGTCTCCGTATATGACAAAAATGATTCACAAAGTGTACGATGCTGAATGTGAGACAAAATTGGGTCTTGTGAATTGTACCTTCACAACGATTTTGCTGGAGAAACAAACACCGCACTCTTTCTACTTAGTGATGAATCTCGATTCATTTCAGAGGATGATTAAACTCTCAGAATAATATAGTCGTCGTATAAAACGTTTTAGTACAGGAATTTGCATTGAGCCATTTCAAAATCCCGTACATTTTGCCGCAGTTCGCCATATCCTACTCACATGTTTCCAGCATTTATTTCTTATCGCTTTTATGCCTTACCCTTCCCAACTGCAAAGGTTGGTAACGGAATAATTTTAAGACGCTCTACATTTTTATTTTTCTCCCTATCTTTATGGGCAAGAATTACCGGGGGTTCCATAGTTGTCGAGATTCCTAAGACCACTCATCTAGCCCACTGTAAATATCTCCCATGCCATGCAATTCGGGTTATAAAGAAAAATTATGGAGATTTATTCTTTCCAAATGTGGCATGATGACTTAATGTACTCCACTTCCTTTGTCACTGTACCAAATTCATTTAGTGGTTTGCTGATTTCGTAACCTCCTGTACATTGCAATAAGAGCAATTTCAAACTCGTGACAATTTGCTGCAGCCTTCCTGTTTTGCTGTAAACTAACTGACTGCTGTGTAATATGCTTTCTTCTGTTTTGGCTTAGGTTTCCTTTTCATGCAAACTGTTTTGACATACTCGACGAGCCTGTAAGTGACCCCTTTTCCCTAGGTCGTACACGATGACAGCGGAATGGCTGCAGAATTTAGGGACTGTTCTGCTTCTTCGTAGTTAAACCTCACACTATTGTATTCTTTTTCTCTATTCCCCAAAACTATGACCAATGGCCATTTTTTTCCTGGAGTTTTGTGTTTTCTGGAGTGTCTTGCTGCCTCCTGTTGGTGATGGACTGCAGGACGATCTTCGACTCATTTAGAGTTCCCGCGTGTGGATGATTCCAGTTTAAATCGCACAGCCAAGAACTTTGTACTTTTGATTCTTTAGAATTCCTTATTCTCATTGCGTGCCTTGGGAAAACAAAATGTTTTGAATTTTGCAACATCTGCGTCAATTAGTTTTGGAAACATGCGATACTCAGGATTTTGATTGCTTGATCAAAATCTTCCCGTGCACTATGCTTTCGAACACAGAATTTTCGAAAAATTTCAAGATTGGGATCTAAAACAGAGACCGTTATGAAGCTAAAGCCACGCGCTTTGCATAGCGTCCAGATGTTTCTATTCGTAAACAGCTACATGCTTTTGGGTCTACACGTGTGATCTTCACAGCTAATCTCGTTGTTTCATCTTATACCAGAGAAGAAATGTCAGGAGAGACCTTGTCTTTTTCCGTACAAAACGCTTTTTAGAATGGAGTAGAATGGCGTTGAGAGCATGTTCGGAGAAGATCAAGTTCCATGTGCCGCGCGCCACCAAGCGAATAAAAGGGCAGGCAGTTCCATCAATCACTGTTCAAGGAAAACTCCATTTTATCTTGCAGTATCGGTTGCATGATGTAATTTTTTCTGAAGTTGAAGGAGGTCAAAATAGGCAAGAGAGGAAAAATCAACATGAAAATTTCTAAGTGGGGGAAAACAAAACTTTTCAGTGCAAAGGTAAATGTTTTTGTTAATATTGCTCTTTTGTTTTAAAATCTATGGCTTGTGCAGAAAAAAAATATGGGTATGGGCACTGGATCGCCAGTTGCATGAAGCAGGTTAAGGGATTTCTGTGGGTCAAAGGATGATGAGTTTACTTGCAGTGGTCAATATGATTAGAGCGTTATCGAAGTTTTGAATAAAATGGCAACCTTGGGAAAAAGGACCTAAAAAAAACAAATTGGCGGACGCAAGCAAATGAGAGGGTGACAAGAGGGAACGTTAAAATGAATATTATCATTCTTCAGTCATACTCAAGCCAGCGCCTGGGAGAATATTAAAAACCGTCCTAAATAATCTCATTTTCTACGGACAGGAGTAGAAAACTTAGCCTGTCAAAAACATCCAGCAAGGGTTTACTGATACAACACACAACATCCGGCTCGCAAAAAATTTGGCGAAAAGTACTATCATACTAAAGATACCAAATAGGATAAGAGAAAAGTCCTGTCAGGAGCAACGTTAAAGTCAATTGCGGTCTGTTATGTCTCGAGTGACTTTAGCCGTATTATGCCCGAAAGCCAAAGGTTGTAAGACGTTTACAAAATATGGAAGGAAACAGAAACTGTAAAAAGAATTCGCAGTCTGATGGCGCTATATCCAGGTTTCAAGGAAAATATTCTGATGGGAAAACAGTGACACATCATTTGAAAAACCTGAGACTGGCACTGCGTGTTTTCACGACATCTGTTGGTGTATACAACATGTGCAGTGCGTGGTTCACCAGGATATGAAACTCATGAGTGAAAGAGCAAGAGTGCTGCACACAAAAACATTACCGGTAAACTTGCCACAAGTACTAACATACCAAGCTAAAAATATACTTAGTAAAATACAATTTATGATCAATATTAATCTCCTAAATGTTTCTTCACCGGTCATTCCAGTAAGGGGCATGAGACACCGTGATTAGCGTTTGAACCTTGTAATTCTTTGATCTGCAAGACACCCTGAGGATGGCACCCCAGTCAGTGCCGAAACATATAGAAGATTAACAATTGTCATAAATTGCATTTTATTAGGTGCTTTTATTGGTTGATATATAATTATAATAATATTGGCGGCATGGATAACATAATATTACCACGAATTTATTACTGGTGTCACACATAATCCTGTACAGCCACCGTGTTACTTGGACAAGTTCACTACGTGTCCTGGAGTATCTGCAGTGGCTAAAACAAACAGAAACTCTTTACTGTGTTGTGTAATGCAAGAAACGAGTGTAAATGCAGTTTAGGTACTTCTGTAGAAATGACTGGGAAGTGCACTGACAGGTTACAAGTGTCACACTGGGAAACAATCTGCGTTGAAGAGACAGTCATTCACAGCAACAGAATACGTTTGGAAATGAAATGAAATTAAATGAAATTAAAGAATAATTACAACCAGGAAAGCATCTTCCTATCTGTAACTTCTACGAGAATTGTGCATTAGTCCTTAAGGATTAAGTCCATGACCCCCCTTTGTCTTACTGTCAGCCCTCTGAAACGTGTCGCATTTGTCGTTTGCCTACTCCAAACATATCTAATTTCATTCCTTCGCCATAAATGAGACAGAATGGAGAAGATATATCACTTCACCGACGGGATTATTTGTGCAGTAAAAAGATAGGAAAGTTTGTGCGAATTACAGCTGGCTACTATTAATAGTAGATACGTTCTAAGTCTCAGAATTCTAGTACAACCATCATCTTTCTCCACGATTGAGTCTTCACGGAGAAGCTGACAGTTACCAGCGGGTTAAACAATTCACCATTTGTATATAACCCTAGTTTCTTCTCATGACGCATTCCATCCTTGGCTAGCTGATTTCATGTGCTTCCTCTACAACACATTTCATGTGCTTCCTCTACAACACATTTCATGTGCTTCCTCTACAACACATTTCATGTGCTTCCTCTACAACACATT
>Ga0136643_10018908_pt1 | contig 10400 bp, 13 predicted proteins | sample TergutLab28metaG_FD_96883 | JGI IMG/M metagenome (GOLD analysis project Ga0136643, IMG submission 96883) | Labiotermes labralis P1 segment gut microbial communities from Petit-Saut dam, French Guiana - Lab288 P1 (version 3) (version 3) | ecosystem: Host-associated > Arthropoda: Insects >... | reverse complement strand
GAAGAGACGGAGGAGAGCGCTGGAGGCTCGATGAGTGACTGTAGTGATATGTCTGGTAAAAAGGAGTTTGGAGTCAAGGATGACACCGAGGTAACGGACGTGGGTGCTCCATAGGATGGCCGTGAGTTGAAAGTGGACTGGTGTGGGGATAGGAGGACGGCGTTTGGTGAAAAGTATTGCTTCTGTTTTGCGGATGTTGATGCGCAATTTCCATTTGGTGAAATACCGAAGGAGGGTGGTTGAGGCTTGTGTGAGTCGGTTGACGATAGTGTCTGTACGCCAGGACTGAGTGAGGATAGCGGTGTCGTCGGCGTATAGAGCTAGATGAGAGTTGGGGGGATGAGGAATATATGAAATGTAGAGTGAGAAAAGTGAAGTGGACAACACCGCTCCTTGTGATAACCCTGCTGGTGTAGTTTTGATGGAGGAAGACTCCTCGTTTACGTGGACCGTGAAGTTACGTTCTGTCAGGAACGCCTTAAGGATCCAAAGCAGATACATCGGTACTTTGAGGGTAATGAGTTTGTACAGGAGACCAGTTATCCATACAGTATCATAGGATTTCTCGATATCAAGTAGAAGCATGCCAGTATGCTTGTGCAAATTGAAGCCATTATGTCCAGTCTCCTCACTTACTACAACCAAGGCTTCTACGCTTTTCTTTACAGTATGTACGTTTCCGCCCAGTATATTAACATCAGCATAAATCAAAAGCTGATGTGTACCATTTAATTTAAAACCATCTTGGTTTACCTGAACCCTCCTAATGGCATATTCTAAAGCAACGTTAAAAAGCAATGGCGTTAAAGCATCTCCTTCTTTCAAACCGTTCTTAATAGGAAACATGTCAGACAAATGTTTGCCTACCCATCTCTGCTATAGGTTTCATTTTAGACACATTTTATTAGATTTACCAGTTTCGTGGGGATACCACACTTAATGAGAATATTATACAAGAACTCCCTCCTAACTGAATCATAAGCTTTCTTGAAGTCTTAAAGATCTGACAAACTGCTTCATTTTATTCCCATTTTTTCTCAAGTATTTGACGAATGCAGAAAATATGACAAGTAGTTGAGCTGTTGCGTCGAAATCCAACTTGATGATCCCCAATAATTTCTCTGTATATGGAATTAACGTAGACAGCTGGATGGTGGATAAAATTTCGGACGTAGTTGGCAGATGTGATATGCCTCTATCATTACTACAATCTGTATTATCACCCTTCTTATAATGTACAATGATCCACTGCTTCCATTCCTAAGGCAATTCCGCCTTATTTCCAAATATAAATAATAAGTTTGTGGATCTCAGAGCGAAATGTTCTACCCCCTGGCTTAATCATTTCTGCTGGGATTTGATCAGTACCTGGTAATGTGTGTCTTTTTTAGTTTTTGAATAGCCATCACAATTTCAAAGGCACTTGGTTCAGGCACTAGTGGTTCTGCTGTGCGTATTCCTGTCTGCCTAACATCATTAACCCCAAGTACACTGAATATCTGAGAGAAATGGTTCCTCCACCTTACCAAAATACTCCTACTGTGGGAGTCTGCAACCAAATAACCCTTCTTATCCCTTACTATATTAGTTCTAGGTTGGTAATCCTTCTTAATATCATTCATGCACCTATACACGTGTCCGACATTTTTTTATTTTTCTGTTAGATTCAAGTTCATGAATTTTAGCTTTCTGGTTTTCCTTCTTCTTCTTCGTGAAATGTCTTACAGTGTTCAGATTATCTACATTGCTTTTGTTTGTATCCTGTAACCACTGCATTTTAACCTGCTTCCTTTCATCTAAAAATCCTAAACATTCTTCACCAAACCATGGTTTATGCTGCTTCAATTCCTGCAGAAATATACTTTCTTCAGTTGAACTTTTGATATTCTCTTTAATGTTCTCCCAGGCCCTATTTATGTCCTATCATGTAATCTCTCCAAAACTGCAAACCTGTTTGAGATCTAAGTCTGGTACTGTTTCCTAACCTCCACACTAACAGAGAGTGTATTTAACTCTGTTGACCTAAAAATGCATCTTGGTGGAATTTTCTGTGATTTGACAAAAGCACTTCATTGCGTGAATCACGAAATGTTGTTGACCAATTACGTTTATATGGAACTACAGGAGAATCTGAAGATTTTTGCAGGTTGTGGTTAACCAATAGAAGAGAGAACGTTGAAGTAAAATCACCCTGTATAACTGAATTTTTTGGGGGTCGGGTGTGCATTGAAATATGGAGTTCCCCAAGGATGGATTCTATGGCCTCTATTCATAATATACGTAAATGACCTTACCCTGAGAATAAATTCTGTATCAGAACCAGTATTGTTTGCTGATGATACTGGTGTCATAGTTTTAAGTAGAAACTTCGAAAATTTCTGTTCAAGGTCAAATTTATTTCTCGCTCATATGATTAAGTTGTTTGTGGCCGGACTGCTGGCTTGACGTCAGTATTCGGAAGGTCCTGCGACCGGCCACCTCGACACAGGTTTTTCTTGGTTTCCCTCTGTCTATAAGCAAATGCTGAGATGGTTCCCAACACTCCAAGTTGCCACTACATGCTTCTCATGTAGCCCTCCCGAGTTAAATTTATCAGTAACAAATTTCATATTTTGTGTACATGTAAAATAACCACTGCCACCGGGTGACAACCCAATTGCAGTAAATAAATATTATTATTATTATTATTATAAGTAAGTTCCTGATTTTGAGGAATCGAATATAATGGAATCCATAACAAAGAATTCGTCACATTCTGCTTTACCTGCTGGTTTTAAAGAAAAGTACATAGAAGAGACGGTAAATACAAAATTTCTTGGATGACAAAATGATAACACATAATTTGGGAAACCATATTTAAGTAAATGATTACAAAGTTAAGTGCAGAATTTAATGAAATTTTCTCTGGCAGACAGCCCTTCAGGATTTGAAGGTTTTCGACGTTCGGACAACTATCTTCGCCCCCATCTTCATGGTGTTGCTGGTACCGCTAACATACCCTGAAGATTAAGAGGCAACTTGTTGTGCTGTTAGGCCCTTCGTACATATCAGTAACACTAACACCTGCGAATAAATGTAATATGCACACTTGCATTCTGTTATAAAATATGGAATAATTTTAGGGGTGGCCATTATAACAGTGGGAAGACTTTCAGTATACAAACGAAAATCACCATAATTGTGGCCGGTGCACAGCCCATAATTGTGGCCGATGCACAGTTCATAACCTCTTGTAGCAGTCCGTTTAAACAAGTAGAGGTTCTGACTTTCAAATGCCAATACACACTTTCATTAATGAATTTCACTGTTAATAATCGGGGAAGTTTACAAAGAAATTCATCTATACACAATTTTAATAAGTACAAGGAAGAAGAACCATCTTCATAGACGAAATTTCAAACAAATCTTGTTTTCAAAAACGTACATTTTATGCTGCCATCAGAGTTGACAGCAGTTGGCCACCCAGTCTGCTGACAATCCTCAGGAATGACAAAGCCAATTCAAAGCAGCCTTAGGAAACACTTAAATACAGCTATTATTTATATATATACACACATATATATATATATATATGAACTTTTTAGGGTAAAGATGATCTATAAAACTGTTTTGTAAAATATGTGCAGTAATTTATATTGTAAAATTTGTGTATTTATGACTTGTTCCACATCATACTGGCTTTGTGACACACTGATGGTTCTATGGAATGGATGTATGTATGTGTGTGTGTGTATGTGTATATGTATACATGTATGTATGTATATATGTATGTATGTGTGTATGTATGTATGTATTTTGTACATATATATATATTGATATATTTAGGCATGCTCCATTACAAGAATGTAATACTACATGCTTCATTGTACATTTTGGTAACTTTTTCATCATACGGAATGCAGTGACCTGGACGATCAGTGGTTTCCCTTTACATTTACATTTACAATACTTTGAACACCTAAGACCGGAGGTTACAATTTGTTAAATCCGTGTAGTAGATCAAGTGGTATACAGAATCTAATATCCTTGCAGTAGATCAAAATTTATCGAATTTTAAAATAGTGAGAATGATTTTAGATAATTTGATATTAACTCGTGTTTATGTGCCGGCCAGTTCAAGGCTTTGAAACACTGCGTTTAAGTATTTCCTTTTGTGTATGCAGTATCGAACACCGGTAAAGTAAATGATCTATGGTTTGATCTCCGTTGCTGCAGGGGCAATTTGCGTGTTCCAGAATTTGAAAACGGTGGAGATAGGACCTGGATTTTTCCGTGGCCTGTCACCATCGCTGTGAAGATAGGGGTAATATTTATATTTATCTTTTGTTTTTCATGCACCGTTGGAAAAAATTCTTTTGTTATACCGGCCTTTGTACACTCTTTCCATTCTTTTTGCCATTGCAGTTTTGTTTCTTATTCTATCTTGCTGATCGGTGTCTTTATCGGATGTCTGTTGAAGACGATCTTAGCAGCACTACCGCACGCAGCGACCTTTACAAGCCGGTCTGCTAGTTCATTCCCAACTATTCCTACATGGACCTTGACCCACGATACTTCTATGTTCCAATCCGCTCTTTCTAGGCTGGTCATCTTCTTCCTTATTTCCTCGACGAAGTGGTTATGGTTTCTGGTATTCCTTATTGAGTCTATTGTAATCCTACTGTCAGTGAAAATGGTAGTGGTTCGGGGGGTTTTCTGTGGGATGTCAATTTTTTCTAACGCTTCTAGAGCCTTGGTGATTGTCAGCTGCTCAGCCTGTATGTATGTATGTATGTATGTATGTATGTATGTGTGTATGTGTATATGCGTGTGTGTGTATGTATGTATGTATACATGCGTGTGTGTATATGTACGTATGTATGTATGTATGTATGTGTGTATGTATGTATGTATGTGTGTGTGTGTGTATGTATGTATGTATGTATTTATGTATGCGTGTGTGTGTATGTACGTATGTATGTATGTACGTATGTATGTGTGTATGTATGTATGTATGTATGTGTATGTATGTATGTATATATGCGTGTGTGTATATGTACGTATGTATGTATTTACGTATGTATGTATGTGTGTGTGTGTGTATGTATGTATGTGTGTATGTATGTATGCGTGTGTGTGTATGTATGTACGTAATTATGTATTATGTGTTTTATGTATGTATGTATGTATGTATGTATGTGTATATATATATATATATGTGTGTGTGTGTGTGTGTATTTGTATGTATGTTTTAGTTTTCATGTATGTATGTACGTAATTATGTATGTTTGTATGTATGTATGTCTATATTATGCACATTAACCGCTCACCTCCATCTAGTGTAGGAATTAAGAATTCGTGGAGTTCCTCCTCCATCCCATTTGCTGTCACAGTTCTGTGCTTAATTAAACATAAGGCTGATTTATCTTCACCTTCCGTGAAATGGCATTCTTTCTGTTTGCATTGTTCCCGTGCACGTGTGTTTGTGTAGTGACTGTCTGTAATTGTGAGATTAGTTTTGTTCACTTTACACATTCCTTCGTCTTCCTTTTCTTTTTTTTCGTCGTGTCTGAACTTCCTTCACATTTTGACATGTTTCTCCTTTTATCAGGCTTTCAGGCCATCCCAATTACTCCTTTACTTTTAATTAGGTTCTCTGCAAATGGCTGCGCAGATTTATTTCGCTATAAGAAACAGTGAAATTAAGACCAGCCATTTTATCAGGCTTAGTTTCTCTAACACAATTAATTACTTTCTGAAACTGAATGATGCGTTTAAAGAAATTACAGCAGTGGCATTTGCCAAGCGCTGTGTAGGAAGCTCAGTGATTTGCAGTTTGTTATTGCCTTAGCATGCTAGTAACAACTCCACTGAAATTTTCGTATTACCATATTGTTAACCTAATGTACGTCCTTTCAAATGGAAAGAATGTGAACTTGTAAAATCACGATAAACTGTGCGTTTTGTCCCTCTTTTTCAGCTTTTCAACCAGATAATGGAAGTTGGAGTATCATGTTATTAGGGTCCACCCCCAAATCGCAATATTTTGTTTCATCCAGTACGTTCTATCAGCTTGTGGTAGAAATCATAATGGGTGTAATGAAAAGGCTGAGTGACGTAGCAAGACGTATTTTGTTTTGACTCCTGACAGGGGTAATAAATATTTTCCTCTCCGAGATGTTCACCGGCCCTGGGGCTCACCTATCTTCCCATTAAACGGGTCCCGCAATTTCCTTAAACTGACACCTAACATTCCGTTTAGTGCCTGGATCAAAATTGCTTATGTACCTCAATTTCCCCATAAGCCTTCGTTGCACGCATATAGACACCTTTACTTTTACCTTTCTATTAACCTCTCCCTTTAACTTTACCTTCACTCCTAACATCAGCGTGACGACTTTTAGTTGGAATTCGCCCTAAAGCCACGTCTTTTTGGTGTTTGGAATGATATATGTTAGTAAATATTCGAAAAATAAGCAAAGTTGTGAAGGTATATATATATATATATATATGGGCCGGGTAGCTCAGTCGGTATAGCGACTGACTACGGGCTGGACGTGAGAACAACGAGAAACTTTAGTAAACCCTACAAAGGGCTGCAGTAGTAATGGCGTTGCTTTAGGCCTATATCTATACAAGAAGAAGTCGGTGGAAAGTGAAATCAGTCGTCGTGTTTTGTGCTCGGAAATACTTTTTATTGAAGAGATAATAGTTTCAGAGTTATTGGGTGCATTATTTTGTAATTTGATGTCGATTCATACAGATTGTACGAAGTTTAATGATTCAGAAACTAGGTTAATGACACGTGGAAACAACAGGAGCCTGGAAAAAAAACCCCCGTGGTGATTAGCTGCATGGTGAGTACTTCTGCGCGGTTTGTACTGCTGTGCGATTTTGAGCGACATGTACTGCTGGGTGATTTGTACTACAGCGTGATTTGTACTGCTGCTTGAATTGTACCGTTGCGCAATTTGTACAGCTGCGTGATTTGTACTTTTGCGCTATTCATACTGTTGCGCGATTTGTATTGTTGCGCGATTTGGGCTGCTGTGTGATTTGTACTGCTGTGCGGTTTGTACTGTTGCGTGATTTGTACTGTTGCGCAATTTGTACTACTGAGCGATTTGTACTGCTGCGCGTTTTTGAGCGATTTGTATTGCTGCGCGGTTTCTACTACTGCGTGATTTGTACCGTTGCGCGATTTTTACTACTGCGTGATTTCTACTACTGCGCGATTTGTATCGCGCAATTTGTACTACTGAGCGATTTGTACTGCTGCGCGATTTCTACTATTGCGTGATTTCTACTACTGCGCGATTTGTACTGTTGCGCAATTTGTACTACTGAGCGATTTGTACCGCTGCGCGATTTCTACTATTGCGTAATTTCTACTACTGCGCGATTTGTACTGCCGCGTGATTTGTATTGCTGCGCAATTTGTACTCCTGCGTGATTTGTACTGTTGCGCAATTTGTACTACTGCGCAATTTGTACTACGAAGCGATTTGTACTACTGCGTGATTTCTACTAATGCGCGATTTATATTGCTGCGTGATTGGTAGTACTGCATGATTGGTAGTGCTGCGTGATTGGTAGTGATGCGTGATATGTACTGCTTCGTGATTTGTACTGCTGCGCAATTTGTACTCCTCACCGATGACAAATTCGAGGATGAAATCGGCGGATATTTCAGCACGAATGGAGCGGGAGGGACGTACAATACTTGGTGGTCAACTTTCAAAACGACAACCACTAAGACGACCTCGAAATATCTGGTGAATGATACTGGATTGATCCTACAGGTTACGATGGAAGGGGTGAACTGAATTCACCTGGTTGTGGCCTGTTGTGAGTACGGTGACGAACAGTTTGTGTTTATAAAACATGAGAAATTTATGGGCTAGCTGTGAACTCGTTAGCTTCTAAAGATGGCCTCTGTTTCGTGGAGGCAGTTAGGTAGTTAACGTGATTGATACAGCTTAAAATTGTACAAAATCACAAACATGCAATTTACCTGTGCCCAATAAACTTGTGACGTCATAGCCTACATATGTGTGATCTTCTCAAGCAGCAGAAAGCTGTAAATGCACGAGTGACGTGTATCACAATTCCACGGTACATTTTATGATGTCCGTCATCTTGAATCATGTCGATCGTATCTGGATGTAAGTCGTAATGGAGGGTAAGGGAAGGAAACGAAGGGTAGAAGCCACAAAGAAAACGATGTCGCCCACTGACAGTGACGAATTATGCGTCGCCTCATTAACCGCCATGTTTGCGTTGTAACCGGTGAACAAAATACATCGAGTACCTGGTCGTGTTAGTGTGGAATTAGATGGAATAACACAGTAATGTTTGCTTTTGGTACAGGGTGGTGGAGTCCCCCTCTGCACGAGAACAGTGTACAAGTCGTAAGAATTACAGTGCTGTGCTGTTTGTACTGTGTACGGGGCGTGTGAGATGTTTTATATGTTACGTCGTGTCACTTCATTTCGTTTTCATCCTGATTAGCTGTCTTTTTAGAGCAGATGTTCTCCTCTGCACCAAATATTTATTTGCATATATTCCAAACTTTTTTATACCAACAGAAATTTTATGCGTAGGGTCTATATAATTCATGAAGTGTTCTTTCAGCATGAATTTCATGAAGTGTTCTTTGAGCATGAATTTCATGAAGTGTTCTTTGAGCATAAATTTCATGAATTGTTGTTTGAGCATGCAAAGTTTGTGAACATTACAGCCCTATCAAAATTAACTTTTCACTACTGATATTTCGGGAACCGCGGTAGCACAGTGGTTAAGGTGCTGTGCTACAAATCGGAAAGTTGCTGGTTCGATCCTAACTGGTGTCATTGGAATTTTTCATTGATATAAAATCCTTCCGATCGCCATGGGGTCGACTCAGCCTTTAACAGAAACGAGTACCAGGAGCATTTCCTGGGGGTAAAGGCGGCCGGGGCATAAAAATGGTAAACTTACCGCCATCCTGTGCCGTTGTCATGAAATACGGGAACATTAACTTCCTGGAACCCTTTTAGCCACTCCAGTAGGCCTGTAAAGGGGCTGCTACACCTTTACCTTTAACGTACTACTGATATTTCAAAACGCATCGTAATTAAAAATTACAATAAAAGGGTATAATTACTGGATGCAGGGTTATAACTCGCGATAAAAGTATTTTAGTCCTGGGAAAGAAATATTTCTGTCAGCTGTTTATCACAGGTACCAGTCGGCTGGTAAATATTTACAGTAATTTCGGAGAAGTTCTCTGCCTCAGAATGGTAGCGAGGAAGTTCAGATCTCGTGAAACTGGTGTTACTAAATACGTCAAAGTAATGTAGCTTGTTACTGTATGTTTATGTACGTGCTGTCAGTCTGTAACCACTACAAACGGACACCAGTGTTGAGAAAGTCAGCCATTGTGACACAGTTCCTTCAAGCAGTTCAAAACACACCATTAACCCACAGTCACCAACATGTCGCCTCGCTTGCAATGAGCGAGCAAATTACGGCACGTCAACACCTGTTACTGACGTTCAGTTCTTGACAAGTTAGTCAAAGCTGTAGCTCTAACCGCTTGTTAACGAGTTCCGTCTAACGACATTTCGTTTCTCTTACAGTCTTCGCGCTTCCTGGAATATATTGGCGTGTAGCAAGAGAAGTTAACAGCAAATGTTTTGTCTTGTGGTTGTTAGTGAAATGATTATGACTGGTAGGATAGCTCAGGAGACTACGTGGAAGAACTGAACATTTCATAGACGTCGTAGGAACTGTAGATAAACATTAGTTGCTGAATGACGTGTGCTGTTTAGCCATCTGAAGCTTGAAAGTAGTGAAAGCGAAGCAATGAAATCGGTACTAACTTACTTACTTACTCCATGGAGCAGAGTTCTTCTTGAGAACCTAACCGGTTTGAAGCTAGTCAAGAAATTCCCGCATTTTATGGAAACCGAAGTTTCATTACCGCACTCACGGGTGCCCGTCGCCTGTCCTTTCCTGAGACAGCTCGATCCACTCCATAACCCCACATCCCACTTCCTAAAGATACATCGTAATATTATCCTCCCATTTAGGCCAGGGTCTCCCAAGTGGTCTCTTTCCCTCAGGTTTCTGCACCAAACCCAGTACACAACTCTCCTATCCCCATACTCGCTACATCATTCACCCATCTCGCTGTTCGCGATTTTATCACCCTAACAATACCGGGTGAGGAGTACTGATCGTTACGCTGCGCATTATGCAGTGTGTTGTGAATTCAGTACGTTACAGAAAGCACCGCGTCTTTATTAATGCTGTACGGATGGTCGCTATCAATCGTGAGATTCAAACGAAAGACTAAAATTCACTCTGTACATATATCACAGAATGTATGGAATCGCGCGCGCGCGCGTGTATGTGTGTGTGTGTGTGTGTGTGTGTGT
>Ga0136643_10018897_pt1 | contig 10403 bp, 10 predicted proteins | sample TergutLab28metaG_FD_96883 | JGI IMG/M metagenome (GOLD analysis project Ga0136643, IMG submission 96883) | Labiotermes labralis P1 segment gut microbial communities from Petit-Saut dam, French Guiana - Lab288 P1 (version 3) (version 3) | ecosystem: Host-associated > Arthropoda: Insects >... | reverse complement strand
TTTTTTTTTTTTTTTTTTCCCTTCCTTTTTTTTAAAATTTTTTTTTTTTTTTTTTGTTTTTGCCTTTTTTTTCCCCCCCCGGACCCCCCCCCCTTTTTATCCCCCCCCCCCCCCTCTCGAACAGCTGCCATTTTGAACACGTTCTCAGGGTCTGCGTGCTTAATCGAAGCCCGGAAACGTATCTGCATATTATGTATGAAAAGATAATTGCACTAAAATTGGAGGTGGACACTACTGGAAACTTATACAGTTGACACTGTAGCGTGACGCCATGTATCTCTACCAACGTTTAAGACGAACCTACTGCTGGCAGCTTACACAACTTTTTTTTTTTTTTTACATTTTTCATCAATTCAGTTATGATTAAGCTGTTACAGTATAAACCAACAAATACACACACTTCGTTAGAATTGTAATATTGTTTTAATATGCGCAATATCCAACATGTTTCAGCTGTGCACTCCCTGATGATGGGCCAGTACGGCCCGCAACATATAGCAGTTGGCGTATTAATACATTACTGTAATTCTAACGAACTGTGTGCATTTGTTGGTTTATAATGTAACAGCCTAGGTGGCTTTACACCCCTAAAGTCGGTAATCTTAATTTTGATGACACTCATTGATCGAAATGATGCATAATTTTTGATAAGTTATGTTCAGAATATGGCACTGTATGAAAATCACACACAGAGATGTGAACACCTCGAATCGCCTTCATTTTGTCAAAGCGGGGAGCTAAGTTTTAAACATTATTCACATAAGACTTAATCAGAAGAGTCACCCACCACAGGTGCCTTTCAGTTCCTAGTATTGGATCTTAAGGCCGACAGAACTGTTTAACCCCTTCTCCTTCCTCTTCCACGAAGTCGCAACGCAGCATGACGTCAGCAAGGCCTTGTAAAACGGAAGGTAGGACTCTCCGAGTGAACAGTCGTGGTCTGCCAAGCGACGTGAGTTGTCGGCGTATTCATGTCTCGGCTGGTTCCGTTGGGCCCACTTGTGTTTGACTTCGTAGACCTGGATGCAGACACAATGTACTCGGACTACAGTAGTGACATTACCAAAAAGATGGTAAGTGTAACATGTAGGCAGAATTGCGCTATACAGGTATATGGGGGCGCCACAGCTAGTGACGTCAAACAGGTGACGTCATGGCACTTTCAGTGTTGCAACTCCCTTCGCGCGACCTTCATGTATTTTCCTGCTGGGTAGAGGGGTACAGGTGCCTGTAACAGGTGGATGTGTAAGTGATGTGAGTCTGTCTTTGTCCGGAACGAAAGTCAGCAATACGTTGTACCAGGAATTGCCTGCTTATCGGTATTTCCGGTTGCGCAACGTTGTCATGTCACATGATCATCACGTGAAAGATAGCGGCCATTGTATTGTACAGTGTTCTTTGTGACAGGCGTAGGAACAGTGCTTGTCTGGTGAGTGGTATTTCGAATTGACCACGGTTGTTTGTGGCGTTCTTAGCTGGCTGAAGCACGAGTGTCACGTGTATGGTGTAATGCTGACTACAAAGGTAGTGCTGACAAAGGCTTTGTATGGGATTTGTGGTGGGCATGTCAGTCTACAGGTAAAATGAACGTTTGTGGAGGCTGTGTATAGGGAACATAGTGTTAGGCGGATAAGACTAATAGGGGGTCGGAACTGACAGCGTGGAACTTGCTTCATATATCTTTGTTTCGAGACTTAATTTCAACAGGTTGCCTGATGGATTGACGTGTTCAGGGGATTAGCCACTCCGCGGTACGACACGTGGAATTCGTCATCGTTCAGAATATAGTAACAAGTGCATTTACCGACAGTCGGAAGTCGTTGGGTAGGTTTTACATGCTTAATTCATGGGCGGCCGCCCCTTCGTCTTGTCAACGCGATGAGGGCTCTGCACAATAGCGGTGTCGGTATGTGCCTTCGCCGGAATTGTGTGTGGGAGCCACGAGAATTTCCGGTTGCGGTTAGATGTCCAGGCGACGGCGGTAATCGTGGTTCGTACCTCGCGCGAAATACGGGTTCGCGACTGGCTGAGTAGCAGCGGTGGGTGGGTGAATAGGCGATGTGCCAAAGTGTACGGGTTAAATACGGACCATGATAGCGCGCACAGTCGGGTTGTGGCGTGACGAGTGTGTGTCTGCCTGCCTCTGTACTGCTGCAGCAGTTTTATCGAAAAACGAACGAACGACTTGTTTTTAACACAATCGCGATCGATTATGGAACCACTGGACCTGTCCCAACTGCCTCCTGAACTGTGGTACCAGCAGGTGAAGAAAATGCCACAGTTTGGCTTCATCATGATGTAACATTACCCAGTTGAAGTATCTGTATTGTCTTTGTTAACAGTTTGTGACACTGGACGGGCTGCATTCAGGAGTACCAACACGAACCACACCAACCCTGACACCAACTACACTGCGCAACATTGAGCAGACATTTATTGAGTTACAGAGCGAAGTGGAATCACACCAGAACGAGGCTGGCTTCGTCCCCCCTGTGGTGCAACCAGTTACCCAAGGTATTTACTGTGAATTATTGCCGGTGTTAATATAGTGAACAGAACTGGTTTTTCATGAAAGGAATATTTGCAGGTAGCACATACATGAGTGTTGTGGACAGCAAGGCCTGGCAAGGTGGAATAGCATCAGTTGTGCAGACGCGCCCATCTGTGGTTACAGCAGCAGCAGCAGCAGCACCTGCTACTGCCATGACGACAACACGCAGGAATATGGGTGGAAGGCGGCCAATTAAAAACAGTGGGGTGTGTACACACATTTCTGATTTACTGAAATGGAATAGTTGTACAAAGAGTTGCTTTGCATTCCATTATATGTTGGCCCAGTGCATGAGCAACAGCTGCTGATTTTAGGAATTCTATTTTTAGATCTCTCCTGAGGAGGAAGAGAGGAGGAGAGTGCGGCGGGAAAGGAATAAGATGGCAGCAGCACGATGCAGGAAAAGGAGAATGGACCACACCAATTCCCTGTTAATGGTGAGTGTGTGTGGATATTCACATGAGATTTACAATTTAACTTAGTACTGCCTAAGGCAAGACCGTGAAAATGTACGTGTACTACTATCACATGAAAGTCAAAGTAGTTTCACATAGTATGTGTTTCAACATAACTTTTTTCCTCTTAGTGCTTCATTTGCTATATTTCACTACATAATTTTTCAAGGGCATAAAATAATGCACACGCATGTATTTCGTATAATTCCGTCTGTGGCAAACTCTGAAAGGTGTTTTCGAGAACAATGCATGATGAGAGGTGGTAGAGTGGTCCATACAGTATCATAATTAAAATAAAACTTGTGTATTGAGCTGGTAGCAAGAGCAAGGAGTGTAACTAAACACATTGTAGCACTGCAAAACAAACCAAACCACTTGTATTGTGGGCTCAGTGACAGCAATTGAGAGAATCATGCCAAAAAAAAAAGTGAAAAGGGGAATTAATTGTAGACATTGAAAATTAAGAAAGGCAGGACCATGATGCAGATGCAGTCACAACAGATGCTTTTGTTCAAAACATTCCTGCAAGGTAAAAATCAGAAGGCATAACATTTGACTTAAACATGAAGATGGTCGTTGTATGCTTTCTTCTGGGGTAATTCCCTGGCGGCTGAATTTTATGTTCCAATGTTTCGGAACACTGTCTGTTCCATTTTCATAGGCGGGTAGGTATGAAGAATAACTGGGGTTGGGAATGTTGGGGTATTTATGCAGGAAAAGGTTTGGCTTGAAAATAGCGTGAGCCAATCAGGAGGAGGGTGACAGGGTGGCAGCAGATCCTAGTAGGGAAACAGGCTGTGGAGGGTGACCCTCATGGAGACCACTGGTACATATGTGAAGGAGGTATGGCACATTGTCGGGGTGAGAAGGGTGAGCCATGGGGTGGTAGAGATCAAACTAGTGTGATTCAGATGGCTGGCTCCTTTCCTTAAGCTTGTGTAGAAGAGGTTTCCAGGATTTGCTTAAGGTCAGGCCATCTTCTCTGTTGATGATGTGTAGGTGCAATTCATGTTCAGTAGCTTCCCTGATGAGTTGATCCCTGTATCTGGTTTTAGTAGAAAGGAGTTTTGTGCTCTGTAGTTTAATAATATGGTCGTGGTTAATGCTGTGTTCCGCTACTGCTGATTTGTCGGTTTGTGTCAGTCTTATATGTCTGTTGTGCTCTGTGATTCGGATTTGTATGGGTTAACCACTTTGCCCAATATAAACCCTGGTTGTAAAGATGTTTGTCATTTCTTTATGTGGCATAGTACAGGGACTGTTTCAGTTTTCAAATCGCACCCTGCGTTTCTCTGCGCTGGTATTTTGCTTGACAGCAGGCAGCATCATGATTGCAACTGTTGCAGTGTGCCATGGGTTGGGGTCCAGATGTTAATATATTTCGGTTAATATTACGTGTTTCTGCTCTTCATATTTATATAAGGTGCTGGTAGTGGTTTTCAGTGTCAGTTGTCCCGGTTTGCTGACAGGCTTAGGCAGGCTTTCGTATATTGTGAGACTGTGTGTAACATAAGGTCTAGGAGCAGGAATGGTCTAGTAGTCATATTTGCACACACAGCACATGGAATGATGCATGTTGGATTACTGGGGCATGTCATGCAAATCCTTAGTGGTTATTCTGAGACATCACAAATCCATTGAGTTTAAACAAATTTTTATTGCTAAATAGTGGTTGTGGAGTTGATGGTGTCTGGCATGAACCCATAGAAGGTACCCATTGGGCTGCTTGGTGTGTCCTGGTGTTTTTGAATCACAGTTCTCTTGCAGGTGTTCTGTTTCATTTTGTTACAATGCACGCGCACACCTGTCTGCTGTACAGGTGAAACAGATTTTCATGGAGATGTCTTCAGTCTGTTATCAGTTATATCCAGTTTTGCACGACTTCTCGTACAGTGTAATTGGAACATGTTGCTTAATGTGTTTTCACTTGTTTGCAAGTTTTTCCTGTGTGGAACTTGCATATCATGAAATTGCCTTGATGCATGATACTTCTTGCACCAGTACATGTATGCATGCATGTGTGTGTCTGTGTGTAGGTCTGTGATAAAGAAATCCACACGAATGTACGTGTGAGCACAGGGATCTTAGCACTGCCCATCTGAATGAGATGGAGTGGCCTTGCTGTGTAGCACAGTTGATCTGACAAGAAATTACTGGCAGTTCATGTCCTTAAAAACTAACAGCAATGTACAGACTATGCCCAGTACTTGCATTTGCACTTAGATGAATTTTATGTGGCAGCATTTTGTTGCAGGAGACTGAGGGTCTGGAACAGAAGAAGCAGGGCCTGCAGCAGGAGATCCAGCAACTGCAGATGCAAAAAGAGGAGCTCGAATTCCTCCTGGAAGCACATAAAGCATGCTGCCGGCTCAGTTCATCCGGACAGCGGTCTCCTCAAGACATAAAGCCTTTTGTGTATCCAGCATCTTCTCTGGAGGATAAATTGATTCGTGTGAAGCAGGAAATTGATGATTCTAACACCACAGCAACTGTGCCAATAAGTCACCCCACACCCCCAAAGAGGCCCATCTTGGCTACTGATGCAACTGCTGGAGTGAAGCCCTCCCGTCCCAACTCCCTCCCTGTGGCCACAGCCTTCACACCCTCACTTAGCACCCTAAAGGCTGCTGTGTCAGTCTCCGAAGTGGCTGGCATTCCGATCACAACTCCCTCTGCTGGGATCCCATTCAACTTTGACTCCCTCATGGAAGGAGGGACAGGATTGACCCCTGTGTCGACACCTCTGGTGCCATCATGCTCGAGTCAGCAGCGTAGTTCGACGGGCTGTGTGGATCTGTCTAGCCCAGATTCAGTCCCACCCAAGCTTGTATCTTTGTGATGCCACAGGGGCAGGGAGGCCAAGAGGGAGGTGCAAAGATGATAATGATGATACCAAAGTGGCCTGATTATGTTGCCTTAGTTTGAGGTGAAAATGTTTTGCTCAATATTTCCACCTTCCCAGCTTACCTGCTGCTGCCATGAAAATGCCTTTTACTGTTTGTGGATGTTTGATTTTAATGATGTACCATGCCTCACAAGTTTTGTAATGTGGGTTTCACAGTATTCTGATGGGCACATTAATTGTACTAAATTTCAGTGCTTCAAGTGCGCTCAAAAGACTTTCTGCTCAAGTAGTCAGGAATGCCCACCACCCACAGTTGGTCCTTGGAACTTTTCTAAGTGTAAGATTTTGTACCATGTATTGCATATGTGTATGTGTGAATGTGTGTGTGCATATATGTGTGTGTGTGTGTATATATATATATATATACACACACACACACATATATATATATATATGCCCATGATGTGCATTATGAATAAACCAGCTTTTGATACTCTAATGTTACAAGCAAACTTGCTATGGAACATGTTGCCCTCAGACACAACCTTATAGTTTTGTCAAATGCTGGAATTGAAAGGTATTGCCTTTATTTCCCCACAATGCAGTGGCTCCAATGCAACATAACTTACACCATCAGTTGACCTTCATGGTGCCAGGCAGTGTGGGTAGGTCATGTTAAAATTGTAATGCTTGGCAATATAGATTGATATATTGGGAGAAAACAGTGGCATTATTCAGTGCCGTGATTGCTGCTTAAATCTGGTGGATGAGAAGGGCTTAAAATAGTGGAACATAGATTGCCAGAGAGGCTAGCATTCAAGAGTACCACTGCAATTTGTTTTGCCTGGCATGCAGGGTGGGGGGGTTAACATGGAATGCACTGGCAGGACTATTTTACTTTTTAAAACCTTGTGTTTAAACATTACCTTTCCTTCTAATTGCAGTTAGTAACAGGCAATTCTGTCTCATTCACTGTTTCTGTTGTGGCATAAAGAGAGTCGAGTATATTTGAAAGATAATGTTAATACTGAACATATTAATACAGCAGTTGCAAAGGTCTGGAGCAGGGTGTTTGTCAACCGTCAAATTCAGTAAGGTGGAAAATATGTGAATTGTAAGTGTCTTTGAAGATTCAACTCCGGAATATTGTATCATGCAGATTTGTAAGTAAGCTGGTGTTCTGAAGGATTATTGCAGCTACTTGGAAACTGCATGACCTAACATCCCAGAGTACTTTAATGTTGGGCAGCAAGAGTACAAGAACCTCACATCCCAACATATTGCAGAACATTTGCTGTGCTACTGCTTGTATATTTCAGATCTGATGGTCTTAGAGCATTAAACATGATGTCAAACAAAACTGTGATAAAGGTGTCCAAATGCCCGTCCACGTGTTTGGCATACTGGAGTTGAAACCTTGTGAACTGAAAAAGGAACTGCGACCCTGCGTTAAAGTATTGAATTTGTACACAGCTATTCTGTGTTAATGGATACTCATCTAACTGGCAAGAATTCAAACCTGTGTCACGAATGAAGGAATAAGCAGTATGCTAAGAGCTCAATTCAAAGTGTGCAGGACCAGAAGTGGGGTTTCAGGCTGTGCAATTGAACTCTCCAATGGTTTCAACACACTTGTATGGTCTTAGGGGTGGTTAGGTTCTGATGTTCTAAGATGTGATCTTCAATATGAGTATTAGAAGCCGTCCTGTTTGTATATGTATCGTACAAATGTACTGGTAATACATAATTTAGTACACTTTACATCAATTACAAGCCAGCAAATAGTAATTCAATTTGTTAAAACTATATCAGAACTCATTGTCTCATAAAATAAAAATCAGTTGACCTTGGTTTCAGAGTTTTCATGTGTGCATTTGACACAAACTCTTGGAAGTTTATCCAGGGATTTTATGATCACTGGCATCACGAACTTCTGACAGTTCCAACACTAACAGTGTTATCAACATACTTTGCTAACTGGTCACACTGAAGCCTTAATGACTCCCCCTTCCCTTCATCCCTCATATCAGCACTTGGGGCATGCGTGCATGGCTGTCAGAATTTGCTTTTGGATTACTGGTCGTTTGTCACGGGCAGTTTTGAGAAACTGCAGTTCCTGCCCCTCATTCTTTTCATTTTCAGTGCAGAACAGGTGTAGCGGGTCACCTACTTCCATATTCTGTAGTAATCAAAATACTTGACAAAAAATGGGAATACGACAGGGCTATTTATACACTTCAAGAAAGTGCACGATTTGGTTAGGAGGGATATTTTGTATAGTGTTCTCATTTAGTTTGGTATCCCCATGAAACTAGATAGTGTAATAAGAATGTGTGTTGAAAGGAAACCTATAATGAAATGTGGATAGGCTGACTTCTGATATGTCTTCAATATACCAACGAAATTCACATACACAAAAAAATACATGTATTATCACCTTATCTGCTACATGTTTTGGCGCTTATTGCATCATCTTCAGGGAGAACTTTTTTTGTTTGTGAATGCTCAAAACAATTGTTACATTTGGTGATTACATAGGTTTTATACAATTACTTTAAAGAAAAAACATGTTTGTCTTAAGTTCCACATTGAAGCAAACATGGTTGTTTAAGTGTATAAAACCTATGTAATCATAGAATGTAACAATAGTATTGAGTGTACACAAACTTGTCCCTGAAGGTGGCCCAATAAGCACCACAACATGGAGAAAAAGGTGACAATACATGTATTTTATTGTATGTGCATTTTGTTGGTGTATTAAAAGACACAATGTATGATAAAATGTACTGAATGGAAAACTGCAAAATGACTTTTTGATATATTCGTACTATGAATGAAGTGAAACAACATGGATACTTCAGTGTCACTGCTTTTGAAGTTTGCTTTCAAATAATGTCATAAGAAAGGTAAAACTAAACCATCAGAGCAGGATGACTGTACCCACACCAGCAGATGTTGAAATTGAGTGGCACTCATCAGCTTCTGGTTTATGCTGTAGTTAATTTATTCAGTGGAATCACACTTAAAAAATAAAAAGCTCTTGTATTTGCTAGTAAGAAGTGTGGTCTAGATTTCAATGCAGAGAAAATGAAAGTATATGTTCACATTTCATGAACAAAATATAAGCCAAAACACAACATTAGATAATAAGCCTTTGAAAGTACAGCAGAGTTCAAATAACTGGGAACAAAAATCACAAATTAAAAGCAGATTAAACTCTGGGAATGCCTGCTACCATTCAGTCCAGAATCTTTTGTATTTATCCAAAATGTAGACATTAAAATATACAGAACTTTTTTTTTTATACGAGTGTGAAACTTTGCCACTGAGACAGTAGCATAAGCTGAGGGTTTTTGAGAATAGGGTGCTGAGGAAGATACTAAGTCCTGAGAGGGTCAAGGTAACAGGGAACTGGAGGAAAATGCATACTGAGGATGTTCATGATATGTACTGCCCAGATATTTGGTGAAAAAATCAAGAAGAATGAAATGAAAGAGACATGCAGGGGGAGAGGAGAAGACAGGGTTGAGGTGGGGAATTCTGAGTAAAGGAGACTGTTTGGAAGTTGCAGGTGTGCATGGGATGGTAATATTAAAATTAATTTTCAAGAAATGCGATAGGGGGCCTGGACTGGATTGATGTGGTGTGGCAGAGGGATACATGGTGGTACCTTTAAAACACAATGAAGAACTTTCCAGTTCCATAAAATTTAGAGAATTTCTTGACCAGCTGAGGAACTACTAGCTTCTCAAGAAGTTAGTTGGTAGAATGCACTTTTGAATGCCAAAGCCAGGTCCTGTGAAATGGCTGCAAACAACTGCAGACAAGATGGGTTCCCATATGATAGTGACACAACACATTCCAAGTTTCCAGCATTTGCTGCAGGAACATTTCTGCCCTCCTTATAGCAAAAGGTATTTTCAAAATGCACTTTTATGTGTATGAGGACACTTTATCAACCTGACTTACACAGCTGTGCATAGCACAGGCATAAATAGAGGTAGCACACCTCACAATAAATGCACTTTGCAGAATGATACCCACGTACTAGCAGCAGATTGTTCTCTGCACAGTCCAAGCAAGAAATCCACATTTGACTTTGACCATAAATATAACCAAAATTCTCTTAGGTACACATCCTGTGCACATCAATATACAGTTGCATCAGCTAAGGCCATGTTGGAGTGTGCAGTCTATTTTTTCCTATCATGAACAGAACCTACAAGTTGCAGAATTCAATCAGCTGCCACAAACGGAGTTCCAGAGATGTTCAGTATTAAAGAAGGTGAATGTTTTCCTGAATTATCCAAATAATATTTCAAATCATATAAGTCTGACTAATTGAAGGGCTGGGATATGTTTGGTTAGATGGGAGGGATACACAAGGTACATGCCAAATAATAAAATATGGATGCAGTGAGGTGTATATAGACAGGCAAATGTAACAGAAATTAGGGAAAAGAGATCTTTAGTTTGTACTAGATTTTCATGAAAGAGATGGGGTGGGGGGGGGGAGGGGGGTTAGAATTGAAATTCCATTAATAAAGTCAAA
>Ga0136643_10018896_pt1 | contig 10403 bp, 6 predicted proteins | sample TergutLab28metaG_FD_96883 | JGI IMG/M metagenome (GOLD analysis project Ga0136643, IMG submission 96883) | Labiotermes labralis P1 segment gut microbial communities from Petit-Saut dam, French Guiana - Lab288 P1 (version 3) (version 3) | ecosystem: Host-associated > Arthropoda: Insects >... | reverse complement strand
TTTCAGTCTGTCAAGACCATCTTCAGGGAGTTTTGTTTTGCCTTATTTTGAAGTTGCTAATGCTTCTATGCTTAATATATATGGTACTGCAGCAGCATGTGTGTAGCTGTTTAGGTTGTAGGAGCACAGGCACAACCTACACAGCTCACATATGCTCCTGCAGTACCATATATTAAGCATAGAAGCATTAGCAACTTCAAAATAAGGCAAAACAAAACTCCCTGAAGATGGCCTTGACAGACTGAAACATGTAGTAGTTGTGGGAAGTATTTTAACCAAGTGACGTGGTTTAATGTGTAAATAAGATTTTAGAATCACATATTGGTGCAATTTGTTGGTTAAATTTTAATAAAAAAGTAAACAGATCCGTTCAGTAAGGAGTTACATGGTTTAACGCTTAAGGCACGAATATTCCGAATCAGAACTAAGCACTCTTTACTCCCGAGAGGTTATTCCATGTATAGCGAACCAAACTGCATACTCTGTTACAGCTGTCCACCAAACACTCTTCACAACATCACCCTGTTGTTTGTGACTTGATTTTTCAACTTTAAAATCCTATTAAACAAGGATGCAGAATACCGAATAGAGGCGCTTGATAGCGTAACCCAGCTGTGCTCCACTGTGACGAGCAGCAGGCATCAAACACACGCTAGTTATCCACCTGTAATAGTCACATTTGGCAACTGCATCTCCCTGCTTTTGAATGATGTTCTGACAGGTTGCTTTGTTATCTTTAGTCAATTAACCAAACAAATCAATCTTCACTGCTCGTGTGATTCTGTTTCCCAAATTTGGTAGCAAAAATGGCGTATATCGCTGTGTTGTATATCACAGTGCGTACTGTACCGATGACTAATATGCATGTTCTCATTGGACAAGCAAATAACTGTACTGAGTACTGGGAGGGTAATGTCAGTGGTCATATATTTATATACGTATCAGTAAATGCCATATGATATGCAAAATATTTTGCGGCTTAATTTGTCATTGTCAATATCTATTGATTTTCCCGGGATTGTGCGCATGTTATATTTGTATATAAAACTGTTGTGTGCCTCTGCAGATTTCCGTACAGAGAACGTTGATTGTGTCAACCCTTCTCGTTGAACTGTAAATGTACCAAACATATGTACGACTAACCAACCAACCAGCCAACCAACCAACAAACCAACCAACTAACTAACCAACCAACCAATTAACTAACTAACCAACTAACTAACGTAGTAACTAACTAACCGATCAACTAAGTAACCAAATAGCTATCCAACAAACAAACTAACTAACGAACTAACTAACCCAGTAACTAATTAACCAATCAACTAACCAACCAACTAACTAAACAACAAACAAAGTAACTAACTAACCAATCAAGCAACTAAACAACCAACTAACCAACTAACAAACCAAACAACCAACCAACCAATTAAGTAACGCCACTGAGCAGAGTCGTTCTTGAGAAGCTAACCATTCTTCGGCTAGTCAAGATATTCCCCGCATTGTACGGGACCCGAAGGTTCTTTACAGCATTCGCAAGAAACCGCGATCTGTTCCTATTCTGAACCAAATCAGTCCAGTCCAAGGACCTGTCACATTTCCTGAAGATCCATTTTAATATTATCCTCCCATCTACGCCCAGCTCTTCCAAGTGGTTTCTTTCTCTCACATCTCCCCACCAAATCTCTGTACGCAACTCTCCTCATTCCCATACGTGCCACGTGTCCCACTCCTCTATTTATTCTTGATTTGATCACGCGAATAATATTTGGCTTATCGTTAAATAGTGCCTTCCAGTCCCCTGTTACCCCATTCCTCTTAACTCAAATGTCTGTCTCAGCGCCCTATTCTCTAACACCGTCAGTGTATGTTTGTCGCTGAGTGTGAAAGACCAAACTTTACACCCAGAGAAAACAACAGAAAGAATTATATTTCTGTATATTTTTGGACAGAGATCTTGACAGGCAAAAGATTCTGTACAGAATCATAGCAAGCAATCCCTGTCTTCCTTGTTCTTTTAATTTCTTCTGCATTAAATTTTGATCTGTTTAGAATTCTACAAAACATGTAAACTGTTCCACCCTTTCAAAGAGTTTATAACCTATCTTAATGTTATTATTTTGTCTAGAGACATGGCCGTATACTTGGTTATCTCAACGTTTACATGTAGATCAATCTCCTGACTGGCGAATAATAAAGTGTCTGTGTTTTTATTTAAACTATGGAAGCTTCCGCCCAATATATTAGCATCACCAGCATGAACTAGAAGCTTTTGTTTACCGTTTGATTTCAAACAGTCCTGTTAACACGAAGAACATATTTCGATAACGTCTGTCAAACTTCATACAGCAAAATTGACTTGTTGGTATATACACGTAAATTTGTACAGGCAGTTTGTCACCTCATGTGTCGGTATTACTGAGTACACTTTAATGTTAAGACTATTACTGAGTCGTAAAATAAAAATGTTGTTACAGGACTCGGATTTATAACTTTAGGGCCATTGCCTACAGAAAAACAGATACATATGAATGGAAGTTCTTCGTCATCATCATAAATATCAAGGATTGGACCCTTTGATCCGTTCCGTCTCCAGAGTTACAGCTGCTCGCGCCAACGCTTCTTCGGTCTTCCAATTGTTCTACTTCCTTGTGGTCTGTAGTGGTATGATTTCAAAGGGATTCGCTTTTGTTCAAGTAATATTAAAATTCTTGTTTTATGGTCTACCAAAAGAGGTCCCTTTGTCGCATTTCCATTCTGTCCTGAGAGAAGTCGAAATGGACGTACAGTTGAGTTTACCATTTCTAGAGTAAATATTCTATTTTCCTTGGATGATTTTTTAAAATATTTTGATGAGTTCCACTCGGATCAAATTTATAATTACTTATCTTTTTAATTAATCTCAGTTTTATATGAACGTCATTTATCGCTTTCATTTCTAGTTGTTTGTTTTTGGCGCGACAGCCCTCGTTGGGCCATGGCCTCATCATTCACGAGGTTTCTAGATTACACACAACGACGCACCACAGTCGGTAGTACTCCTCTGGATGAGTGATCAGCTTGTCGCAGGGACCTCTACCTGACAACACACAACACTCCCAACAGACAAACCTCCATGCCCCCCTGTGGGATTCGAACCCATAATCTCAGCAGGCGAGCGGCCTTAGACTTACGCCTTAGACCGCGCAGCCACTGGGATCGGCTCATTTCCAATTAGTATTACAAGAATTATAGTGGCAGAAGGTAATAAAATTCTTCTATGTATCTGCGAAGCTTTGCCATGGAGTCCGATACAAGGCAACTAAGAATTTCACATTCCATTAAAATCAGTTATGCGAAAACTTCTTTCCGCGAAAATGTTTTCTTGGTATTCGGTTTGTTTGCTTGTATTTAATCTGTTTTATTCTGCCGGATGTGAGCGGCTGTGGTTATGATTAGTGGCGCGGAGAACATCTGCGCAACGCAAAAGACGTCCCTGTTTGTCTCGCAAATCAAACCTTCCAGATGACCAAAATGTGTTTGTAGTAAGTGACCACGAGAGGAAATTATATCCACAGTACCAGTGCTGCGGAACGATAATTTTGTACGCAAATAAATTCCATTTTGATATTCTGCAGTTTTATCTCCCTAAATAGTGGGCCCGGTAGCCCAGTCGGTATAGCGACTGGGCTACGGGCTGGGCGCTCCGGGATCGATTCCCGGTGGGGACGAGATTTTCCGCCCGTCCAGACCGGCCCTGGGGCCCACCCAGCCTCCTGTAAAATGGGTACCGATTCTTTTCCGGCGGTAAAGTGCGGCCGGGGCGTGCTTCTGACCACTCATCCCCTTCTAGTGCCGCGGTCATGGAAGAGTAGAGCTATACCTGTACCCACCCTCTGGGCCACACCGGGCCTGTAACGGGATCACTTTACCTTTACCTTTTTTATTCCCCTAAATAACGAGGTTGTGTCGTGTTACTGCGGTGTGCGCTGGTCTTTAACAAGGGAAGAACGGAAGTTACTTTTAAATATTTTTAAGCATTTATGCAGGGAATTATCCAGAATAATATAAACAGTTGCGATAATACAGTAAAACCGAATTACGGTTATAATATTATGGTCTTTCTGTGTGATCGGAAAAAAATACGCGACTAATTACGAGAAATTTTACATTACTAGCACTCAGCGTGACAATTTCATTGCAAGTAATTACATCTAACTTTGTAAGCAGACTAATTATTGCTTGCTGTATTCTGTAGAACGTTGCAGTTCAAAGGTTATGTGACAGTAGTGAAGTATGATATCGATTAACCTTTTGACGCCTAATGTCAACTATAGTGGTCGTACCGCACCGCTAACCTCTAAAGTTGCATTTTATATATTTTTTCAACAAATATAGGTCCTGAATATTTTAAACATGATATATACTATCCGTTTTCTTCTCTTGAAAATGCAGTTTGTTTCATAATTCTAACATATTTGGTTCCTGTATTATTCACATTTTATACACAGGATGTGTTAAAATTAAAAAAATAATTCCGGCGCCAAAAGGTTAATTACTGAACGATCATAGAAGAACAGAGTAAGTTTTAGAAGCTCATGGTCCGTGATTCACTAAAGAAATTTTCCTTCTTTTATGATATTCATAAATTAAATGCTAAATTTCTAAGAATTGGTGGACTCCACCACTTTCACGTCCTGCTCTGCGAGTATTATTATAGCCCTCCTACGACTAGTGTACCGGGTAGCTCAGTTCGTACAGCGACTGGTTACGGGCCGGACGGTCCGGAGATCGAATCCCGGTGGGGACAAAATTTTCCGCACCTGTCTACACCGGCCCTGGGGCCCAGGCAGCCTCCTGTACAAAGGGTACGGGGTCTTTCCCCGGGGGTAAAGAGCGGCCGGCGCGTGCTGCTGACTCCTCTCCCCTTCTAGTGCCGTGGTTAAGAAAGAGTAGTGCTATACCCCTACTTCCCATATTGGCCGTACGGCCTATGACTAATTCTGCGATACTCTTTTCTTCTCCTCAGGCTACTAAAATTTCATATGCGTTTTATATATTCAACCCCTTTCACCCTTCTTAATGTTATCACCCCGGAAATATTTTTGGAATTTAGAAATTAAACGGTTACACACTTTGCGATTTTCTTAACCTTCCCTTGTATATGGTCCAAATAGATATGCCAACACTGTGCTTCCAAACACCTTCAGTGATTTGCCCTTAAGGTGCGATACAAAATCTCATGGCCATACGAAACGACAGGTTGGATTATATTTGCAATCTGTCTTAAAACTTTAATATTTCGAGAAAATTGTTCATTTCTACAAAGATATATACAAGGTAAAAATAAAATTTACATTATAATAGATTACGAAAATTCAGAGGGGGAGTAGATTATAACTCTGCGCTTTGTTTAAACTCGACGCTAGATGGAGGGGGTGGGCGGAGTCAACTCCACGCTCCTTCCGCTTCACTCCCGGGAAAGAGCCCCGGTAAACATTCGCCAGAATATTTACACGCGCAAGAGGGCTCAAAATTTGGATTGCACGTATACTCGCACGCGCTCTGGTAGCGATATTCTGCCCGTAGACTGAGGGATTTCTTTTTCGAATAAAGCCAACTAGGTGCACACTACTTCTTAGTATATTATTTCAACTTTTCTACATGTTTCGGGCAACTATGTGTCCATCATCAGGAGATCTTAGTGTATCTAAGCGAAACTGGTATTTTTCACTCTGTGTGGGTGGCTGTCTGGTCTTCAGACCAGACAGCCACCCACACAGAGTGAAAAATACGAGTGTCGCATGGCAACAGTAAGATCTCCTGATGATGGACACATAGTTGACCGAAACATGTAGAGAAATTGAAATAAATATACTAAGAAGTAGTGTCCACCTAGTTGGCTTCATTTTAAAAAGATTATACAGGAATGCACGGTCAACAAAACATAAAAAATGCAGGGATTTAATTTGCCTATTGTGACTCCTGTAGCAGCTGTCACTTTTATTTTTAATTATTGGTCAGCAGATCAAACAGCTAACCATACAGAGTGACAAATACCAGTGTCGCACAGATACGGTAAGTTCTCCTGACGATGGGCACATAGTTGCCCGAAACATGTAGAGAAGTTGAAATAAATATACTAAGAAGTAGTGTGCACCTAGTTGGCTTCATTTGAAAAAGATTATAGAGGGATGCACAGTCAACAAAACAAAAAAAAAATGCAGTGATTTCATTTGCGTATTGTGATTCTTGTAGCAACTATCAGTTTTAATTTTAAATATTATTATATATTTTAAGGAACTGACAGATGGTGGGCACCGAAGTTGTGGACTCTGTAAATTACGAAACTAGACCTTATTGCTAAAATTGATATAATCCAGATCGAAAGAGTAGCAAGGAAATTGGCATAATGTCACAAGGCGTTTGACGAAATAACCAGCTAGTTGTGTGAGGTAATGTCAGTTTCTTTGGTGTGAATATTTGGATATTTGGCGTTGTTCCTCTGAGATCCACGAATTTGACTTTGATGCTTATCGAGGGAAGGCAGGTTGTAAAAAAATTACCACTTCTTCTGGGAGGGCGTAAAACGTGGTGTCTCGCTCTCAGAAAGGAATGTAGGTTTAGGTTCATAATTTTGAACAGACTACCCCGTTGCGTGCTGTACACGGGAAGGTAATACAGAAGGAGAAGAAGATTGTTAGACACAAAGAAGGTCTACAACCCTTGATGTTACGTCATTACATTTAGGTAGTTATCATTATTAGGGCGTGTAGCATGCATGGGGATATGAGGTACGTGTACAAAGTTTGGTCGGGCAACCTCAAAGGAGGAGACGGATTGCAATACCTACTAATAATACGACAGATTTGAGAGAAATTGCATGTGTGGGGGTGACCCGTGTCCCACACTATTGCCAGGTCTTTGTGGACACTGAAATAAACCACCGGGTTTCGATATCGACTGCAAATGTTCGATCTTTTGCATATAAAACTCTTCACTGTCGGTCTATATTAAGTAAGCGGACAGGAATTTTTGAGCTGGGATATGTTAATAAATTTTGAAATCGTCTGGATGGCTGTGCTGTTGGAGTCTAAGAAATTCGTAAGGATGATCTGCTGAATAAGTTAAAAATAGATATTAATATTTAGACCCACCCTGTGTCCTGCTCAATCACTTGCTTCTTTGCTATTTCATTAATCCACAAAAAATGTTCGTGTCGACACCAACATCTCAGTCAAAATGGTTCACCTAAACAATGTTTAATTTCTTTTATTTCAAACTTTCGCCGTGTTCTGAATGTTGTATGCTTTCTCCTGGGTAATTCTCCGGCGTCTGAATTTTATGTGCCTACGTTTCGGAACCCTCTGTCTGTTCCATCTTCATAGGTGGAACAGACAGTGCTCCGAAACGTCGGAACATAAAATTCAATGCCTGGTAATCACCCAAAAGAAAGAATGCAACGCTTAATTTTATAATAAAAAGTGCAGTGTTGGCCGGTTGTTACTTTCAAAGAGATTTAATGACAAAACCATCCTGTTTCTAGGTATTTATACCGTTGATGTTTCTCGAGACGAATATTTTTAATGATTTTTTAACTGCAGGAATAAAGTTAAGCCTTAATGATGATGATTTTGTGTTAACTACGTACTTATTTTTAGTGTTCTACAGCTTAAAATGTCGCTAGTTCGATTCCAGATGGTGTCATTGGAATTTTTCATTGACATAATCCTTCCGATCGCACTGTGGCCCTGGGGTCGACTCAGCCTCTAACAGAAATGAGTACCAGGAGTATTTCCTGAGGGTAAAAAGCGGCCGGTGCGTATGGCTGACAACCTTACCACCATCCTGGGCCATTGCCACGTAATCTGGGAACCTTAACTTCCCGGAACCCTCTGGTCACCTCGAGCCTGTAATGGGACTGATTATTTTTACAGCTTAGAATACTATAACAAACTGATATTGTCTCTGTCATCAGTTATAAGCAAGGAAAGATTTCTGATCAGGTGTACCCGTTAGAATGAGCTGGTACGTGCTTTGTTAACGTGCCAAGTTGAACATTGATGGAAACAAAGATTCCCAAGCGTTGTTTTTCAAAAAGAACCCAACGCAATCGGGATTTATACTCTGGCCCAATTCACAAACATGTGCAGGAAATACAAACATAAAAGACCGAAGCATATTCTGTTATAATTACTTAATTACTTACTTACTGCATGGAGTAGAGCCCTTCTTGAAAATCTAACTGGTATTCAGCTAGTCAAGAAATTCCTCACATTTCATGGAACCCGAAGGTTCATTACCACATTCACAAGTGCCCCCCACCTGTCCCTATCCTGAGCCAGCTCGATCCAGTCCATACCATCACATCCCACTTCCTGAAGATCCGTTTTAATATTATCATCCCATCTACGCCTGGGTCTCGCAAGTGGTATCTTTCCCTACCAAATCCCTGTATACGTCTCTCCTCTCCCCTATACGCGCTACATGCCCCGCCTACCTCTTTCTTCTCGATTTTATCACCCTAACAGTACTGGGTGAGGGGTATAGATCATAAAGCTCTTCATTATTTAGTTTTCTCCACTCCCTTGTTACCTCGTCCATCTTAGGCCCAAATATTCTCCTCAGCACCCTATTCTCCAACACCCTCAGCCTACGTTCCTCCCTCAATGTGAGTGACCAAGTTTCCCACCCATACAAAACAACAGGCAAAATTATAGTTCTGTATATCTTAATCTTTAAATTTTTGGATAGCCTACTGGAAGACAAAAGATTCTGCACGGAATGTTAGCAAGCATTCCCTGACTTCAGTTTGCTCTTACTTTCTTCCTGAATATAATTTTGATTTTTTAAGCTTGTTCCCCAGTATTTGAACTCTTCCACCCTTTCAAAGGAACTATTATCAGTCTTTATATTGTGACTTCATCCTGCATTCTGATCTCAAGTCACGACTATGTACTTAGTTTTATCAGCATTTACTTCTAGTCCATCCTCCTTACTAGCCAGGACTAAAAGCTTATGCGCCTTTGTTTATATTGTGTAAGCTTCCTCCCCATATATTATTCTGCTCTAATTAACTTTAAAGTCTGTTTTTAGTAGAATTTTTCACTGCCGTTATTGACATTTGTACTTACTTGTATAATCACTTCTGTTTCAATCGTGCCAGTGTGCAAATATTTATTCAAATTTTTTTAAGAAGACAATTTTTTAACTCGTTCTTGAACTTCCTGTACGTACTTTTCGTGCAATAAATCTTAAAAAAGAACTCATCTTTCGTAATTCGCTGGAATAGTTAGAAATGGCTAGTGACAATTTTATGGTTGCCTTTCTAACATACCCAACTAATAACGAATCTCTCTTTCCTGACACTTAATGTCGAAATCAGATTCCATTTCCAAAATTGTGCGCCACGGAAACTCAAGAAGATCGGCACTGTTCAAAATAACAATAAGATAGTGCTTGTTATTTACAGAACGACAGGATTTAAAACAAATCGTGATCCAGCTTAATACCCATAACACAAATTTCTAAGTCCTGGGCCTCTCATGCGACTGTTATTTGAGTGATTGTTTGGATTCTTTCGCAAGTCGCATGGGTTTCATTCCCCGTTTCAATTGTAACAGTTTCGAAGGAAGTAGCAGTTTGTTCGCTGGTGCGAAAAGTACGGGAAGGGGAAGGTTATTGCTTCTGTTGTAACTTATGAACATTTTCGTCTTCGAGTTTTTTTGTCTCTGTCCAACAAACAAACAGCATTCTGCTTGCAATGGGAAAGCAATGAAACGCTGCAAAGAGTTCATGAAAGTCCTGTGACTGTAATTTTGTTATTACTCTGCGACAAAATATGTAGTTTCCAGTACGAACGTACATATTCTTAATCAAAATACGAAGAAAGTTTTGAATATATGTTTTCGAAATGTTGAAATCTGGGCCGTCGCTGAGAGATGTAAATTGTGTTAAGGTTTATGAAAATGAAACAAAGGAAAATTTTACACTTAAGGAAATTGAGCGGGAAGTGAATTTTGCTTGAATATAAACACCATCTTCTCGGAAGGTCGCTAGTTCAATCCCAGCTGGTGTCAGTGGATTTTTCATTGACATAAATTCCTTCTGATCGCACTATGGTCCTGGGGTTGACTCAGCCTCTAACAGAAATGAGTACCAGGAGTATTTCCTGGGGGTAAAGGCGGCCGATGAATGAGATGGGCTGGACATGTGGCGCGTATCGGTGAGGAGAGGGGGCTGTATAGGGTCTTGGTGGGGAAACCGGAGGAAAGGAGACCAATGAGGAGACCTAGGCGTCGATGTGTGGATATTAGGATGTATATCCATGAGGTGGGATGTGGGTATATGGACTGGATTGGGCTGGCCCAGGATAGAGACAGGTGGCGGACGCTTGTGAGTGCGGTAATGAACCTTCGGGTTCCGAG
>Ga0136643_10018895_pt1 | contig 10403 bp, 2 predicted proteins | sample TergutLab28metaG_FD_96883 | JGI IMG/M metagenome (GOLD analysis project Ga0136643, IMG submission 96883) | Labiotermes labralis P1 segment gut microbial communities from Petit-Saut dam, French Guiana - Lab288 P1 (version 3) (version 3) | ecosystem: Host-associated > Arthropoda: Insects >... | reverse complement strand
TTTTTATTTTTTGGGGTGTTTGTTGGTTGGGGGGGGGGGGGGTGTGTGGTTGGGGGGGTGGGGGGGGGGGGGGGGTTGTGGGGGGGCCGTGATAATAGGTTGTGTTGTCTTTGGTATCCAATTGGGTTTGGGGGTGGGTAGTTAGTGGGTTAAGTATTGGTAAGTATTATAATATTACATTATAATAGTTAATATAATATAATTATTACATTATAATATTATATTATAATCTTACGGGACCACCTTCGTATATGCGGCCCGTCGTTGACAAAAAGGTCGTAATGCGGCGCGTACCTGTATACCTGATCCTGTCCAAACCTTGGGCAACAGGGATATACCACTAAAAGGGAATAAACAACTTCTATCTACTATCACTTGACCTTAGGGAAAGGAGCCCCTTTACCCATTTAAGGGGCGTTTAGGTGAGCCCCATTGCCGCTCTAGACTTTTGTAGACGAAAGAAATCCCTTCCCCCTGCCGAGAATATAATCCCGGAATGCCTTCCACTGTCCTATTTGCTACACACAGTATGTTACACCGGCTTCGTGCACATATCGCGTTCCGTAATATGGAAGGCTCATAGGGAAAATCTCGAAGATTAACGGATAAACTTGGAGCCACAAAGGCTCATGTACTGTGGAATGTAAAAACCATGTACTCCGGTAGCAATTTACCAACGTCTTCAGCGTGGAGACCTTAAACAAAATAGACAGCATACGTAAAACTTTACAGTGTGGTGTGTTTGTGTAACCATTGTTGCCATCGAAGAGAAACAGTACGTTACCTTTTCATTGTTAGCGTGTATGTAGCTGCCAACAATATATATATATTCAGTGTTGCCACGGAAATTCAACAGTGAATTTCCCTTGCATTGTTTTCTACTTACCGAATATTCGTACTGCAGTTAACAACGATAAGCTTCAAATATTACGTGTGGCTGTATTCTTGTCTTAGTGGGCCGGGTAGCGTACTCGGTATAGCGACTGGCTACGGGCTGGTCGGTCTGGGGATCGAATCCCGGTGGGGGCGAGATTTTCCGCACCTGTCAAGACAGGCTCTGGGCCCCACCCAGCCTCCTATACAATGGGTACCGGGTCTTTTAAGGGGTAAAGAGCGGCCGGGACATGAAGCTGACCCCTCACTCCCTTCTAGTGCCGTGGTAAAGAAAGAGTAGAGCTATACCTCTACTCCTATGGGCCGTACGGCCTATACAGAGCCTCAGTGCCTGTACAAGGGTGCAGTTTACCTTACTTTACCCGTATTATTGTCTTGTCCTGCATGAAAACCGCACCTTCTCTGCACCGTACCCTCTCTGAATCCACCATATTTTACCACATTGTCTTATGAGACGCAAATTTCGGGGGAGGGGAGGGGGACGTTACTGAACATAAAATATGTGTTCCGATTTTCTCTACAACTTTTGTTCGAAACTTTTCTCATTCTTAGAAGAATTCAGCGAGATATCACAAACGTATATCGGTCTTCAAGTAAAGTACCCGTTAATTATTCTTGTTAGATTTCAATGAAACTTGAGTTTTCTCGATAGATTTTGGGGGAGGGGGAATTTCAAATATCAAATTTCATTCAAATCCTTCCAGTGGAAGCCGAGCTGTTCTATGCGGACAGACAGACGGACGGATAAGACGAAGCTAATTGTCGCTTTTTTCACAGTTTTGCGAGCGCTCTTAATATACGGCTTCACATTCCAGAAAACAGCAATTTTCGAAGCCAGCGCAGGCAGAGCCTGGGATGTCTCTCTCGGGTTTTAGTTGCCCGAGTGTTTTAAATGTTTATTTTCCCAGCCCGTCATGTTAACTGCAACTCCAGACATTATGACGCTGTCTACCGCACACATGCAATTTGCACTGTACCGTACGTTCAGGATCGAACGCCACCGTCCAGGTTAGAGACCCTTAAGTGAAGTCCAGAGAGCAACGAAATTTTTAATTCACAGGGTGGTAACTGTGGTGTGAAGGCGTGCATTCGGGTGGAGGATGAACAGACGTTTCGGAGAAATCAGCTGCCTTCAAGATCAGAATTATTACCATCACATGATAATTGATTGCTTTTATTAGCTATCAATATTTATGTTTGTCAGATCCACTACCGTGCACCGAGCAATTTGATACGGTAACGAAAACAACAAATACATATAAATGTTTAATAATGTATAATAAAAGTAAAGGTAAAGTGATCTCTTTAAAGGTCCGATGTGGCCCAGAGGGTGGGTAGAGGTATAGCTCTACTCTTACATGACCGCCGCACTAGAAGGAGGTCAGTGGTCAGCAGCGAACCCCGGCCGCTCTTTACCCCCGGGAAAGACCCGGTACCCATTTACAGGAGGCTGGGTGGGCCCCAGGGCCGGTCTGGACGGGCGGAAAATCTCGTCCCCACCGGGATTCGATCCCGGACCGTGCAGCCTGTAGTCAGTCGCTATACCGACTGAGCTACCGGGCCCATAAAAATGTATAATATAATGTATAACATAAAACACGTTTTTATGTTTATGTGCATTTGTTTATTGCGTCGTCATACCTACGATATAATTTATTGGAATTAGTAATTTAGTTTAGGGCGAAAAGAAATTGTAGCACATCTACGTAGGTTAGGTTAGGTTAGAGGGGACAGAAGAGAGAGAGGGTTTCGGATTGGTTATAGTAAACTAGCATGTTCACCGTTTCTCATTGTCAAAGTTAATGGTTTCTGGGAACTTTCTGGAGGAGTCCAAATTGTGGACTTTGACAAGTTTTGGACCTCTTAAATCCATGTTAGTCGGTCTTGCACATTAAAAACAAGAGGCAGAGACGTTGACAAGGGGTTCACGTGATTTATGGGACAGGACACAGCATCAGCTCATTAGTAGCCAATGACGAGAGGGTATCAAAATTTTAAAGTTTTGATCTAATTGAGGCTGAGTAAAATTTTCAGCGTCAATGGGAAAAGAGAAGGAAATTCAAAAAGCGGGATCAATTTTGACCGGGACACCAGCTACAGCGTTCAGATGCCGAGACGATGCCTTCTGGACATGACTAAATGAAGGCGTAATTTCACGTCAATCAGATTTGGTCACTTTCAGCCAAAATTTTGTGACTATAAATTTAATGGGACTGCAGTCATTATTAACCCTTTAAACGCCGAGTTAAATCCCATCTGTCATTTGCTGGTATAATTATGAGTTCACCATATTCTCCACGTTAGCAGGGTAAGGGTTAAGGTGAAACTGGCTCTCAAACAGACATTTCCCACTATTCGTTGCACGTAAGTAGAGTCTTTGATAACAATGCGATTGTACAGTGAAAGACAGACAGAAAAAGTATTATTTACATTTGAAAGGAAAATACTGAGAAGAATTTATGGCCCAACACAAGATAAAGGACGCTGGCGCCCTATATGGAATAATGAAATTTGTAATTTATACAAAGATCTAAATGTCGTGACGATTTTAAAATTAGAAGAACAGAAACAGCAGGTCGTGTTATAAGAGTGGAAGATGAAATGATCTCAAAATGTTCGTAATGGGAAATTTCATAATAAAAGAGCAGTGGGAAAACCAAGAACAAGAGAGAAGGATGTCGTCCGGAGGGACACATCACATATCCTAGGTATACGAGGATAGAGGAGACCAGCAGAACACAGAGACGAATGGAGGCCAGGCCCCAGAAGGGGCTGTAGCGCCATACATGGACAAAAGAACTGAAAGGGGTGCCAATTATACGCAAAATGACAATAACACTTAGTGTGCCATACCCTTTAATATTAGAAACTGTAAAAACGTTTTTAACTATAGCAAATTAAGAAGCAGTACAGTTGTCAACACATTCGGCTAAATTACTCTGTTAATTACTTACATTGTGCTAATTACTTTTGCAAGTGTGCCTGTAAGTAAGATCTGTTCACCGACCGACAGCCGAGCTGGTAGAGATCCATGCAGCTATTATGAAGATGGAGGCAGCAGCTTCTGTTGAAAGCGTGATTTACATCTACCAGGCAAGACGGCGTCATATCGCGAAGACAGTATTCTCCGCAGCAGGGTGTTTCAGTTATGTCAGGTAGAAGGAGAAAACAACAAGAGGAAAGCCATGACCAGAGAAGAAAAGAAGGAATAGCAAAACATTCAAATTCGGTGAAGTACATTTCAGGGTTAAAGAAGAGAGAGTAGACAGTCTACGATATTGTAACAAATACAACGTAACACGTGATACGGATATTTGAATAGTTAATGAAGTACCATAATACAGAAAAATAAGGATGCCAGAAAAAAAATAAAATGTTCTAAATATAATAATAATAATAATAATGAGGTAACAAGAAAGATAAATTAAATTACACAAGTATTTAATAAACAACAATAAAACTGTAGAACCAACCACCTCCCGTCTTTGACACTGTCAGCTTTAATTTGTCTCCCCGTCATAGACAGTTAACTCGCTGCCCGCAGAGTGCAACCTTAAAGGCATGCTAAATTATCCCAATGCTATCCGATACACCAGCTTTTCACACATTACGTAGAGGCGCGGCCCGATCAATAGGGACTCCACAGCAGCCCGCGAGATAGCAGTAGCTGAGGGCCCTCATTGATTTTGTGTCCGTAAAGGTGTGGGCTTCATTTACGATCCCTGACTGAGGTTTCCTGAGTAAATCAAGTGATGCTACAGAATTGCCCCAAGTTCAGAGTTCAAGTTGATTCAACTTCAGTCGTGTCGGTCACAGAGGAAGTGACGTACTTGCAGAATAACGTCTTTTTTTTTTAACGGACGAAATCTAAGGTTGAATAGATGCTAGAGTTTTTAAGAAAAGCTCATCACCATTTTAAAAATAGTCCACATATACCACTTAATTGTTATTACCTGTCAACGTACTCCGCAAACACGTTGATTTATTTCTCTCATTCTGAAACGGGGTTAAAAATTCCGTCGCGTTAGAAATATGGCGCTAGCATTCGCAACCATCCATGAACAGCCGTTTCCACTTTCTTATTATTATTTAAATTTAAATTTTTAAATGTAATTCTTACTCCTATCTCGTAGTGGGCCGGGTAGCTCAGTCGGTATAGCGACTGAGCTACGTGCTGGACGGTCCGGGATCGAATCCCGGTGGCGACGAGATTTTCCGCCCGTCCAGACCGGCCCTGGTTCCCACCCAGTCTCCTGTAAAATGGGTATCGGGTCTTTTCCAGGGGTAAAGTGCGGCCGAGGCGTGCTGCTGACCACTCACCTCCTTCTAGTGCCGCGGTCATGTAAGAGTAGAGCTATACCTCTACCCACCCTCTGGGCCACATCGGGCCTGTAACGTGATCACTTTTTTTTTACTCCTATCTCGCAAACTGCGAGATATACGTAGGCCCTCGAGTAATGTGTTACGTTATTTTTCCTCAGAAAGTAAACGCATTCGAATTTGGTGGATATATTTTATTAATAATCTCCAACTTAAAATATCACGAAAATCAGTTAATTGTGTGCCCAGTTGTTCGGTGAGGACACACACAGAAACACAAACACGCAGAGATGGCAAAGCGAATTGTGCCGCTTCTCAGATACTTTCTAAAGATGCAGAAAGAAGCTAAATCGGCTTTACGTGAAAGAGGTTGCGTTAATTCGGAGGGGAATCCGTGCTTAGAGAAAATGCTCATAGCCTTCGTCACAGTACTGATGTGACTATCGCAGAATATTTCGAAAGCTTCTAGACAAAATCGCTTAGCTCGTATAGGCATAAACGGAACACGTCCCAAATTTCAAGCGGAGTTTTCTCTAAATTCGCACGCAACATTTGTGACTTCATTTCTTCCTTTCTTCCACTCTTTCTCAAGTTCATTGCCGGTTTAAGGATTACTTTACGAAAAAAAACTGATAAATATTAATGTACGAGTAAATTAAACGCATTTCTGTATAATCTTGTTGATACCGATCAACTGGAAGTTTTGATGATTTGATCATAGATATTTAAGAATTCGCGAATTTAAGAATCTTTCAATACTGGCAGCATGAAGCGCATGGAATAACCGCCAAAGTTTAATCCCTTCATACAAAGTCGCATTGCACTAAATGGCATGTAACAACCTATTCATGCCTAGGCCGCGCACTGTTGAGGTTTCTAGATAAGCACAATTATACTCGCACAACAAGCAGGACTCCTTTGTGCGAGTGATCAGCCCGTCGCAAAGGCCGCTACCTACACAACACACAACAGACACAAGAGAAGAATATCTTTGCCCTCAGCGGGATTCGAAACAGCCAACCCAACAATCGAGCGGCTGCGAACGTACGCCTTAAAGTGAAATGCCTCCGGGATGGAGAATTCGTAGACATATAGAAGGCAGAGTCGGTGTATTTCGAAGTGTAATGAAGTGTATCGCAAACACATTCATAAGGTTAGGTCCGTCTTACGACGCTGTCCGAGTCTCGAACTAGATACAGTGACCGAGGAAGTTGACGAAGGTGAGGATATCCAGTGCTGCGGCCGAGGCTAGTGCAGGATGGTTTTTGTACAGACACAAAACCCTTCGCACGCGCTGTAATCGCTTCCTGTACCGAGTTCATGCTTCAAATTTCCCGTCAAAATTTCGAAGGGTGTTCGTACTATTTACAGCCTAAACGTGACAAAAGTTCGTAAACTTTCCCTTCCACACGCGACTTCAGGTTTCCGCCGCGAAGTAGATGCGAACTGCGCTCTTCTGGGTTATTACGCAGCGGGTAGTGGTAATTCCTTACCATCCTTTCGGGACAACCTATCGGTTCCATCTTCAATGGTCAAGATCCTGGTTGTTCCGAAACGACGGTAAGGAATTACCACTACTCGTTGAGTAAAACCCAAAAGAACGCACTTCTATTCTTTTCCTTCCACGCTTCAAATTAATCATCATCATCATCATCACATAATTCCCAGCCCAGCACTGCAACAAGTTGAATTTACGATCTTTCTGAGTAAAGAATGAATCTCGTAAATAATTACATCATTAACCACATAGCCGTCAACTGTTCCTTTGTAGCTGGTTTGTAACACTTCCTTCTTCAAGAGTACAAATTATACCCCGCATTTCAGTCTCTTTCTTTGAACCAAATACTATAACATCCGTTGCTTTGCGTTACGTTACGTTGTCATGATTTAGCATAAATACATCAGGCACTAAACACATCAGCTTTACAAGCGCTTTGTACTTCTCCACATAGCACCAGTACCAAGCACAGTGCACTCGCGGATACAACAGACGACGCAAATATGACGTTTCTATAAGGTCGCAGTTTTGGGTCACTGCCATATTGGTAACTACAGGCATAGAAAGAATATTTATTTACGAAAATTGACCCACTCGCGCACCAATATTTTGTACGCTTTGCTCTTGCATTTAATTAGTTACTGGCCTCGATGTCAGTTTTTGTACTCTTCTCATGTTACACAAAAATTTTTACAATATAACACCTGTAGCATGCTGTTATTGCTGGTTGTAGGCCAAACACAAGCAACGGTGTTTTTATCCAGTTTTGTCCTATAACTCTCGCACCAATTTATGTAGGGGGAGTAGAGGTATAGCTCCACTCGTTCTTAACCTCGACACTAGTTGAGTTCAGTAGTTAACATCACCGCCTCGGCCGCTCTACTCCGGGGGAAGAACCCCGGAACCCATTGAACAGGAGGATGGGTGGGCTCCAGAGCAGTTCTGGACGTTTTGGAGATGGAAATATCTGGTCCTTACCGGGATTCGAAACCCAGAACCCTCCAGCCTGCTCCATGACTCGCACCAAGTCCCGTTGAAATCATGCAAGTTTTCGAAAAGTACAAACGAATCCTCGCAGACACGTTAGCATGCGCACGGAAACGTTAGGCAATGAATGAGCGTGGTGGAGGTGTTTCAGTATTTACTGAAGAAGCACACAGAGCGCTCGGCGAGCACTTTGAAGGGAGAGAATTGGACTCACATACACACAACAGGATACACTTACTGTTACGACACAGGGTTACGTGAGTTTTGAAGTTCTTAGTAGCCTTGCAGAATAAAATATTATGCCGTGTAGTTCTGTAGATAGATGAATGCAATCTGAAAGTAAGGATAGCAATTGTGTGGGTAGGACAAACGTTGTGTTATGCAATTAAATATAGAAACCACAAAATCAGTCAAATGTAACTACTTAATGTAAACAAAGTTTCTTACTTGCAAGACACTGTTACATGCTGCAGCAAAAAGGCCATCTTCTCAATTTTATTATACCTTCCTTGTTGTATTGTACATTGCCTTCGCCCGAAGATGACCTGTAGCATTGCTTACAAAGAAAAGGAACTGATTTTGTGGTTTTTGGAGCGTTGGCAATATTGTGAAAAGCGACTATTAGGTACGTCATGTCTGTCTGTCTGCCTGTCCGTCCGTCCGCGTGAAACAACTCGGCTTGCTCTAGACGGATTTTCATGAAAACTGATATTTGTGTTTTTTAGGAAATCTGTAACGAAAATTCAAATTTCTTTAAAATCTGACAATAATAACGGATACTTTACATGAAGACCTATCTACAGTTATGATCATATCTCGCTCAGTTCTTCTTAGAATGAGAAATGTTTCAGACAAACTTTGCAGAGAAGATCAAAATATTTTGTGTTCAATAAATACTTTCTAAAAATCGTTCTATCCATAAGAAAATGTGGAAAAATAGGGTAGAGTCATACAAGCCACAGATGACATTATACGGCACATTTTCACTGCATGCTGGATACTAAGGCTAGAGACACACACTGAGAATATGCCATATTTTTTTAATTTCTCCGGCAACAATGGTTAGGCGAACGCGCCCCATTGTTACGTTTACACGTACACTGCCTCTCTTGTATTGGCTAGCACGTTCTTCCACAAAGTTCTACCTGATTACCAGACTATACGGAATCACATGCCAGAACGTCGTAATATCAGCTTCAAATATTTATAAAATTGCATTATTTGAAACAACGGAAAAAAGAATAATTTGCACACCAGAAAAACTAGGAAGCTGGGATCTTGGAATGACACATGTTCCCTGCAGTGGACGAGGATATACGTGTAAGTGCTTGCCTTGTATTACCAACACAATGAACAACAAGTGTCACTTATCCAAATATAACAGCTTACTTCGAAATATTTCCGTTATTTCTTTTAGTCATCTTTGTAGTCGATGATTTTAGTATAGTTGTTTATTAGGACTGCTGGCGTCAGTTACGTGCGGTCTGTCAATGTACGTTCAGGAACCGCTGGCGATAGGTAGGAGGGGTTTACGGGGAGAGATTTAAATGGGAAAACCTTAGCAGCGGACAACGGACGCTAGCAGTCCAGTAAGGAAGTCAGTCGCGTACGAGAGCGATGTGAGTGAGGGAGTACAGGTGATTGTGTTATTTTAATAAAATATGATTTAGTTGTTTAACTGGATACAGCACGACTTTTCTTTATATCAAGAATAAAATGAGTAAATAAAACAGCCAGTTAAAAAAAAATAACTAAAACTGTAGGTGATTCGGTGAACCACATCCGTTTCCCGAAGGAGGTTCACCTACCAGACTAAGCACGGCGGGACAACAAAGTTACAAAGGGTGATCGTGTAGATCTTCAAGAAACACTCATATACAAATATACGTAGAACCTTCAAAAAGTTTCCGGAATTAACTGGTATTATTTACAGGGATTGCTACTGTCAATAAAGAAATGCACGTTGACATCCTTTGTAGCCTTAGGGACGCGGTCAGAAGAAAATTCCAAGAAAAGGGAGAATCAAGAATTGGTTTCTCCTTCACGACAATGCTCCAACACACCGGTCGGTTTATGTTAAGGATTTCTTAGGAAGAAGAATGTGACAATACTGTTACATCACCTTATGCTCTCCTGCTTTCGCTCATAACTTTCACTTTTTCCCTCGAGTGAAATCAGCATTGAAGATTCAGTGATGCTTCTGATTTTCTTAAGAATTCGATGGAAGAGCTGAAAAGGCTTTCACAAAACAGCTTCCAGGAAAGCTTCCAACATCTTTTCAGTCGCTAGCTGCATTGTACAATTGCGCAATGGGACTATTTTGAAGGAAACGAAGCTTATATGATTGTATTGTTACGGTTTTCTCAGCAATAAAGATATTCCGGGAACACTTTGAAGCTACCACGTACACGTGGAATTGAAATTGAGTTTTACCATTTACTGTGGACAGAGTTATATCTTAACCTATTTATATATCAATGCTCACTGAAATGGTTATAAGTTATAGTCGAAATATGTTGGTGTATTCTAGTGTGTAAGTGGATAATTAAAATTTGCAATGTAATTTATTTTGCCGGTTGTTTTTTGTATGGGTGTGAAGCTTGGTCGCTGACATTGCGGGAGGAAAGGAAGCTGAGGGTGTTTGAGAACATGGTGTTGAGGAGAATATTTGGACCTAGGAGGGACGAGGTAACGGGGAAATGGA
>Ga0136643_10018892_pt1 | contig 10404 bp, 7 predicted proteins | sample TergutLab28metaG_FD_96883 | JGI IMG/M metagenome (GOLD analysis project Ga0136643, IMG submission 96883) | Labiotermes labralis P1 segment gut microbial communities from Petit-Saut dam, French Guiana - Lab288 P1 (version 3) (version 3) | ecosystem: Host-associated > Arthropoda: Insects >... | reverse complement strand
TCCTGGGCCAGCCCAATCCAGTCCATATACCCACATCCCACCTCCTGGAGATCCATCCTAATATTATCCACCCATCTATGCCTAGGTCTCCCCAGTGGTCTCTTTCCCTCTGGTTTCCCCACCAAGACCCTATACACCCACCTTTATTATATACTTCATTAGAGCACTGCATGATGCCTTCTCTTTAAAAAATTCATTAATTGAGTTGTGTTTGTATATTGTTTATATCTATAATTCTGTACAACACTACAGGGATGTCTCGTCTTAAATTTAAAAGCTCCACTCATCTTTACGTGTAATTAATCCTGCTAATTAATGGCGATAAAGTCTTACATCCCTAACAGAAATTTACATGGTACTCAGAAGGCACCAAGTCATGTTTTCTAAACAGTCTAGCTAGTATCTGTCTTGACATACCATCAACTGACAGTCGTTCACCCACCCTTAAGTGCAAAAGAGCCTGCCCTTGAATCACATTGCAGGAGAAGAGGCCATCTGCCATTTTTGGTTCAGTTAGCATGTGTCCTATCACATGCGAGATACATGGTCTACACAATCAGCCTCTTGAACTTTGTTGTCCCATGCACTCATTCTGGTAGGTGAGCTTCTTTCGGGAAATGGGTGTGGTTCACCAAATCACATATAATTTTAATTATTTCTTTTTTACTTGTTTTATTTACTCAATTTATTGTTGATGAAATGAAAAAGTTAAACAGCTAAACCATATTTTACTAAAATAACACAGTCACGTGTACTCCCTCACTCACACCTCTTGTACGCGACTGACTTCCTTACAGGACTGCTACCGTCTGTTATCACCGTTTTGCCATTTAAATCTCTCCCCTCCTACCTATCACCAACGGGCCTGAATATATGTTGACAGATTAACCTACAACGCATGGCCATGAACCGTCCGTAACTGATGCCAGCAATCCTAGTAAGCAAATACAGGGTTATTCGAAATGATTGTCGGGGTTTTAACAACTTGTCATACACAATACACTTGAGATAGCAGTATGTAGTTGCACTGATGGATCTAGAGGTTTAAGTTTCTTATCTTCCCGCAAGTATCTCGGAACTGAAGGTATGAATCAGAACTGCCATTGAAACCATCACCGCTGACACGCTGCGTACAGTTTGGAACGACCTCGATTATCGTGTTGATGTTTGTAGAATCACAAAGGGTGCACACATACTTTATAACTTTGTTGTCCCGACGCACTCAGTCTGGTAGGTGATCCTCTTTCGGGAAACGGGTGTGGTTCACCGAATGGCATACAGTTTTAATTATTTCTTTTTTACTTGTTTTATTTACTCAATTTATTGTTGATAAAATGAACAAATGTCGTGCTGTAACAAGTTAAACAACTAAATCATATTTTGTTAAAATAACACAGTCACTTGTACTCCCTCACTCTCACACCTCTCGTACGTGACTGACTTCCTCACTGGACTGCTAGCGTCTGTTCTCCGCTGCTAACTTTTTCTCGTTTAAATCTCTACCCATACAACCCCTCCTACCTATCGCCAACAGTTCCTGAACATACATTGACAGACCGTCCATAACGGACGCCAGCAAACCTACTAAACAACTATACTATAAATGATTGGCTACAATGGATAGTTTGTTACGGTGGCGAAACTTGTCATTGGCCGTACATGTGTCTGATGTCAGTTAACGGAGGAATCTTCTAATTGAATATCATTACTCACTCTTATTGTTGGTGGTTGGTGGTGACGAAGGATGAACTTCATATGTTTTGGGGTAAGATGAGATGTGCTGTAGGTAACGTTCTTTCTGTTCTCCCATTTTTGTACTTTTTTAACAACCTTGTTTTAAGGAAGAACATCGAATGACGTTTGGAAGACCCTGAAACATTACTTGTGATTTTTAATAATTTCTTTTTTTTACAGAGGGTAGGACATTTCGATCCAGTCACAAGGGTGAAGTTAACACAAGACCAACTTATTCCCAACTTTGCAATGAAGGAGGTGGTTGATGCTTTTCTACAAGAGAATGAGTGGGCGCTGGATTACTGACAGCATAAGGGAAAATACTGTGTTCTTTGTCCTGCCGCTGGTGGAAAGATACTTCGTATGGGTATTCAAAATGCAGTCTTTTGCAAGAACAGGCAGCACATGCCATATTTGTTTCCATCTGTGAAATTTATGACAATTTTTTTGTAATAGTCTTGATGTTGCACTGGATGGATTCTGAATGGAGATTTATGATGATGCTGCTGCTGATGATACTACTACTACTACTACTACCGCTGCTAGTACTAATAATGATAATAATAGTAACAATAATATCAACAATAACAAATCTTTATCCCAGTGTAAAATGGCAGATTTGCAGTAAGTACCAGAATGTATTAAAATGCTTTATTTATGCCACATTGTAACATACGGTTAGTAAATATGTATCAAGTACCACCTCGTGGAACGCGTACACTTGGCATGGTGTATCTCTTGCAGAAAGGGGGGACAGAGTTGGCAGATGAAGTCTTCATGGGTAATCAGCCAAGTGAGTGTGGAGATCACATGTAATTTTCACGTTCGTACCATGCATCATCTCAATATTATCGAAGCTTTATTTATTCAACTGATGGACCAGTCAGTTGTCTTTAAAAAGATATTAAAATTACGTTAAAATTTACATTAAAATCACATTTACATTACAACAACTGTTTTAATGTAAATTTTAATATATTTTTTTTTTAAGACAACTCACTAGTGCATAAATTGGTGAATGAAGAAAACTTTCATGTGTAATGTTGCAGAGCCTAGCTGATATTGCTGGATTGTGACCGATAATGTACATGATTTATCATTCGCAGTTACACTTTGTTTCTTGTTCCCTACACGTTTTGGCATCTGCAGCCATCTTCATTGAGAATACTCTTAAGTATTACGTAGAGGTATTCAAGTATTTACATGTATTTAAATTTATAGTAACAAACATGGTATCTCTTTAATTATTAACTAACAAATGCACTATATAAAATTTCACATTAAAACACTTAAAATTGCTCCAACACGTCTCGATCCTAAGATCATCCTCAGGGAGTTACTTTGTTCCTTGCTAAAGTCATTTTAAAAACATTCACAAAATAATTCCATTACATTAACAGGGTGTTGTGGCAGCATATTGTCTTGTGTAAGAGTACGTTGTTACGAATGCGTCTGGCTATGGTGTGCGTCGTGTGTTATGTAGTCTTTCACTACATAACACACGACGCACATCATAGCCAGATGCATCCCTAACAACGTACTCTTACACAACACGATATGTTGCCACAACACCCTGTTAGTATAATGGAATTATTTTGTGAATGTTTTTAAAATGACTTTTTGCAAGGAACAACGTAGCTCCCTGAGGATGATCTTGGGATCAAAACATGTCGGAGCGATTTTAAGCATTCTAATGTGAAATTTTATGTAGTGCATTTGTTGGTTAATGATTAAAGTGATGCTACGAAATGCACGGTGCAACAGTGAGGATAAACATGGTATCTAAAAAATCCAAAACTTTTTCATATTCACAAGCAAATGTTCACATGGCACTGTTTCTTTTTATGTACAGACATGTTTTCATTATATTTCGATGGATATAAAGATATTCAGATTTGTCTGAAGATGACCCATCTAGGCCAAAATATGGAATAACCAAGAAATAAAGTGTAGTTTGGAAGGATAATTTGTATGGTTTGTGGTTAAATTTCAATGTTAAATTTGTGGGACTTGGTAAAAGTGTGTTATAAAGTTGGTTCAGAGCCCTTCTTTTTTCCTGATTTACAGGGATCTGTGTGCTAAGTGACAATCGCTTAAAGAACAGGCAGTTAGTCATTTCATTCCATGTTTCTTAGGCATTTCAGGTCAATTGCTGTCATTAGCCATTCTGCCCATTGCTCTGATATAGCTATGCCCTCAAGCACGTCTGCGGTAAGATACCGCGAATAACTGAGTCTGAATCTCGTATACAGATAAACCTTCAAATGATGGACCCACTAATTGAAAGTAATTCCTGCACCCCACAAGGTGTTCCGCTTGTCCCTTTAAATTCTTGTGCATGCTTTATGGACAAAGGGAATATTATCCAAACCATAAAAAATGAAATTATGGAATAAACTGCACTTTGATGGAAATAAAACAGATATATTTTTAATGTGTTTTAAAAATACAGTAAATATACTCATTGTCTAAATACAGGGAAAAAAAATTATATTTAGAAGTTAGTAAATTTTAGGTTTCCTTTACTTAGATTTCTGTTTGGGGGCTTCATTTTTCCCAGGGAGGTTGTATGTTTTAAACACATGCCATTATATGGTACACCTTGATCTATTTTTCGACACATAATCCCACATCACATTCGCAGCACTTGGTGGTCACTTTTTGCATTATGAACCTTTGCTGAGCGTACGCAGCATCACAGATTTAGTCTGTGCAGGCCAGTGTTTACTGCTTCCAGTCTTCTGTTACAGTATTGGGTGGTCACGCTAATGGCCTTGGTATTCACCCTCAGCACCACATTAAATAGCAGAACAATTTCTTTATCCACTTACATGTGTGACAGCTGACAGAATAGCTGTTCTAATTTCCCACATCAACATAACCCTTGTGGTGATTGTAGTCTGTCACAATGAGTGGTTATATAGCTTTCCACCTTCATCACAGAAATTACCTCTTGCTGATGCATATGAGCATTTATCAACGTGTGAATGTCTCTTTTATCCTTCCACTTTGTTACGGTCAGGTCACCCCAGGTCTTCAGTTTAGTATCACATCATTTTAGCTTCAGTTTCTTGTCTACTGGGCCCTTTGGCATTGCCTTCGTATTCAGTCCGGCATGCCCACGGCGGTTAATTTTTTCTTTATCAAGTCATCGAACAAGTTGGGGGAGGAAAAGCGATCATCCATGTACCATTCATGACCACATTCTTCTATGTCCTTTGCATACTAAATGTACATTGCTTTTTTCTTTTTTTACCCTAACGTGCTTAGTCCAAATAGGTTGCTAAGATGGCAACACTGGAGGATCTATTTTTTTTGCATCAGTCTGTACGTACTGTGATGCATTTGACTTGAAGCTTGGTCAGGACCATCTTTACACAAGAATTTGTATGTACTAAAGTGCAAAATCTGGCCAAAAGTATTTTTAAAAAAATGTACTTCACCTGAAATGATTTTTCAAGGACTGATCCCTATTCATGCTTTGTAAATGTAACAATTTTTTTCCTTACATCCACTTCTGAAGTATATGCACACACTAGGCGCACAATAGTGTAGTCACTATAGTGACTAGGTTACAGCCTCATTCACCAGATGGTCCCAGTGGCCTGTCATTCTAGCAAGCAGCTTGGTGTCATTGCAGTTCATCTGTCAACTTCATGAATTTTTTTTACATTATTCATGTTCCTGGCCCCACGTCTTGATGGTACTGTTTCTCTGCCCACTGTATAAGTTGCTGCAGTTGCATGGCGTGCGGTATTTACCAGGGTTTTTAAGGCCATGGTCATCTTTCACTGGTCTGAACAACATCTGTTCTTGTAGTCAGAATCTGCACATTTCTTTAATTTCTGTTCTTAGTTGTAAGCCTGCTGACCCTGTTATAGGCAGTTTGCATATAGGATACAGTAGCCACCCCAACCACATTCTCCCAACTGTGAATTTGACCTTTCTCTGCGGTTAAGGGCCCGTTGAATGCTTGCCGTACTGCAGATATTTTTTGAGCCTCACTGAGTCGTCGAGTTTCTCCTGTACAACATCCTGTGGTACACAAGTTCTTGTCCTGTCTGTTGGTTGTCGAGAGTACAGCGTACTTCTGCAGCGGGTGGTGAATTGGCAACCAGGTAGGCTTTCCTTGAGGCCGTACGGTATTCTCGTTAACTAGTATGTCAAGGAATACCCACTGTTCCTTAGTCACTTGGCATGGGAACCAGGACACCAAGCTGTTAGGGTGTACTTGGGCTTTGAGGGTAGTGTTACACATTGCGTCAATCCTTGATGATGGAAACGGAACCAGTCCCTGATGGGTTTTGTGTGCACTTCATTATTTACATGACTGAACACCTAAAAAGACTTGACTGCATATAGTTATGTGAAAGATTCAGATAATATGAAAGATGAGATTGTTGTAATGAAGAAGACTGATAGAATGTAGGAGTAAGCACACTTGTCAGAGTAAGGTTACACAAATGTATATTTTTCAATAGTTGTTTTATTTTTTGTAATCTTCAAGAAACACTCACGATACCGGTATTCCAGTCTGTTTATACTTTTATTTGTGGTCTCATTCGTGAGAAAGTAATAATCCATGAATTAGTATCTTGGAATAAAATGGTTTAAGAATAGACGGAATTTATATCGACAACCCCAGAGGAACAATTGCAGATTAATTTTTTGAATGGAAGCATCATGATGTGCTTGTAACGTAACAAATATCAAATAGTGTAAGTCGGCACAATTACTTTATTACTCAAGGTAATTATAAGGCTACGTGTTTCAACTATAGATTAGTCATCCTCGGGCCTATTTTCTCAATTGTGTCACAAGATGCTGTGCACAGTTTGGGATCACATCGTGTTTACATCCATGGAATACATAAAATTAAATTGTTTGTCTCTAAGGGCGTGACGTGCAAATTGTGTTTAGAGACATACAATTTAATTTGATGTATTCCATGGATGTAAACACGATGGGATCCCAAACTGTGCATAGCATCTTGTGACACAATTGACAAAATAGGCCTGAGGATGACTAATCTATAGTCGAAACATGTAGCCTTATAATTACCTTGAGTAAGAAAGTGATTGTGCTGACGTACACTATTTGATATTATATTGCAGATTAAAACAGTTTAAATTTTTCGTCAGATTGGTAACCACAGGGTTATCATGAGTGTTTGTAGTAAGATTTATTTGATCAGGTTTATAAGCACCGTTTAATTTATATTACACGTTTTTGCCCCCTTATAAAGGGTTTTTTTTTTTTATTAAATTGTCCTTTCCTCATTATCACTAACTGCTGACATTATAATGAGGTGGCTTTGTTCTCTCTGCTGTTTCCTTTGCTGATATATATTTATAGATAATGTTGTTATTGGTAAGTTAGAGACTTTCTTTGAGAAGTTTTCTGTACTGTGTAGATAGATAACAATGTAATATTTGGTTTGGTCTTATGTAACACATCTTGCAGAATTGTTTGGCAGTTTGCTTAATAATTGCATCATGTAAAAAATTACAGTTCAATGAATCCATCCCCATCTTTTTTTTTTTTTTTGGTTGTGCTTGAAGCGAAAAGTTTTAAAAGTGTCTTGAACAGATTTTTATTAAGTTTTGTGTAGTGTGAACCTTTACTAAAAGTGTCAACAGGTTCCTTTTTCTGATTAAATTTGGGTACCAACAATGGTTCACTGTATCTGAAGATCTAGATGCATTTCAGCATAAATCTAGTGTATGATTCACCAAATATGTAACATATCAGAAAATGTTTCAGAGTTACAGAGACAAGCAAAACACACAGTTGATGTGTAGTATGCTTAATATTTAAGTGTTGTGGATTTTGAAATAGTTAAATAAAAGAGGATAAATTTGTCAGAATTGTTATGCTGTGTGTACATTTCCCTACTTACTAGTATTTTATTTATCTCAGTAATTAACTGACTTGATGCACAAAATTTTTGTTTTACGGTAAGTTTATTTCATGCCTCTACATGTGGCGAGCACATGTGCTCAAAACATGTAGAGGCATGAAATAAACTTATTGTAAAACAAAAATTTTGTGCATCAAGTTGGTTAATTACTGAGATAAATATACTGAGATGCATGTCCAGCAAAATGTTAAGATTTTGTTGTAATGTAACAGTACAAATTTGCTACTTTTGTTGCTTTAGTTTATATATTAAACAGTTTCAAGATGATTCATTTGATGGATGATGGTGATTATGATCAGTTATTGAATCTAGACCCTATGCATGTTTCCAGGTACTTCAACCATTTGACACTAGGTTACCATACTGGTGGGGTTAACAGTGGCACAGTTAGTTGGGGCACTACTTTACAAAGTGGAATATTGCTTGTTTGATTCTGGTTGGGGTCATTCGTATTTTTGATTGACCTAATCCTTTTGTCCATGCTATGGCCCTAAGGTTGACTCGGCCTCTAACAGCAATGAATACCAGGAATATTTTGGGGGGTAACGGGGCGGCTGGTGTGTAGGGCTGACAACCTTGACACCTTCATTTGCCGATTGTCTATAAATTCTGGCAGCCTCAACCTCCTGGTGCCCTAAGGGCTTGTGCAGGGCTGTATTGGGGTAGCTGTTAGCTATATCATAGTGGTAGGCCCTTCAGTATTAGCTACCTTAACCTTTTAAAACACTAAACGCAATCTGCTGTATCTAAGGAATCAGTCCATACCACGCTGTAAACACTTTCCAACACGGTTATTTAAAGACCAAACATAATCTGCTGTATATAAGGAATCAGTCTGTACCGCGCCGTAAACATTTTACAGCACGGTTATTTAAAGACCAAACGTAATCTGCTTTATATAAGGAATCGGTCCATACCGCACTGTAAACACTTTCCACCATGATTATTTAAAGACCAAACGTAATCTGCTTTATAGAAGGAATCAGTCCGTACCACGCTGTAAACACTTTCCACCACAGTTATTTAAAGACCAAACATAATCTGCTGTATATAAGGAATCAGTCTGTACTGCACTGTAAACACTTTCCACCACGGTTATTTAAAGACCAAACGTAATCCGCTTTATATAAGGAATCAGTCTGTACTGCGCTGTAAACACTTTCCACCACAGTTATTGAAAGACCAAACGTAATCTCTGCTGTATATAAGGAATCAGTCTGTACTGCGCTGTAAACACTTTCCACCACGGTTATTGAAAGACCAAACGTAATCTGCTCTATATAAGGAATCAGTCCGTATCACGCTGTAAACACTTTCCACCACAGTTATAAAAACCAATCAGTTAATGACGTATACAGCAAAAGTCGCTGTTTGTTCTGAGATCCATACAAAACACTCAACGCAAAGCGAGCACCATGTGGAATTTTTGAATGGTAAACCTGGTGGTACATAAAGAAACCGCCAGGCTTGGAAAGGTTAATTGTCTGTATTTACATCACTTTAAGCTGGAGTCTGGAAATTGAGAAGAATTGGAGGAAAGATAGATGAAGTTCTCCTTTACGTTTAGGTACTGAGGTTGTCAAACTTCTGTTGTTGAGTGACCAGAAACAAGCAGATGGAGAACTGAATTCCTGAATAAAATGTGGTTGGATATGAAAGAAGACATAGCCTGTGGGAATATATTAAGTTTTTCATATAAAGTGATAAGTTGGAAAATTAGATCTTCCCAGAGACAATGTAAATAAATAAATAAATGGTTGAGTGAATTGCTGACAACTGTAAAAAAGGTAAAGTGATCCCGTTACAGGCCCAGTGTGGCCTAGAGGGTGTGTAGAGGTATAGCTCTACTCTCCCATGACTGCGGCACTAGAAGGGGGTGAGTGTTCAGCAGCACACCCCGGCCACACTTTACCCCCAGGAAAGACCCAGTACCCATTTTACAGGAGGCTGGGTAGGACCCAGGACCGGTCTGGACGGGCGGACAATCTTGTCCCCACCGGGATTGGACACCCGGACCGTCCAGCCCGTAGCTCAGTCACTATATCGACTGAGCTACCCGGCCCACACTGACAACTGTACCCTCCGGTTTATTACCTTCCTAGTATAACATATTAGTATATGATCTCTTGCCCCCACCAAAAATTCGCGTCACAATAACAATGCTAATGAACTCTTCTCTGATGTTTTAGTCACCTTGTTCTTTCTTTCACTATCATCCCATCTTTCATTTGCCATCTAATTACTTCTTTCAAATTATACTCGCATAGATTCAACTGTAAAGGTAAAAGGTAAAGCAGTCCCGTTACAGGCCTGGAGTGGCCCAGAGGGTTCCAGGAAGTTAAGGTTCCCAGATTTCATGACACCGGCACAGGATGGTGGTAAGTTTGTCAGCCTTACGCACTGACCGCTTTTTACCCCCCAGGAAATGCTCCTGGTACTCATTTCTATTAGAGGCTGAGTCGACCCCAAGAGCAAAACTTAAGCTAAGGAGCTAATGAGCAGCTGGACAGTATTTGATTAACATCTGTACAGTTTAATTGAGGACCGCGGTAGTACAGTGGTTAAGGTGCCGCGCTACAAATCGGAAAGTCGCTGGTTCAATCCCAGATGGTGTCATTGGAATTTTTCATTGACATAAAATCCTTCCGATTGCACTATGGCCCTGGGGTCGACTCAGCCTCTAACAGAAATGAGTACCAAGAGCATTTCCTGGTGGTAAAGGCGGCCGGTGCGTAGGGCTGACAACCTAC
>Ga0136643_10018891_pt1 | contig 10404 bp, 5 predicted proteins | sample TergutLab28metaG_FD_96883 | JGI IMG/M metagenome (GOLD analysis project Ga0136643, IMG submission 96883) | Labiotermes labralis P1 segment gut microbial communities from Petit-Saut dam, French Guiana - Lab288 P1 (version 3) (version 3) | ecosystem: Host-associated > Arthropoda: Insects >... | reverse complement strand
CGATATAAGCACCATGAATAGTAACAACAGAATAGCTGCAACACTGTATTCCCTAGGGACATAGTTTGTCTCAGGAATATAAGTGTAAATACCCTGCATAAAGGAGATGATGATGATGATGATAATAATAATAATATAATAAATGGTATACCATTTGAGAACTTCGTTCTTCTGGGATAACGCCGCGTCACTGTTGAAGTTATTCACGACGTTTCAGAGAAACATAGTGCCTTCATCTTCTAGGAGGTTTGAGAAGCGCGAGGAACCAATTACGCAGTGATACGACGTCACATCCCGGCGAACACAGTTCCAGCCAATCCACCGTGAAACCCTCAGTACTCGCAAACTCGGTTTTTTTTTAATTGTCAGTTTCAGACTGTGTAGATCTATCGGAAAATGGACTAAACTGTTCGTACGTCCATCATCGTCATCGTCATCTTGTTCTTCGTCGTCTCTCTGATTAGTTGGTGTAACAAGATCTGCTGCAGGGTTGCACAAATCCCGGGTGACTTTCTTTTGAACGGTGGCTCATAATGTTTGTGGGTCATCAGTGTGGCACTTGCCTTATGTCACCCATCCGTCGCCCAGAACTTCGAGGTGGCGTCTAGATGCTTTTTTAGAAATTTGTGGACCCCTCATCTAGTGGATTTACGTTCGCATGTACGACGTTATAGTTAAGGAGAGGGAGATGTGTTTTATTTAACGATGCTGTTAGTTTCTGAGATTGTACAGTGTCTGTTATTATGATAGTGCCGCGTTGGTGGAGTGTTGCTGATAGACGGAACCCGAAGTACTCGGATAAAACCCTGTTAAGTGCCATTTTTTTTGCACCCTAGATCCGCACGTGGAATGGCCTGGAATCTAATCGAGGTCAGTTAAATTAGCAGGGTCATTTTCATAGCACGAATTATGCGTTTTGTGGAACTTCTGGTTTTGCCCCTTGGTTATGTCATCAGCCTTTACTGCTTAGCAACAAATGCCGCGTTGTTTGGTGTTTGTGTGACCGTGCATCGTTGATACAACAATATAAACAACGAACTAGATGCAACAATGACAGTTTATTAATAACTTCAATCAGCTCGACATGTTTCTGGTGATAGTTTCGTCCATCCTCAGGAGCACTAGACTGTATTTACAGCTTGTGGTATAATGCACCGACGATGCTACCGGCTGGTGACACCAGCTGTCACCAGCCGGTAGCATCGTCGGTGCATTATACCACAAGCTGTAAATACAGTCTAGTGCTCCTGAGGATGGACGAAACTATCACCAGAAACATGTCGAGCTGATGGAAGTTATTATTAATAAACTGTCATTGTTGCATCTAGTTGGTTGTTTATATTATTGCTTCGTTAAGTATTTGTTGCTCCGAGGATCAGAAGCAGGAGCATTGATTTGTGGTTGGAATGACCCTCCACACGTGTGAGGAACAGGAATGAGCTGGCAGTTAGTCAGGAAATAAGACTGTCACTGGCAGAAGGCGTTCGTACATAATTCGTCGGGCCAGTTTGTGTGGAACATGTATAATTGTAGTACTCTTATGCATCATTAATGACAGAACGTCGCTGGCGACTGCAGTGGAAGGGAGGACTGACTGCCATTATTCTGAGGATAGTTGCGTAATGTTTTGTGTGTCGTGATAGACCGATTTTTAAAAACGTGCTTCTGTGTTCCATATTTTTAAACAACCTACAAAATGCACTAATTATATTACAATAAAATAGATCATAGCACACAAGTCATGTCAGGTGCCGAAAGAAAGTAGGAGTTCGCAACTGATATGAAGTGTGTTTGTAATTTAATTAGTGCAATTTTGTTGGTTTTTTAAATGTGTAACGTAGGAAAGTGCACGTACGGTATTAATCACCAAAAATTGACGCGTTTCTGTAGTGCAGCATCGTTACAAACGAACGATAATAAGTTTGCGAGTGAAGTGACTTTGAACCTACAGACTTTATACCATGTGACTTCGCGCCACGAAAATCTGCGTAAAGGGTTTGTTTCCACTCTACTTACAGGAGATGGTAAGCCTGGTGTTGTTGGCGTGATACAGTCGCGAATAATGAGTTAGACTCCAATGATCTGCGGAGTATAAGTTATTTTATAAACGAAAAGCCTTCCTTCTGTCTCTTAGTTCCGCTTCGTGTTCCATTTTTAGGCGTGGTCGCATAGTCGCGAAAAGCACCTCCTAACTCCGTCGTGCCCGTCCGTCTGTCTGCATGTATCGGCTCTGCGGTTCCCACTTGTTGGGTTTCCGTGAAATTTGATGTTTGGAACCTCGACGAAAATCTGTCGAAAATATCCACTTTGGTTAAAATCAGGCACTTTGCATGAAGACCTAAGTGCGTGTTATTATTGCCGGCTACATTAAAAGCCTGTGTTCAGTTTTAATGGCATCGGGCTCGTAGGATAGCCGAGGAAGTGTCAGCATTCCGCGAAAGGTCCTCAATGTAACATTGTACGTATATTGCCTATCCTGTTAGGTCCACATGTAACGTAATTTTTGTTCGGGTGTGTCTGAGGTGATACTCGTACCGCTTGTACATTGGAATTGCGAGTTCGAATCCCGTCCAAGGCATGACAGAATGGCTGCGGTCTACTGCAATGTGTTGTGTACACAGACTGCTTTTTCCTCATCCACCTACAGAAGCTGAACCAAATATTTTGCAGATTCAAAGTGTAGGAATTAATTTTTATTCGGAAGAGGCCAGAAGTACTTTCGCATAAGGCCTGTAGACGAAGAAGAATGTTTCGGTACTGTGTTCAGACGAGCTGGTGCTGGGCGTCTGAATGTTAACGGAATGCCGTTTCTTGCTTTATTACATCATGACTGGCGTAAATTTTGCGAGAAATATTGTTGCATAATTCTCACTATCAATTTCACTCGGAGACTTACTTTATTATCCAACTACTGCACAATATATAATATGTAGGTACAATTAAAATTACTAAATATTTAAAAGTGCTCCAAATTGTTTCGGATCACAGAGGAACCATCATCAGGGAGCCTTGTACAGTGCTTGGCTAAAAATTACAAGAATGATACTATTGTGTCCGTTGACATGGACAAGGCCGGTGTCGGACACAATAGAATCATTCTTGTAATTTTTAGCCAAGCACTATACAAGGCTCCCTGATGATGGATCCTCTGTGATCCGAAACAGGTTGTAGCATTTTTAAATATTTTATAATTTTAATTGTATCTACGTATTATATATTGTGCATTAGTTGGATAGTAAAGCGTTTAATTATCATTGATGCACGGTGCAAACAAGAAGATTCACTCGGAGACGTTTGTAATAACCTATCATTAGTGCATTCTGTGAATGTTAATGTGTTGATTCCTAGTGGCGCTGCTGGGATTTACTGATATATATATATATATATATATATATAAATTATAGTTGTATTCCTTTATGAAAGTCGTTTCAGTGTCTCTGCGTGTTTTAAATCTAAACCGAACGTCGTCTCCGTGTAGAATAATCGTTGACCTTGAGGTAACAGCGCCAGTGCTGGGAATGTATAACCACTTCACGTGTTACCAATGTAATTGCAAGTTCACGTTCACGCGTACTGATTGGTGTTGCAGGAAGCAGATGAATTTCGAGGACGTGGCATTGAGTTTAAACTATCGTCCTGTCTTGTTTATTCAATGAACATACTCCGACGGCTCTGAGTTTAGATTTACGTATTGTGTAGTTGATACTACTGGATTGTAAATTTGCTCTAGTGGCGAATTTTCATCAGCGTTACTATTCTTGGCATACCAACGTTCTTCTTTCTACCATGTTCATAGCGGCCCTGGGGTCCACGGAACCTGCAGGGCAAGCGTCAGAGACTAATTTGTCTGATATAAAGACACTTTCAGCGTGAAACTGGTTATGCGCCCACGTGGAGCAGGGAGGTTACGTATGGTCAGAGCTGAAGATTATTCATATCCGTGCATTAATGAACAGTTTAACAGATAATACAAACGAATGCACAAGTACTAAAATATATAATTCCACATAAATTCACTAATACTCTGATAGGTTTCGAGCTTCTTAGATCATCCTCAGGGAGTCTTATATCAAACAAGCATATTTAAAACACAGATTAGTTAAACAGATGGACTTCTTTCTTATAATAAACCAGCTAGATGCACTAGTTTCTGCAATTTATTTTTGGAATAAAACTCTACATGTTTCGGACAGTCCCTCTGTCCACCATCAGGAGTTTTTCACTGTACACACAGCAATGGTATATGTCATACAGGTTTGCTAACAGCTTGCGAACAGGATCAGGACGGAACTGCAGTTCCGCCCCGATCCTAATGATGGACAGAGAAACTGTCCGAAACATGTAGAGTTTTATTCCGAAAATAAATTTGAGAAATTAGTGCATCTATTTGGTTTTATTATAAGAATTTATCACGATGCACGTTCACCTGAACGACAGATGAACTGCTCTTTTACATATGCTTGTTTGATATAAGACTCCCTCAGGATGATCTAAGACGATTGAAATATGTCAGAGTATTAGCGGACTGTGTGTGAAAGTGTTTAATTTAATACTTGTGCTTTTGTTGGCAATGTCTATTAAACATGTACAGAGTCCTACCTCCTCTTTGTCACGCACACTTAACGCGCGATGCTTAGAATACGGATAACTTTAGCTTGCTAGAGTGTTAATGGCATTTTATTAGGTTGGGACTTGCTTGATAATCTGTAGGCAACGTTATGAAGATGCGGAACGTGGTCCTAATTTGTTTTAAGCGGATTGTTTTCCTGCTGTGGGAGAGAGATCATTAGTCTGAGTAATAAGCTTACGTACTAAATCCACAGTAATTTTAAACACTTAAGTAAGAATTTATAGGCGATGTGCTAGTAGGAAAGTCTTATGTTTAAATAAACATTTACCCTTGTAGAAGGTCGTGTTACCTCGGTCATTAAACGTACAGAATTCATCCCGGGTGTAAGGTCGAGAGATGTTTCTCTTTTCCGCCATGTTTAGTGGATGGCGGGATAAGGACCGTAGCAAGTCGCCGATGACCATCTACGTGTACAGTTCGGATGGGTTCAGTTGTATAAACTGTGGAAAGGAGGGAAAACTGAAGGAAATTTCATGAAAACGAGTTTGCGGAATTGGGGGCACTGTACTTTGCACGGCGCAGACATTTGGACGCAAGTCACGTGTGTTGATGAATTGTAGTAGGCACATGTTTTATGTGTTTGGTCCTATGCTTATGGCAACGCATGTTCGTATTATGATACAAACGCGTAATTAGAATGATTACATCTGCAAATTCTGTGGGATAAATTCTTGTTTCAGATAGAATATTATCGGCTATGCGGTTCTCAGTCTTTTTTTTTTCTGCCGCAACCCACCTGAAGAATGGCGTCCACGTACTTGGCACCCGTTCGTGGGAAAACCAAAATTTTAATTGTTTAAAAATAAATTAACGTAAATGATATCTTCTTGTTATTAAAAATTGCTTGTTGCAGTAATATGCAGGTGGGCTTTATATCAGTTTTGTCGCTTCGAGCGCTATGCGGGTGTTCGACTGCACATGACGCGCGCGCGCACGACCCCGAACGGTTCTCCCTTTCTATCCAAATGCGAGTGTGAGGTTATGGCGTTAGGCGATCGACAGTGCCTTGATAATTTTAGTACTGGGGTAGTGAATATCGTTGTAGATGTTCAGATTTTTCGCGACACACCTAGTGGCTGCTGTCGCGACACAGTTTGAGAAGCGCTGCTTTAGAACATAGGTCGTCATCCTTATCCGTCTGGTGCCCCGCTGGTCAGTTTGTTAATCATAATCAGTTTTCCACGGTAAAATAGAACCTTTATTTTTTCCACTCTCAGTGATCGCTAAAGCATTTTTCGTATTTCTGGACCAAACTTCCGACCTGCTTTAAAATCCAATTTCAAACGAAATCATATATCCGTCTGTCACACTTGCATGACGTTCACCGTGTATTCAGCATAGCTCTTGATAGCTAACTAACAAACTAATTACATGGAATAGAGTTCGTCAGGAGGCTAACTGGTCCTCAGCTAGTTAAGAAACTCCTCACATTTTACGGAAACCGAAGGTTCGTCACCGCATTCACAGGCGCACGCCACCTGTTCCTATCCTCTGCAAGACCAATCCCACTTGTTGAATATCCATTTTAATATTATCTTCTCATCTACGCTTGAGTGTTGTGTTTTTCGGTTAAGTTTTTCCATTAAACCGTACGAGCATCTCTCTCATCTCCCTTACGTGCTACGTGCTCCGCCCATCTCATTCTTCTTGATTTGATCACCCGAATAGTACGTGGTGAGTAGTACAGGCCAGATCCTCCTTATGCAGTCTTCTCCACTTCCCTGTCATCTCATCCATCTTAAGCACAAGAATCTTCTTCAGGACCCTGTTCTAGAACATCCTCAGCCTGTGTTTCTCCTTCAGTGTGAGAGACCAAGTTTCCAAGCCTAGCTCCGGATAACCCACTCTAATAGAGAAGTGGCGGCTGCGTGGAATTTGGACAACATGTCTTCTTGGGCTTGGAACTCCTTCAGCTGTGTGGAATATGTCAGTTCCAAATTTTGTCTATACACCCATTTTTCCGTGCGTGCTGGATATTCAAGTTACAGAGAGCACTCTCGTTGTATGGGAGGGTTTTCCGATGATGAGATGAGTCCACCGCACAGCTGCCCCTTGACGTTGAATACACGGGAGGGGCGATGTGCACTTTGTCAGGGATGGAACAGCTAATCTGACCTGAAATGACTGCCATGTTGTTAAGAGGTTTCATTAGACGGACGCTCGTAAAATAAGGGTGGCGCACGTACGTGGTTAATCAGATTGTCAGGTATAGTCAGTTGCTGACCGACTTTGATACATCTAGTTACAGTTTATGGAGTAATACTGTAAATGCCTTCTCGTTTCGGATGAACAGTAAACTAAAATTGAGTTCGCTGAAAGTTAAATAGGACAAACTTTTAAGGGAGAGCCCATGATAAAGTACCCGTGACTAGATTGTGACACCAGAACCGTCCCGAAACTGTGGAAGCTTATGATGTCTTGGCGCTTTTGACCCGAATTTAATCCTGCGCGTGTTCGCGATCTGCTCTTGCAGAATCCTCTTTACAAGATTTCTCGGGTATAAACGCTCGACAAAATGGAGGTTGACTCATTCGTTCCTGTGCATGAGCCTTTTCACTGCACGCGTTAAAAGTCGTGCAAATATCCTATCCATTTACACGTTCCTTAAAAGGCATCCAAGTAATTAGTAGGTTCTTTCCCAACCTGCACACTGGGCGGTCACTTACAGAGAATACTATATCAGATGCTGTATTAATACAATTTGACCTCCTGATGATGAGCACAGAGCTGCTCGAAACATGTCGATTATAATAATAATAAACGTATTAAATAACGTAAGTGTGCATCAAGTTGGTTCATTTACCCAGAGTCATTTGTGGGTGTTGATAGTAGGGGCAATTTTTTTTGTACTAACTGTTAGGCCGATACGCTTCTTATTTGGCTGTCTCTGGCTTTCACTCGGTTTTTGTGCATTCCTTTTCTGGCACGCATATGCGACCGTCGTCTATTAACGACTCGTCCAAGGACGAGCGCCAAAGGTCTTCAGGTGACTTCACTATGTTCTGTGGCTGGGGTTAGAAGGAGACTCCAGGAACGGACTACAGTACAAGGAAACCAGTCACGCCGATTGTAGTATGACAGTCCGTGAGCCTCGATAGTCTTCGTCGCGGATTGCCGCTGCGCCGTGTGGAGATAGCCGAGTGTTCCATGCATTAACTCCGCGCAAATAGAAAATCCGTATTCTTTCGTTGTTCTTTCTTTCATCTGTACTGCAGAGAACTCATCTCAGCTGGTCGCATAATGCCTTTTTTGTTTGACATCACTGCAAAGAAAAATATTATTTCTCAACGTTCTTCTCGGATTAGTCTGCGTATGTCCTATCATCTAGCCGTTCTCATGGTATATAAAGTCCAGCGAAGATTGAGATTCTCGTCTTCGACGTGGGAGATGGTTAACGTTAAACTATCAGCCTTCTCTGGCGACGATGCATGCGGCCGCGTCTCTAACTAGAATAGTGTCTACGTAAGTGTGAAATTTTACGAAGTAGGTTCTGGTTTTGGGTCTTGTACTTTGCGAGGGAATGGTGAGCTTGTGGCCGCCATATTGTCCTGCGATATCGTATTCTATACGTAACCCTTAATTGATGAAACACTGAAGCCAAAATTTGTCTGTTTCCTGCCAGGAAAGTGCTTTGTAGTTTGTTTAGTGCTAGATAAACCACAGCAGTTCCGTTGACTTTATCATTTGCCGATGACAAGTAACCTGAAATAATGTGTGCAGATAGGCTTGTGTAACCTGTTTAACTATGCAAAGGGCATGTTAATGAATTTTTCTGATTAAAATGCGTTACAAATAAATGGATGTTACAGTAACATAGACGTGTATACTTCCAGATGAATGAGGTGTTCCTATATGTCACCAAGAGAAACTTCAGTGTATCCCTCGCGGAGACAAACTGCAAACTCGCGACGTACAAGCACTTATGCACGGAACGTACAGCTTCTGCTCTTTGTCGTGTCTGTAATTTGCATCATCTTGGGCCCCTTGAGGCTCTTGATGAGACTTTTGTGGATCGCAGTGTGCTCGGCTCTGCAGGTTTTCTTATATAAACTCCGGGCCGAATAAGGACGGAAGAATATGACGAGCCTGAACTAGATATCCCTGTCGGCCCTGGGCGCAGCGTCGGTCGTAGAATGCGGGGGAATGAAGAGTCGTGTGATCTTTTGGGCTCGGGTTCCCCTTGATGCACCAAGTATTTATACTCTCATATTCTCCTGTCGTTTCTTATTGTTGACCCGTAATCAACTTCCAGTGGTTCGAGTTCATTCTTCATTCATCATCATCATCATACTTTGAAGTAGTTGTGGGTGTGAAATCAGTCTTGTACCCTGAGCTTCACTTTGTACGAGGTTCGCAGATTACCTACGGATTTCTCGTCGCAAATTAGGGGATCCGAGGCTGTGCGTCTCTGCTTATGAGTATTTTATTTTCCTTGGGAGGGTTACCAGCCCGTCCGCAAAACCCCCATTCTTGGAGGACCAGTTTGTCTCTCCTAGTCTGACTTCTCTCACTACCAAATACAAACAAAACTGGATGAACCACCGTGGAAGAATGGATAACAACAGACTCCCGAAACACGCCCTCAACTACAAACCCCAAGGACGAAGAGATCGTAGACGCCCCAGGAAAAGATGGCAACGCTTCGATGCCGGAACAGGTCAAACGACCTAATTCATGGAGGAAGGTGATGATGATGATGAAATTAGGGGATGGAATTCTTATCGCTAGCTCCATAGTTCCTTCAATAGAAAAGACAGATTTTGCACTTTTTAGTGTCAGTTTTTCCCCCAGCGATTAGTGGAAAGACAGCAGACGAGTATACGAGTCTCCTGCAGACTGAACGACATACTGTTTGGTTATTGTACATGCAGCAGTACATATTTCTGATATTCTTGGCAAAGATTCGGTCAGTGCAATTAACTGGACAAGCGAAGCGAAGTCCATTATATAATCCCTCGCACTCGACGCGAGTACAGCGAAGAGCAGAAGTATTCAGCAGGTGAAGCAGACGTGTAAAACGTCCTGGCCAAGGCGGGACGTACCGTGCCTTTCGGTTCATTCAGCATAGTAGCATGCATCAGCAGTGTGCCAGGCCACATGATTATTTTTTCTGTTATGGTATTAGATCCTTACTTCATATTTATGTTATCTTTATTTCATATTTATGTACATGCATAATAACCACTGCCACCGGGTGACAGCCCACTTGCATTCATATATATATATATATATATATATATATATATATCGCTCACCTGGCTATTAATTTTGTTTTTGTTCTCGTGTATAGAGGTCACTCCTGGGGAATGCTTATAAATTGTCGGCACTTTCGTACAGGAATTGGAAATTTCCAACCGAAATAGAAACATTTTATCCGCTCCGTTGTCTGAGAAGGCCATTTGGATTATGACTGTACAACAGGGGTGACCACAGGGTTGCTCACGGGACGTATGCTGCTCGCGCAGTTGCCTCTAAAAACAGCATTTAGATGGATTGCTTGCACACGGGGCTGACCGTGAACAGAGTTTTAAAAGGTTTTGTAAAGAAACGAGACTCATAGCTAACTGAAACGAAGGGATTGTAGTGGGATGGACAGGAAAAAGAAGCCATTAAATAAGGCAGGTATGTTTTGTTTTATTAACCTTTAGACCCCTAACGTCAACTATAGTTGACGTACCGCACCGCTAACCTCCAAAGTTGCATTTTATATATTTATTCAACAAATATAGGTACTGAATATTTTAAACATGGTGTATACTCTCCGTTTTTTTTCT
>Ga0136643_10018881_pt1 | contig 10406 bp, 4 predicted proteins | sample TergutLab28metaG_FD_96883 | JGI IMG/M metagenome (GOLD analysis project Ga0136643, IMG submission 96883) | Labiotermes labralis P1 segment gut microbial communities from Petit-Saut dam, French Guiana - Lab288 P1 (version 3) (version 3) | ecosystem: Host-associated > Arthropoda: Insects >... | reverse complement strand
TGGCTTTTTCTATTGCTTTCGTCTCGAAGTCTTCCATGTAGAAGTTGGCGATAACCGGGGAGAGTGGGGAGCCCATGGCCACTCCGTCTGTTTGTTCGTAAAACTGACTGTCAACGCAGAAATAGGTAGATGTTAGCACATGTTTGTACAATGACAGGATCTCCTTACTGAAGTGTTGACTGAGTAGCGTGAGTGATTCTTCAACTGGAACTTTTGTGAAAAGAGACACCACATCAAAGCTGACCATTAGATCCCCTGGTTTGATTTTTAGTTTTTTCAGTATCTAAATGAAGTGGAATGAATTCTTGACATGATGTGCTGATTTCCCGGTGAGTTGTCTAAGAAGTCCTGACAAGTGCTTAGCGAGTTGGTATGTGGGGGCGCCAATGTTGCTGACAATGGGTCTCAATGGAATCCCTTCTTTATGAATCTTGGGCAGTCCATACATTCTTGGGGGTCTGGAGCCAGCTGGACACAGTTGTCGGCGTGTCTCTTCGGTTAGCGTGGATTTTTTGAGTAGTAATGTGGTTTTTCGTTCTATTGCATCCGTGGGATCCTTGGCCATTTTCTATATGCTGGGTCTTCCAGGAGGGAGGAGATCTTCTGTTTGTAGTCTGAAGTGTTCAGTACCGCCGTAGCGTTTCCTTTGTCTGCTGGTAGAATGCTGAGATTCGTGTTGTCTTTAAGGGTCTTAAGTGCTGCCCTCTCGGTTTTTCTTAAGTTATCTCTGGGTCGTGAGGAAAATCAAGAATATGCTTTATGTGTTAACAGGGCACTGTGAAACATAATTTTGTATCAGCATTAAGAATTTTAACTACTCATATAATATTTGCTGTATTTTATATTTAAGCAAAGCTGCGATATTTTTATTATGATAAAATGTATTTCATCAATAAAATTGTATTATATTTTATCAGATTATAAAAATTTTATGGCTTCTTCAAAATAGCTGTCGGAAACCGAAACATGTAGGAGAGTATATTTTTTTATTTTTACGTTTTATATGTGCAAATGTTTGGCTTCGTGTTAAGAATTGCATCTCGTTGAACGGATTGCATAACGTCGAAATTTTAAAGACGTTTCGGTAGCTTATTCCTGTATGTGTTTATTACATTTTTTATCTAAATATACGACATTCACCTATAGTCGCTTTTGCTAAGTTTCTAAAAGCGACAGTTAACTTCGTCATGTCTGAACATCCATCCCTCTGTCCGTCCTTCGCTCTACATGGCACAACTCATCTCTCAATGGAGGGATTTTTGTGGAGATTAATACTGGGGATTTCTATTGATATCTGTCGCGAATATTCAAATTTGGTTAACACAAGATAAAAATATAAAGCACTTTACATGAGGAACTCTGTGCCTTTTACGTACTCACAGCGACTGATGTAGCTCAGTAGTGTTAATCAGAAAACCTGCTAGGTCTTCTATGGCAAAATGTAATCTTTTATTTTGTTGGCTGCAAAGTATGTATCTCAACACTACAAGAGATACTTCGCCCTTATTTATTCGTGGCAATGATTTGAATATTTTATATTGTTCACAGCGTCATATGTATCTCAACAATACAAACAAAATAGAATTAATTTTTGTAAATAAGATTAAAATATTTTTATTTCAATTCTTTTGAATTTGTTATACAGGATTACATCTTTGATATCAGTGTGTACCAGCACATGTGTGAACAACATTTGTGACTGTAATGTAAAATTTATTATTTCTATGAAACTTATTTTCTAAATTATATATGGAATATATTGTGAAGTTTTTTTCTTTCTTTTAGTAAAATAATTCCTTGTCATGTCCTTTCAGGAGACAGTTTATTATTTTATTTTTAAATTGCATTAAGTGACCATTGTTTTGTGTGGATATATGACAATATAAACGTTTTTGAATAGCAAGTTTTCTATAGCTTTCTTTGGGGTTTGTGTTGATGTGTTTAGTGCATTGACTAGATCTGTAATGATTATTGTCTTAGAGTCTGTGCTGTGTGAAGTATGAAGATTCTACTTCACTTCGCACGTGTGCAAAATGATATGAATTATTCCTCAAGTAGAATTCCAATATCGTACTAAATTGCCTTCAAGATTTTTCTGTATTTATAATATTTATATTAATGGTATTGACATCATACCACACGTGTTTTACATTCACTGTACCTGTCCTGAACTCTGTATCGAATTTGCTAAAGTTCCGCAGTTTTATAGCCTACCTTGAGGAAGTCACGATATGTGGACAAAAACGTGTCATATATACCGGTTTCCTGACCAGTTTAGCTCTGTTCTTTTATTTCCTCTAATTGCTGTCTTAAGATTTTTAACCTTGAATGTTTAGTGATGTTATCTGGTAAAGAAAGAATTGCTATCGAAATTATTTTTATACTACATTACCAGTGATTTAACAGCACGGTAACATCAGTTTCTCAATCCGATTTTATCCATGTCAAATATTACCTTTTGGAAAGATGTTATTTTTTGCTACGTGAAATAGTTCCTATATATCTTTGGCTTAGTGCGATATTATTCTCATATTTACGGCGAATAATGTGTGTAAATGCTGTCATTTTTACATTTATTGTTTTGGTATATTGTGTATGGCCATATCTGTAACTGTGGCTTCTCTCTGTTCTTCTGTTTCTAAATTAACCGAGCTTTTTGTAAGCAACTTTCAAACGATTTATTTGGTTTTTATATTAGTTTTTGGTAATTTTTAAATTATACAGGCGTGTTACGCATGGTTGGTGTGAAAATCTCTAGTTTATTTCATAAGCCGGATCAAGAAAGTCTCACTGCAAGATATTACCAGCTTATAAAACTGACCACTCCTCAAAGTGACAGGTCGCAAGAAGAGATGAATCAGTTTACTTTATCACGTGAAGTGTATGATGTTGTTTAATGAATTAAACTTGTAGGGTGTGTGAGTTGTTACTTTCATCTTTTTAACAAAGTTTGAAACCTGCTGTGAAGATTGTAAGGAAATAGTTAGAGCTTTTTCTTCCTTCTAATTCACTACACGTGGTTGGCCAAGTAAGTAATGTGGAGGTCTTGCTCCTTTTAATTAGGATCTACTCTGTCCGAATGGTGCGTATTTATGAACTGCTGTACGTTCAATTTTATCCCCAGTAATCATAAAAATTTGTAGTCTTTTTTTACAAACACAACGAAACACAATTTTATGTCTCACAAAAACAGTATGTACAATTAACAATACAATCAAAATAAGACTCAGAATATCTGTCCTGATAATAGTTTGTCGTCTAGAGTCAAAAAAATCTTTCATACAACAGCAATTTTCCATAACCCACGGCTACAGAGTTTTACAGGAAACAAAACGTGATCGATCCTCGACATACTAACACTCAATCGTGTTAGGTTTTCACTAAAATACGAGTATAAGAACAAGCAATATTTTTGTGGGCACAACATTTTGACAGAAAGTGTGTTTGTAATACAGCTGTTCAGTAACGTGGGAGTCCCCTCTTGACGAATTGCATGGGTTATGACAAATTGCCATTTCGTGGCCATATGCTATGCAAGTCCATTTCAGTGATTACACTGTTACCAATATTCAATGCTGCCAACCTTCACATATACATTGCTTAATTCATAGACACTGAGAAAGTACACGTACATAATGATTTTTTTTTTTTGCTTGAGGTTTCATGGGTCATATTTGTAAAACTGAGTTTCCAGTTCAGGAGAGGGGCAGAAAACAAACATATACCTGCTTAGTTAATGTCTTTTGCAACAAAAATTCATGTGTATGGAAGGGCAGGTATTTGGCACATCACTAAATTGTGTGATTTCATGCATGTTGCGTTACTGACAGAAAGTGGTTTTTGTTCTCCTATATCTGCATGCATCAATTGGCATTTGTGTGTATTAAGATGGGCATTAAAATGTTCTTGCCCTTTAAGAGTCGGAAGTCTCCACCAATTTAACTTCAGTCCCTGGTCCATTCAGTTCATTAGGTCTCATGCAGTAAGTCACAGGTATCAAGTTACGGCTACTCGAGTTTGGATGACCCCAGGGCAGTGTCAATGGGGATTCGAGTCTCTCGACATCTGGTGTCTTGTTCTCGTGACTGCTTACTTATGGACCTCAAACCCGCAGCCCTTCACGGCCACATTCTAAATTACATATGTTAACTTCTTACTTAATTACTTACTCCTTAGATCACAGTCCTTCTTGAGAAGCTAACCAGTTCTCAGCTTGTTTAGAAATTCCCTGCATTTTGTGGAACCCGAAGGTTCATTACTGCATTCACAAGTGCTCGCCACCTGTCCCTATCGTGAGCCAGGTCGATCCAATCCAGGTCCCCACAACACACTTCCTGAATATCTATCTTTATATTATCCTCTCAACTACGCATGAGTCTTCCCAGTGGTATCTTTCCCTCAGGTTTCTACACATAAGCCCTGTATACGCTTCTGCTCTCCCCCATACGTGCTACATGCCCAGCTTATCTCATTCTTCTCGATTTGATCACCCGAAAAATATTGGGTGAGGAGTAGAGTAAATTAAACTCCCCATTATGTAGTTTTCTCCACTCCCCTGTAACCTCGTCCCTCTTAGGCCCAAATATTCTCCTCAGTATCCTATCCTCACTCACACTCAGTCTACGTTCCTCTCTCAATGTGAACAACCAAGTTTCACAACCATGCAAAATAACAGGCAAAATTGTTCTTCTGTCTACCTTAATCTTTAAAATTTTGGATAACAAACTGGAAGACAAAAGATTGTGCAACGAATGATAGCAAGCATTCCCTTACTTCAGTCTTCTCTTAGTTTGTTACTAAATAGAATATTGATTTGTTGAGGTTGTACCCAAATTTGCGACCTCTTCCACCCTTTCAACTGAACTGTTATCAATTTCATACTGTTACTTCGTCCTGCATCCTGACCTCGAAACATTACTAAATTAGGTATATACATTATAAAATTTATAAAATAATTCAGAATGTTAGGTTTACCATTTATGGGGATCTTTACACGTGTGATCAGCAGTGCAGATCACAGTTAGGGTTTTGGCCCTTTTCCAAAAACGTTTTGACACCCGTGGCTTAGACTTTAAAGATGCAGACAGAATATTTTTTGAGAGGTCAGTAATTATACCAGTAAATAGGTAGTCCGGTAAATAATGAATCCTTAGCCTTTAAGTCCAATGTACAGAAGTAGCTGTCTATTCTAATAAGCCCATGCGTTGAAAAGTAACCATTAAATCTATTGTTAAAAATGCCACCGCTTACTTCCACTTCACCATTAAGTGGCGGCTAATTATTCATGGCTTCATTTGGAACGCTTTAAATCAAGGCGGGGGCAGGGACGACCTTATCTTTTATCATTTACCTTTATGGTCCCGATTTTTTATATAATGTTTAAAAAGGACTAAGAGCAACCGGTACAACTAAAGCTGTCCCGATCCACGTGTTGAAGTCATATAAGATTACAAGTAGAGGTCAACCCTTTCGTAATCTTGGCTCTAGATGGAGATGAGCGGCCAGGTTCACACCTCGGTTGCTTCACCTCCGGAAAAGAAATCGGTGCCCGTGCAATAGGAAGCTGGTGGACGTGTAACAGAAGAGAAAATTATTTTGCCTTTCCCGCGTTTCAGAACCCGAATCACCCAGCCCTAACCTGTCACAATACCGACTGCTCTCTTCCAGGTCCAATAACTAGAAATAAAGAGCCGTAAATGTTTTGTTTTACTTCAGGTATGAAATTGGGCTGACTTCGTTCCAGAATCCTACTCTCTTTACTCTGTGCGTCTCTGACGTTGCGTGAATCACTTGAGACGGTTCAGCGGGCAAGCCGCTAGAGGAATGCCGACACCGGGGACTGCAGAAGGATGGGCCAATCGGTAAAAACAAATGCGAAATAAGTGTATTTGCTGTATACGTAATTTTTATTGATGTACCTACGACAATACAAACGCATTTAGTTGCTTGTGGCCATAAACAATGAAACACGTAAAATATGTATGTTTCAGGTTACAAACACATGACTATGGCTTTTGCTGTCGTCATGTGTTAAAGTTCATGTGACTAAAAAATTCGAATTCTGGATAACATTGAAATAGACATGAGACGCAGATGAAGTGTGAAGTATGTATGTATGTATGTATGTATGTATGTCCGATGAAGAGCAGACAAGTGCAAGTGAAGTTTGTGAAGACATTATTTCTTTATCGATTGAATGATTGATTGTTGATTTGATTTAATTAATTTATTTCATTGTCGATTGATTGATTGTCCATCGATCTATTGATTGATTGATTGATCGATCGATCGGTTGTTTGGTTGAGTGATTTATCATTCGTTCAGCATTTATTTGTTTGTTTGTTTATTGATTGATTGAAGCATTAAACTTAACTTCTTTGATTATTTACGTACATGAACCATGCTGAAGCATTTGGTTTGTGGAAAGAACTGTCAGACTGATTTTAGCGGGTAGCGTAGAAACTTGAACGAAAGAGAGTCTAATGTTGTATTTGTAATTGACGAAGCGGATTAACGTTGTTGTTTTATGGCAGAAACAGTATTTATAATCCAGTTTATAAATCTGAGAATCTCACAAATTACATTATGTAATAATAAGGTTGTTAAAATTGTAAATTTCATGTTAAAATGTTGGAATACGCCTTCTAATCCAACGGGAAGAATTCACAGTTTTCGTTTTTGGCTGTAACTCCCTCAGAGAACCTTTCCGTTGATCCATCGTTACAAATTACAGCCCTTGAGGCACTAAGTTCCAAACAACTTGATACATGCAGTCTCACAAAACAAGACAATGCTGATAACGCTGTTCTGGTGTCAGTTTTCGTCACGGTCACATAAATTACGTAAATTGTCTTCGAAAAAAAGCGACTCTCTTTATTTTCGCTTTATTTTATTTAACAAAGTAAGAATTTGCACGTCCATGTGCAGGCGATAGTGCCATATGTTTGTGTACAAAACAATTGCTCAAGTTTGCGTCACCGAGCAACTGACACAGGAGAAAATAATAGGGGAAAATTATCGTCGTAGGTAATTATTTCTGCTTTAACTAATCTCGTTCTCTTTTTATTAATTCTTTTTATAGACATTGTTGCAAGACAGCATACACACACGAGAGTGAAGTAATGACGCATGCTGTCATTTTTTATATTGAACGTTTTAATGCATTCGTTCTCTGAATTCTGATTCAATTTTTCTCGTATTTTCATTCATAATACTTTAAGTATATGGAAATAACCATTTCATATCGTGTTTAGTCTTTTGTGTGAGCGTGAGAGACTTGTCCTTTTCCCAATCTCCAGTATGGAGGACCAACCCTTGTCGGCCATCCGACAACGATTTTTCAATATATCCTCAGCTACTCTTCGTACATGCAGTCCTTCTTCGATACCCGCAACCAGTGGTCACGAAATGTCGTCGTGACAGAGTCCAACTTAGCACGGAAATATGGCGACGCAGGTGGAAAAAAATTACGGATTTTCCCATGAAGAAAGAGTCGCCGTGACAATCGGTTAAGGGCTGTACTGAAAGAGCACCTAAGAATGCAGGGTTACATATGTGGCATGATGTCCCCTTATCCTTACTGGCTGCAATGCTCCATATCCATATTGAAGGATAAGACGAGGGCGTTAATGATAAATTTTGAGAAAAGGAATAAGATCTTCTCCGTCAAGCACAACATGTACTCTTAACAAGTTGTTAAAACAGCTACACGTTTCGGCTGAAATAAATGGCTAAAATATTTGTCTGTTGTTAAAACTTGCTGATAATAAATGTTGCGTATCGCAGATAAGGTTTTGGTTTTGTTCTGATATGGAAAACACGAAGGGGGTGAATCACGAAATCTTGGCTCTTCTGGAATGTTATGCACAGTATATTTGTAGTTACCGACGTTTCACGACAACCTGTCGGTCCCAAATTCAAGGGTCAAGCAGGGGACTTCATGGTCTTGAAGATGAGCCCGACAGTTTGTACCGGAACGTCGATAACTAAATACCAATCTACACCACGTAATATTGCAGAAGAGCGAAGGCAGCGGCAGTCTGGAATCACGCAGGATGTGTGACGTCAAGATAATTAGGATAATGATATCAGCAACCAACAAGATGCAGCAAAATTTGTTTTATTGATTCTTTTAAGCTTGCTCTACATGTTTCGGGCGACAGTTTCTCCCATCTTCAGGAACACTTTAACTGTATGTACAGCTTTTTGGAACAATGTAAAGCAATGATAAAATTATAATTAACCTTTAGACGCTTAACGTCAACTATAGTTGACGCACCGCACCGCTAACCTCCAAAGTTGCATTTTATACATTTATTCAACAAATATAGGTACTGAATATTTTAAACATAGTTTATACTCTCCGTTTTTTTCTCTTCAAAATGCAGTTTGTTTCATAATTCTAACTTATTTGGTTCCTGTATTATTCACATTTTATATACAGGGTATGCTAAAATTTAAAAAATAATTCCGGCGCCAAAAGGTTAATAGTACTTCGACCTGTGAACCTTAGTCATAAAAGGTTTTGTTAAGTTTTAAACTTTGGTCTTTAAAAGGTTAAAAGTGTATGGTCATATTGGTGTCATCATTAAAACATGGATAAAAATTGCAATTTAAAAGTGGCTCTTTTTTTAATATTTTGAAATATTTTGAACATAGATCCTCGGAAAATGCGATGTGATTATAGTTAAACTGTATTGGGAAAGAGATGAACGCACTTAGTTGAGTTCTGTACATACCCGACTCTGCGGTCTGCTGCCGACCGGTGAAACAGACTGGATGGAATTGGTTAGGTGGTGGGTGTAGGCAGTATCGGTCTGCTGGTATCAACAATTGGCGTGTAAGCAGGGCCAAGGATCAGCTGAAATAGTGGATTATGTTCTCCTGGCTCTTGTTCCGTGATGAGTTTGCCTCGTTGGTGAAGCGAATGGATGAAGAACTGTTCGTACATAGTTAACACTGGTGTGTTATTGAGAGGTTTGAGCAAGGTCATTATGTTGTTATAGTACCGTGTTCATGTCGATTCCGAAGTATGTGTAGTGCAAATGCAGACTGTAGGTTATTGTTTTGATGTATCTAAGTGTTCCTAATACCGAAGCTTTAGGTTTCGACTAGTTTGACCAACATACGATCGTTTACAGCTATTGCAGGTTAGTTTATAGATTCCACTTTTGTCGTAAGTTGTTGTGTTGTAGTTGTGAAATGGTATTGTTGAACTTGAGGGCAACCTTAACGTTAGTGTGTTTGAAAAGATTCGTGATTATCATTATTTGGGGGTTGCTGTACGTGAAAGTCGCCCATTTTGTGTTGTTTTTAATGCCTGCATCCTTGTTTGGTGGGGCTTTTTTATGCTAAATTTGTTGTTTTAGCTTTGTTAGAAGTGTTTTAGGGAACACTGTTGTTCCGTGCAATCTGTTGCAGAGTTTTCCATTCATTAAACTTACGATCGTTGGTTCATTTTAGTGAAAGCATTCCTTCGATATAATATCGATAAGCTGCTAGCTTATGTTCAGTAGCGTGGTTGGACCAGTCATTTATGGTGGTGTCAGTTGTTGTGGGCTTTATAAATATGTCTATTTCCAATTTGGGAGTTTTCCTGATTATTGAAAGGTCCAGAAAACTTATTTGTTCCATATTTTCTTAGGTTGGGTTGAGTTGCAAGTTCCTATGCATATGGTTAACGTATTTGCTAATTGCATCAGGGTTTGTGCGTGTGGAGTCGTATATTATAAAATTGTCGTCTACATACCTGGCGTAAAATATTATGTTCTTGGATTCTAGAAGATGTTTTATGTGGTTGCTATCTATATGTTTTAAGAATATTTCGGCTATTGTGCCAGGGATGGGAGAAGAAAGTCAAATTGCTCCTGAAGATGGGCGAAACTGTAGCCCGAAACATGTAGAGCAAGCTTAAAAGAATCAATAAAACTAATTTTGCTGCATCTTGTTGTTTGCTGATATCATTGTACTAGAGATGCACGGTCGCACAAACGTCAAATTAGGGTACGTTTTATAAGGAACTGCAGTGTGTACACATGAAGTCCGAGCAAAACTCTCAAAAGAAGACATTCGCAAAAGATTCACATTAACATTTTCTACGCCGAATTAAATCCCATCTGCCATCTGCTGGCATTATTAGGAGCTCACCATATTCTCCACGTTGGCAGGATAAGGGTTAAAACAGAGTTTACGTTAAATTAATACTAATAACTAGTAGTGAGATAGGCCATTCTAAACTGAAACTAAACTCCGTGGCCTTAGTCCGCACGCGAACTATACCGACCAGCGGCCGCCGCCGGTCGGCCAAGTTAGTGCCAACTTTTGCGGATAGAGGGGTGTCACGTGGTCAGCGCAACGGGTCCCCACAGCCGTTAATCTCTGTTTTCTAGACCTGGAGCCGCTACTTT
>Ga0136643_10018879_pt1 | contig 10407 bp, 4 predicted proteins | sample TergutLab28metaG_FD_96883 | JGI IMG/M metagenome (GOLD analysis project Ga0136643, IMG submission 96883) | Labiotermes labralis P1 segment gut microbial communities from Petit-Saut dam, French Guiana - Lab288 P1 (version 3) (version 3) | ecosystem: Host-associated > Arthropoda: Insects >... | reverse complement strand
TAAAGAATTACATTAATGTAAATTGTGTTTTAAAGAATTACATCAATGTAAATTGTGTTTTAAATAATTACATTAATATTAATTGTGTTTTAAAGAATTACATTAATGTAAATTGTGTTTTAAAGAATTACATTAATGTAAATTGTGTTTTAAAGAATTACATCAATGTAAATTGTGTTTTAAAGAATTAAATTAATGTAAATTGTGTTTTAAAGAATTACATTAATGTAAATTGTGTTTTAAAGAATTACATCAATGTAAATTGTGTTTTAAATAATTACATTAATATTAATTGTGTTTTAAAGAATTACATCAATGTAAATTGTGTTTTAAAGAATTACATTAGTGTAAATTGTGTTTTAAAGAATTACATTAATGTAAATTGTGTTTTAAACTTCAATTATTACATCTCAGTAAGCACTGTCAGTAGCTGTTTTGAAGAAAACCGCGTGGTGTTGCACAGGAAAAAGTCGCTGTGTAATATGGGAATCGTAAGGGACATGTAAATACATCGTGTGGACGAAACTAACCAAAGTACCAAATCGTACACTAATGGCTATATGCAACTTGCATTTGTGGCATTCAAGTTATTAGTTCGAACATAACATGTATTACGACGACTCTGAACATCATTAGTATGTTGGTCTACGTAACGGGGATACATTACGCTTTCTGGGGGGTAGAAAGTGAAAGTTTAAACTGATATTGTTTGGATGCATTTTATGAATCAAAATATCAATTATTCTGACGTAAATTTCTGACCTTGCAGGGGAGAATTCCGCAGCAGAAACGGCTTTCGAATTAAACAAGTGTCTGTATAAAGCAGATCCAGAGGTGAGTCAAAACCAGGAAGCTGTAGTTTTAATATTCAAGTCTTGTGAGATATAACGTCCCGTCAAGTGGCTAATAATTACTGAAGTTTTGAAGGATCTAATAACTTTGTCTTCAGAGCTAAGCATTTCAGGTACGGTTAAAACTTAACACAAAATATTAGACACATTCCACAACTGTCCTTGTAATGGGAATTGACTGTATTCTATGTTCAATGGACCGTGCGTCATATAATACAGCAACAATTATCCAACAAGACGCATCAGAATACAGTTTATTTAAATCTGTCAACTGTTCAACATGTTTCGGGTGGTATTTCACCCATCATCAGGAGCTCATAACACTGTATCTACAGTATCTGGTATTAACGAGACCGTTACTGCTACCTGTTGTGAGCGTGGCTGGATGGGAACTGCTTCCCATCCAGCCATGTTTACGAGAGGCAGCAGTAGAGGTCTCATTAATGCCAGATACTGTAGCTCCTGATGATGGGTGAAATACCACCCGAAACATGTTGAGAAGTTGACAGATTTAAATAAACTGTATTCTGCTGCATCTTGTTGGATAATTGTTGCCATATCTTTAGAATAGCTGAGGCCAAAGAAATATTTGATCTAAATGTCTCGTCTCTACGAGAGAATAAATGGAACATGGCGTCTCGCCGTGAAACAAAGAACCTATTTATTGTGATTTATGTGTGTGTGTGTGCTTCCAATCCTACTCAAATGTTGTCCTTTAGCCAATGTTTTCGCGCCTGAAATCTGTGTTGTCTAGAGACAGCTAAAATTTTTCACACTCATGTCCAAAAAAGTTAAAACACATTGTTTAAAATGTTTATTTTTATCCATCTGTTTCAGTACTACTTCATCATATAGATGTGTGGTATGCACCACATTTGGCACGAAACATTGACAAGAAGACAGCTGGAAGAGAAACAGATTCCTTTTTGGGAACATAAAGATAAATTGGACTCCATTTTTAATGGCACACCAAGGATTCACAGCGCCGATAATAATTATCAAAAATGTGTTCCCCTTCTAAAGTTTAGTGAGTCAAGGAAATTTTAAAGTAATATAAATGCGTACCGAAAATATAATGTTCTAACTGTGGCTTATCTTTAACCCTTATCTTGCTAACGTGGAGAATAGGGTGAGCTCTTAATAATGCCAGGAAATGGCAGATGGGAATTAACTCGGCGTTTCAAGGGGTAAACTGAAGGGGGTTGGGGGCACGTTCAGGCCCAAAGAGTGTATCACACATTTCGGATAATTACAACTCAACGTCTGTCACTAACGTAATTTCTTTACGATCAGGTTCTTTAAATTTTAGAACTTCTATGGTCTAAGAGACGGGAATGTACCTGCTTCATAAAGAGTTGCATCATTAATTTAAATGGATAAAATAACAAATTTAGCAATTTTTGTACTAGCAGTACTGTGCATGTTCTTAGTATCGACCCAACATAGGCATTCTGTGACACGCCAATTATGACATACGTCAAATCCTAAGTGTTTCCGCACCAAGGTGCCGTCCTCAGGGTGTGATTATAACTTAGGCACATAAGCCAATAAGGCAATTTAGGTTCGGCACCTAGGTTGGCATGTTGGTTTATGTACCTTTGTTATAATAGTACCTCGGTGCCGAAACATGTAGTATTTGATGTGTCACATTTCTATAACAAAACCAACTGGATGCACTAATTTCTCAAATTTATTTTTGGAATAAACATCTACATGTTTCGGACAGTTCCTCTGTCCATCATCAGGAGTTTTTCACTGTACACACAGCAATGGTGTATGTCATACAGGTTTGCTGACAGCTTGCGAACAGGATCCTGGTAGCAAGCAGTCAGCAGACCTGTATGACATACACCTGTTGCTGTGTATACAGTACTAGACTCCTGATGATGGACAGAAAACCTGTCCGAAACATGTAAAATTTTATTCCAAAAATAAATTTGAGAAATTAGTACATCTAGTTTGTATTGTTATAAGAATTTATGACGATGCTCGGTCGCCTGAATGTCAAATTTGATGTGTCACATATGGTGTATCACAGAGTGCATATGTTGATATATTGACTAGTTTAGCTTGTCCGCATGCAGTCTGAAATTGCCAGAAGACAGGGTGACAACAGCAACCTTTCAGTAGTTAACCTTCTCACACACAGACACCCACAAACGAAAGCAAGAGTAAACTGATGCAGTTGCTAACAAAACACAGCTCTGAAGTTTTGGGCCCCAGTTCATTTCACCACCCGTACCTGTGAGGAATAAGCCACTGGGCTTTTAAAAAAATTAACATTAGATACAAAGTTAAATTAGAACAATAATTATTTAATAATGAAACGTGTTACAAAATTATTCACAAGCAACTGACAGTCATTATAGTGGACGTTCTGTTATTACAAATAACTCGCTTTTAGGCTTACCTCCAACTGTAATGGAATCCTCTCTCCATGCGTAAAATGTATGGAACTCCAAGAAGTTCACTTTAATTTTATTGACATACGTTGTTTTATGGCCACCAACACGTTCCGGCCACACTTGTGACCATCTTCAGGGTGATTATTTTAAGAATAAAAACACAATAATTTTTAAAATGTGTCTAAATCACGCCATATTTTTAAAAATTTTATAATTTCCGTTTAAAATTCACTGTTGAATAATAAAGACAAAATGTGGATGACTATAAACTATCAGAGGTTAAAACTGTTTGGAATATGTGGAGTGATGTGTGTGGCAGATACATGTGGTGAAATGTGGTTCAGATTGCTGGGCGATGTTGTAGTAGTCTGGATGTAAAAATACTCTTCCTCCCATATTTTCAGCTACAGACTTTGGATTGTACTGATGGCAAAAATTTAGATAACTTACTGGACTGTCTGAAGAGTAAAAGATGCTTGGCGAACGTGAACCACCCCCCCTCCCCCCACATATGAAACTACCAAGTTACTATTTTTGAACGCACATGAAGGAGCTAAATGCACTAACGATATAAATGCACTCTTACTAGAATTTTGGATTCTGTTTACGATATTCGAAATCATCCCCGCATTTATAAGAACTCCAGTGTTCGGCCGTGGTCATTTATGTTAATCCGCATCTTTGAAACTGATTAAAATCAAACATTACAAACTGGGATTACGATGTTCTTTTTGCACTCAAAGTCAGATGAGTAATACAAACATTAAGCTTGTCATATTCCTCCTGAATCACCCTGCATGTAGTAAGTACCTGAGGTGTTGATATGATATTTTTTGCTGCAATTGGGTTTCCACCCGGTGGCAATGTTCGGTAAACTTGTACAAAAATAAAGAGACAGCTGTATACAAAAGGAGAAACAATACACAAAAAATACAAAAACACAGAATACACAAAATAGGAAACAAACACACAACACAAGAATAGGAACATAAAAAATAATAATAAAAACATAATTCGAGCAATTATAAAATAACAAAAAGAAGCAAATAATAATTAGACAGCGCACTGCACAGAACACACATACAGCTACATAACTATCAATCAATGATAACACCTTTCACCCCAGATCACCACATCGCTTCAATTTACTTCATTTCACTTCCCTTCACTTCAGTTCTCTTCATTGCATTTCACTTCCCTTCCCTTCCCTTCACTTCATATCACGTCACATCACTACACTTCACTACACATCACTTCACTTCACACCACTTCACTTCACTACACATTACTTCATACCACTTCACTCCACTTCACTTCATTACACATCACTTCACGCCACTTCACTTCGCTTCACTACACATCACTTCATACCACTTCACTTCACTACACATCACTTCATATCACTTCACTACACATCACGTCATACCACTTCACTTCACTTCACTACATATCACTTCATACCACTTCACTTCACGTCATTTCACTTCACGCCATTTCACTTCACTTCGCTTCACTAAACATCACTTCATACCACTTCACTTCACTACACATCACTTCACTTCACTTCGCTACACATCACTTCACACCACTTCACTTCACTACACATCACTTCACGCCACCTTACTTCGCTTCACTACACATCACTTCATACCACTTCACTTCACTACACATCACTTCACGCCACTTCACTTCGCTTCACTACACATCACTTCTCACCACTTCACTTAACTTCACTACACATCACTTCATACAACTTAACTTCACTACACATCACTCCCCATTTTTCACTTCCCTACACTTTCGGACGTTTTTACCATGGCGCAACAGCTCTAGTCGTTCAAGGCCTCCTCATTGTCGAGGATTCACGACCACACTCAGACACATCACAGTCGCTAGGACTCCTCTGGACGAGTGACCAACCCGACGTACAGACCTCTACCTGACAACACACAACACTCACAACAGACAAACATCCATGCCGCCGGCGGAATTCGAACCCGCAATCCCAGCAAGCGAGCGGCCGCAGACCTACGCCTTAGACCGCGTTGCCACTGGGACCGGCTGAGCTTATTATTATACCGGTAATATTTTAATAACCCACTTAGCCCCGCTGCTGTTGCCCCCAGCAGGATCTACGCCTCCCTTCCTATTGTCTACATAGGCCTATTGCCCTACCTCTTCTCCATACATAATGCCAACAATCCTCCCAGCAACTTATTCGTCTCCGACTACTCTGACGATGTGGGCAGTACGCTCCTCCGAAACATAAGCAATAAATTGCCAATAAATACGGCGTCCTATACCAGAACATTGTAATCGTCACCTACAAGTAGATATTTTACGACAATTCACTCAACGACAAAATCATTATCTTATTTGGATTTAAAATGTTGAGATCACTAATTTTGATGACACACTACCACTAGCACTGTGTGTGCACAACAAGTGCAACACTATAAGGCTCTAATAAATTGTTACTTAGTTTCAGTAATTGCCTGTAATAGATTAATTTTATGTATGTATATTTAATGTGTGTGCAGGACGAATTCAGAGTGTGAGGATTGATAATAGTACCTTCGAGAGGGTGGAAGAGTTTAAATATTTGGAAACAACTTTAACAAATCGAAATTCTATTCCGGAAGAAATTAAGAGCAGATTGAGGCCAGGAAATGCTTGCTATCATTTGGTGCAGAACTTTTATCTTCCAGGTTGCTATCGAAAAATTTAAAGATCAAGATATATAGAACTATAATTTTGCCTCTTGTTTTTTATGGGTGTGAAACTTGGTCGTTGACATTGCGGGAGGAAAGGAAACTGAGGGTGTTTGAGAACATGGTGTTGAGGAGAATATTTGGACCTAGGTGGGACGAAGTAAAGCGGGAATGGAGGAGATTGCATAACGAGGAGCTAAATGATTTTTGCTCCTCACCCAATATTGTGTGGGTGATAAAATCGAGAAGAATGAGATGGGCTGGGCATGTAGCGCGTATGGGTGAGGAGAGGGGGGTGTATAGGGTTTTGGTGGGGAAACCGGAGGGAAAGAGACCACTGGGGAGACCTAGGCGTAGATGGGTCTATAATATTAGGATGGATCTCCAGGAGGTGTGATGTGGGTATATGGACTGGATTGGGCGGGCCCAGGATAGGGACAGTTGGCGGACGCTTGTCAGTGCGGTAATGAACCTTCCGGTTCCGTGAAATGCGGGGAATTTCTTGAGTAGCTGCAAACTAGTTAGCTTCTCAAGAAGGACTCTGCACCATGGAGTAAGTAAGTAAGTATATTTAATGTGTATCATGGAAATGCAAATAGCCAAACGGACAGAAGTGTACCTTGACTCCCCTAAACCAAACACAGCAATCAGTGCATTGCAAAAAACAACATTAATCTCCACTTATCATTAAACTGACGTTACGCAAGTTAAAACTGCGTCAGGACGCATCGCTTTAATCGTTTACTGCAGCAGCTAACTGGGGTGACAAAACGGCTTAATTCCAAGTACATTCCTCCGTGCACCGAGAGCGGTAGGACTGCAACCGAGGAAGTGAGTAACTGAGTCACACCCGGGCTGCCAGAATTGCCATGCTTGCCAAGGGAACCACATTAAAATTGAGTTATTTTTGTTAACACCACCAGACAGCAGGTTTTGTGTTCCAAGTGTCCGACAGATCTTTCCACCGCTATTCTGATGCCTCCATACATAATTATTAACCTTTTGGCGCCGGAATTATTTTTTTTAATTTTAGCACACCTGTATATAAAATGTGAATAATACAGGAATCAAATACGTTAAAATTATGAAACAAACTGCATTTTGAAGAGAAAAAAGACGGAGTATATATACATTGTTTAAAATATTCAGTACCGATATTTGTTGAATAAATATATAAAATGCAACTTTAGAGGTTAGCGGTGCGGTACGACCACTATAGTTGACATTAGGCGTCAAAAGGTTAATAAAGAAACTCCCGAATAAGGGTGTTGTGGAGTAGTGCCTGAATGAGATCTTCGTTCTTTTGGAGTGTTACACTGCGTAGATTGGTACCTATATACCGACGTTTCGGGGAACCTATCTGTCCCATCTTCAAGTGTCAAGTAGACCTGGACTGCTTTAACCCTAAAGATGAGACTGGTAGGTCTTCCCGAAACATCTGTAAATAACTACCAGCTACACCGTACCGGGGTGCTGATAAGTCCTTAGCCCGACCAGGAAGGAAACAAGCTCGGAAGCACGTAAGCAGGGACGCGCGCGATTTCAACAACATCAAGACGCGAGCTGTCATCAAGTTTTTTTTTCCTGCAAGGCTAGGCGCCGAAGGAAATTCACGCCATTCTGACAGAAATATTAAATTGTTTCCTTCCTGGTCGAGCTAAAGACTTATCAGCACCCGCTCTGTAACATCTCAGAAGAGCGAAGACATTTACACGGCTGTGGAAGCCTGACAGTACACATAATGCAAGAATATCTTCAGCTTGTTACATGACAAAGAAACTGCGAGTAATTGTGCTATATGAGACGTAAAGATGGAGAGACCTCTTGATCAGACCAATGGGAGTGAGAAGTAAGAGTTGAAGAGCGATAATTTATTGGACACTTGAAAGGCAGTGTCAAAGAGAACCAACTTCGCAAGATTACGGAGTTGAAATAAAATATCGGAGAAGAAATTATAGCCAATGATAACAGACTGTTGAGAAACGTTATGGTTCCTTTCTGGTGAGGATTACAGAAATATATTGCATAACAAGAAGACCACTTAGAAGATGCAAATTTTAACAAGATAATAAATGCACTTATAAAGTAGCACCGTGGTGCGTTCGCTTAACCACTGTTGCAGTGGAAACACAACAATGCCTTCTGTGGGTGTTGTTGACCTGCATGTCACTGTCAAATGTATAAAAATATTGAGTGTTGCACAACAATGCTTTTGTGGAAAATTTGCGTCGCCGGCAACAATAAACCTTACGCAGGTCTTCAAGTAAATACCCGAAGCTGTAGTGAAACAAAAGAATGTACTGATGTGTGGTTGACCGTGCATCGTAATTCAGTGTGGATAAGAAACGAACTACAACACATAACCACAACATCCTACATAACCACACACAGCCCGCTCACACTAGATTTTACATAAACCAGACAAACATAGAACATATCGACCCACACAGACAGACACATCTGGATAATACCACTCATTGTTACAGCACAACATCAACAAGTGGCGATAAAAATACGCAGTCGTCAGCTCCTGAAGATGGGCACATGGTTGTCCGAAACATGTTGAGCAATTTGTAAAAGAGAAATAAAGAATAACACAAAAGTGACATCTAGTTGGTTTCTTATCCACACTAAAAGAATGTTCGTTTGCTGATGGCCCTCTGTAGACGCACAGTTTGGCTAAACAGATCCTAATGACAGACAAGTCGTTGAGGGGTTTCTCAGTTTTTGCAAGTGTTGCCGTGAAATGTTTTACGAGATCAGGTGGAATTAATCGATTAAGAAGCAATAAGCATTAAATACAAGTATTATGAGTATGTGCCTCTGTATTCCCGCCTTAGGTAACCGGCTTGAAATGTGCACATTGTCTATGTCACATTTTATCGTCGCCTGTGGCCTGCCTGGCTGTATCATATTTTTCCACTTTACCTCATAAAAGACAGGTTTTTAGGAAGAAACGTTATTGAACAACAAAGATGCGTGTTTTGATTTTCTCTACGATATTTATATAAAACATTTTTCATTCTAAGCAGAATTCCACGATATATTATCATAAATTTACATAAGTCTTTACGTAGTGGGGGCAAATGTTTGAGGAACTGCGCTTATTCGTGTCTGATGACAAGCTGCTCATGATCACAATAAATAACACACTTTACATAAAGTCAGAGGCACTGTTTTCGTATTAGAAGTGTCCTTCATGTGATCATAAGGGGCGTGTGTGAGTGTAATGACAGTGTTTGGTGCTCACATGCAGGTATATGAGTCGCGCAATATGGAGCAAGCCTGCATTTTGCTGTCTCTTTCACAGACTGGAGGATCAGAATGCTGGTGCTTATTACCGCAGCAGTCATCCTTTTTGTGGGCCCAGCTTTAGCTGGCTCTCCGGTGAGTTTTATTTTTAATACATGTATTTTTTTAAGTTCGCAACTCGGCTAGGGGTTGTTTTCCATGCAGTTTGAATCAGTCGAAATTCATATTTTGGTTTCACAAAATTTCTGCTTTGGTTACGAGTTTTACCTCCGGCTTTTGGTTATATTAAAAGGGTATTATAAAGTACGTTTTGTTACAGTGTTTCGTAAAATTTGTTTGCACTTTCTCAGGACAATACGACAAGTTCCAAAGCTATGCAATTTAGTAAAGAAATGTAAAGTGCACACTTGTACAGGCACTGAGGTTCTGTACAGGCCGTACGGCCCATAGGGGAAGTACAGGTATAGCTTTACTCCTTCTTGGTCTCGGCACTAGAATGGGTGAGGGTCAGCGTCACGTCCCGGCCGCTCTTTACCCCCGGGAAAGACCCGCTACCCATTGTACAAGAGGCTGGGTGGAACCCAGGGCCGGTCTGGACAGGTGCAGAAAATCTCGCCCCCACCGGGATTCTATCCCCGGACCGTCCAGCCCGTAGCCATTCGCTATACTGACTGAGCTACCGGGCCCACAAAGCCATGCAATTTGGTTCACATGAATTTCAGGATTTTCAGCATGTACTTAATTTTTACAGTAATTTAATTCAACGAATCCGAATTCAAATAGGCAGGGGCCAAACACTTCTAGTTCATGGCAATCTATGTGGGATTCAAAGGACGAGATAACAATGGAGCAGGTTGGTTTCAGAACAATTCGGTATAACTCCGGCCAATTTTCATGTCACCTCACGTCCATATACAGATTCAAGCCCTCTGAGAAATTTCATCATATCGTCGTGTACGAAGCTCTGATGCTGCGAATATTTGTAGTGCCTTCATCTTCAGAACCAGGCAGCATCCTTCTTGGAATGCTTAAATCTAATGATGCAGGCACAACACAACTTCTGGGAACTTACTTACTTACTTACTCCATGGTGCAGAGTCCTTCTTGAGCAGCTAACTGGTTTGCAGCTAGTCAAGAAATTCCCCGCATTTCACGGAACCCGAAGGTTCATTACCGCACTCACAAGCG
>Ga0136643_10018874_pt1 | contig 10407 bp, 10 predicted proteins | sample TergutLab28metaG_FD_96883 | JGI IMG/M metagenome (GOLD analysis project Ga0136643, IMG submission 96883) | Labiotermes labralis P1 segment gut microbial communities from Petit-Saut dam, French Guiana - Lab288 P1 (version 3) (version 3) | ecosystem: Host-associated > Arthropoda: Insects >... | reverse complement strand
TCGTTCTTGAGCGCACAATATTATTAAAAGGGATAGGGTGCCCCCGTGGAGTCTGGTAGAGGTGTGGGTTGAGTGCAAGAAGAGCTTAAGTGAGGCAGTGGCACTGCTCGTTCTTGAGCGCACAATATTATTAGAAAGATAGGGTGCCCCCGGTAGCGTGGCCTGCGGTAGAGGTGTGGGTTGAGTGCAAGGGAGACAAAAATGCGTCCCGAGCACTTCTCGTTCTTGAGCGCACAATATTAAAAAGACAGGCCACCATCATACAGTTTGGTAGGCGTGGCCTCCGTGCAGACTGGTAGAGGTGTGGGTTGGGTGCAAGAAAGACCTAAATGCATCCCGCGCACTGCTAGTTCTTGAGCACAATATTATTAAAAAGAATGGAGCGTTTGAACATTTATTAACTGAGGAAGAAATAAAGCAGCAAGGTGCGGCAGCCGCCGTGCAGCTTGGTCCATGTTGCGGGCGGACGCTAAGTTCGGAACTAAATAAAACATGCAATATGAAGGGCGTGCCGTGACGAATATGTTACAGTGGTGCAGGACGTTGTACCTGTGAAGAAGTATAGTAAAAAAGATACAAGGTGAGAACAAAATAGGCGTGAGGTTAATGTACATTATTATTAGCGAGTCCAGAAGGAAAATAAAAAACATACAAACGTCCTTCATTGTACATGTAGCAAACGGCGCAGGCGGAGTGTCAGCTCCCTGTCTTGGAGCACGAGGCCTGCGAACTGTCGTCGTCGTCGGCGGCGTCTTACTTCATGTGCCAGTACTTTAGGAGGTCGACAACGTTAACACTGCTAGCAGCGGATGGGACATCCCGAGTAGGTTAAATGTACCTAATTGATTACATAACGTAAGGAAGCTTTGTGTGATCGTGTCGACATGCGAACTAGGGATGTCCGTATCCGCTGCCAGCAAGATTTCCCGAAGGTCCGACAAGATGTTGCGTTCTGGCTGCACCATGGCCAGCATTTTGTGCACTATCGGGCAATCATTCATGGCTGCTTCCAATTGTTGCAGCCATGATGTGTATTGGATCAACTGATCCCATCTCGTTAGCAGCCGTAGGATCTGGCGTCAAGACAGCAGCACTCTATCCTCCGCGTTCGACGCGGGGTGGGGGACGTCGGGTTCCAAGAAGCTGGCCAGCAGGCGAGAGTTTTGTCCTCCTCCCACCACATTTCTCTTGTAAAAGAGCATCTGAAACAAAGAACTCGACTTAAGCATACCAGAGTGTCATAAACCAGACAGCGCATTGATACAAACTACATGACGTCAGCATCCGCCGCACAAAAGTAGTCCGTCGGAAATAAATAGAAGGTCGCGTGTACGTGGCAGCAACAGTTGGAATCGTAAGAATAATCAGACTACTGAAGAAATTGGAGGTCGCGTGTACGGGAACCGCAAGTACTATTCTGACCGCAGTTGAGGGAGATGTTATAGGTGTGTCAATCCTAAATAGGTGTATCTTATTGTAGAGAGAAATCATGGCTCGCAGATTCGAGATTGTGGACACGAATACGAGACAGTACAGGCGGTTTAATGCCATAGGAAGGCAGCTCACTGTACGATTAAGACCCCCGTCAGATAATACGAATCCCGTCATATATTTTCTAGCCAGTGTGAACGACCTCATCGAGCACGCGTTACACGATGTTGGTGATAGTGATATGGTGGGGATGACTATTCAGAATCAGGTGATCCAGAATGACAAGCCTATCGGAGAGATCAGTTATCCGCAGACGTGATATGGAGCGTGTTTGAAAAAGTCTCCCAGTCGAATTCTAGGTTCAATGCTTTGGACACGTTAGTCGTAACCGTCAAGATGCCCATAGGTTTCGGTAGATGTGCTCTGAAGAGCAGGGGCAGGCCCATCTTCGTAATGGCGCACCTCAAGCAAAGTGTCGTGGAGGTGAAGGCGGAACAGGATTGTTTAGGTAACGCATTGGTAATAGCAAATGAGAAAGTAGATAATGATCCCAATTACAAAGCAAATCGTCAAGGCAGGAAGATACGTCCAGTAGTCCAAACCCTACTCGAGATAATCGGGATCGATCTGTCTAAAGGTGCGGGGATATCCGAATTAGTTAGACTCCAAGAATACTTTCGGGAGTACAAGATAATTGCCTATCACGGTCTGTGCTGTGAAGACATAATGTTCGAAGGGCGGGTCGACACGGTGAAAGAAATTAATCTGATCTATGACGATGTCGGAAGACACTATCACGTAATTACAAACCTTACAGGTGCCATGGCAAGAAGGTACGTGTGTAAAGGGTGCAACAGATCATGTACACGTGACGTCACGCATGTCTGCGATCAAACGTGTAGCGACTGCATGGCATGCCCCCGTGCGTATTTTCTCAAGTTCGCTAGCCCTGCCTAGAATGCAATAGGCACTTTTGAAGCCACACATATTTCGCCAACGACAAACAGAACACCTCAAAGAAAAACTTGGTATGTAAATGAAAGCGGTATTGATAAGGTACTGTACGTCTTCTACGATTTCGAGACTACCCAAAATACCGAGTATACGGCTGAAGCAAAGTTACACGTATCTAACCTCGTCTGCGTGCAGTTCTTTTCGCGATGCGAGGACGTGGAAGACTGCTTGCGATGCGGTAAGAGGAAGCACTCGTTCTTGCAAGATCCTGTGGGGACCTGCTTACATACCTAACTGAACCTCGCCCCTGGGCCAATAAGATCGTTGCTATAGCACATAATGGCAAGGCGTTCGATCTTCATTTCATCCTGAATAGGGCGATCCTACTAAAATGGAAACCGGAGTTGATTATGAAAGGGCCTAAAATTATGTGAATGAAAATGGAGCATCTAATGTTCTTGGATAGCGTGTCGTTCGTTCCGTGCCCTCTGCGTAACCTGCCCGAGGCGTACGGTCTGACGGCCTTCAAATCGTGGTACCCTCGCCTATTCAATACTGAGGAAAACCTCGATTACATAGGTCCCATTCCTGACATTATTTATTACGGCGTAAATGCGATGGGGAGGAGGAGAGGCAGGAGTTACTCGCGTGCTACTAGAGCCAGATATCGAGGAGGTTTGCGACAACAGGCGCGTGCTCCAGAACCTCGACGCCCTCTGCACCGAACGCGAATTCGGTGGCGGTATAATCTGGTGTTACAGTGAGAAGACTGCCGTTCCGAAAAGTAAGCAGTTGCCCTCAAACACCACATATCAGGAGGGCGTACCGGAGATCTTTGGTGATTGTAAACCTCGCCTCGTGATCCTAGACGATCTGTTGAACGACGTCTACTCCAAGCAAGTGTGCGACTTGTTTACGAGAGGCTGTCATCACAGAAATATCAGTGTGATTTTGGTTACGCAAAATCTGTTTCATCAGGGCCGCTACTGTAGAGACATATTGTTGAATGCCCATTATGTGGTCGCGTTGAAAAACGTCAGAGATAAGACACAGTACGCGTACTTGGCCAATCAAGTGTATCCCGAAGATAGTCTTGGGCTGTATAACGCCTACCTGGATGCGACTCAAAGACCCCACGGCTGCCTATTCTTGGATCTGACACAAGACACGGATGACGTAATGCGGTTTCGGACCAACATATTCCCGGAAGATTATCCTCCAGTCGTGTACTCCGATATAGGCGATGAAGCGTGTGAAGTCGAATTACCACGCCCTTCACGTGCTTAAGACGGCCGAAGCGACATTGCATAAAACCCTCATAACTAATTGTAACAAGGAACTCGTGAACTGCATAAGCGAATGTGTGTTTAACATGCTAAACAGAAATTTAAAATTGTCAGACTAACACGCGCAAGCTGCAGAAATACCAGCCAGCGCTTCGCAAGTTCGCCAACAGGCACGTCTCACTCTCGGGCAAGGAGCGACTCGTACAGCGCGGTGGATTTATGCTGTCCCTACTGAGCGCCATACTGCCAACGATCTCCAACTTAATCTTTAAGCCCGGTAAAATGTTACGTACTACCATAGGGGCGACGCCGCTCCGCGTCTCGCGAGCTTAAAAAGAAACACCATCCGTATGAAGAGTGGGTTAAGATGCGTCATAAGATTCGCGAGGCCGATATCAGACGGAAGACGCGGACGAAGGCTATCTCTGATTTCCTAAGACATGTGATGCCCGACATTGAACTGCCCGTCTCCTCCACCGAGCCTGAGCCAGATTTAAGCAGAAAACAGTTGATTGTCCCTAAAGTCGAGGCGAAAACGCCGCCGCCCCCCCTTCCTTCGACCCCTAAACGAGGATACGATGATATGAAGTCACGGAGGGGGCTCAGACAGAAGAAGAAGACACTAGTCCCCCGAGGCGTTTTCTCGACACACAATACGGTATCCGTGAGGATGGCGAGCAATTGATGATTGGTGATTCCCCGTGAATTAGCGTTACGTCGTAAGTGGGTAAAGTATTAATGACAAGTATTAGCAGGTTATATTATGACCCGGCCAGACCGTCGGCCTTCTCGACTCTGCGGAAAATTCGGTCGGCCACAACGAAGAAGAAAGCTTAAACCGGACGTCATCACAGCCTGGTTAGAGAAGCTTCATAGACCGGTGAGGAAACGTTTCACCCGCAATCCCCATACAGTGTCTAACGTGATGAACGTGTGGGAATGCGATCTGTTGGGTTTGCAGGCCTAGGCAAAATACAACGATAAATACAGATACATTTTTTCGGTAATAGATGTATTCTCGAAATATCTACATCTGGTCCCCATAAAGACAATGAGCGGGCCGTCTGTCGCCTTGGCGTTTCGGTACATATTCGATGACCCTAAATATTCGACAGGACGTCGCCCCATATGGGTGCGCACCGATAAGGGGAAGGAATTTCTGAATAAGCATTTTCGGGACATGTTACGGGACGAGGGGGGCATTCAGATTCAGGTGTACAGGAACCGCGACTTGAAATGTGTAATAGTGGAACGCGTAAATCGCACGATTCGCGATAGGCTCTATAAATATTTCACACATAAAAATAACCACAGATATATTGCTGTCTTGCCGAAATTTGTCAAGGCCTACAATGTAATGGTTCACTCGACGACAGGCATGGCTCTCTCGCGAGTCACCGACTCGGACGTGCTGTCGATATGGAAAAGGTTGGAGCAGGCCCAGGGACGCGTTCGCATCGCGAAAGCATCGGCGTTTCGGGTGGGGCAGCACGTGCGCATCAACAAAGAGAAGATGTGGTTTGCCAAAACTGCCGAACAGAATTTCAGCACCGACATTTTCAGGGTCACGAAAGTAATCGATGGGCGCCCGCGAGTCTTCTATGAACTCGAGGATTTAAATGGCAAACCAATCGAAGGTCAGTTTTATCGCGAGGAAATGACCCCGTACAAATAACTGACCGGACCTCCCATAAGATAGATGAAATACTGGACAAGGGGGTCAGACGCGGCATTCGCGAATATCTCGTCCGCTGGCGAGGTTACAGTCAGGACTTCGACTCTTGGGTACCTGCAGCTAGCGTGAAGGATATCTAAGTATGGCTACGCAGAGCCATTTTTTCGTAACTGTGTTCAGCAACGCCTCGCACGACATCTACGAACAGAATACGCACGCGATTTCACGGTGAAACTGGCTCAGCCCGTGGACCTGGGTTAGACCTCAAATTGGGAGGTGGGGGTGTGTGAAATTTCATGTTCCACACCCCCAGAGGAAACACTGGTCCTAATATACTGTAACCTCATATCGCCGCAAGTCTTTGGCTACAGCACCGTCCGCAGCATGCGGACATACGTCTTCCCATCGTGTCAGCACGAGTTTCGAAACGTGTATTACGTGCCTGTCGATCAGCGCAGATTTCAGGACATCCGAAAGAATTCCTGACGACCGAGGGGCTGCACATCCCCTTCGAGGACAGCACGACGCCCAGAAGGTGGTGCTTCTTTTTCGAAAAAAATTCAAGTGGTAAAGTGTATAAAATGAGGCGTCGCCATCTTGAATAGGACATTTATAGCTATGCATCCATTAGAAGTGTACTACTTAAAACAGGCATGTCGCGGCCTAACTACTCCGGAGATCGGTCCCGTCTACTCCGCCCTGCTCTACCTTCAGCGCGGACACGGGATCGTCAATTTTTTCAGCAGTCTCTTACGTTGGGTCCGCCCAATCTTATGGAGCGAGGCCAAAGGAGTGGGGCGCGAGATGTTGCGTACCGGTGGCAAAATCCTTATCGATATCGCTGAATGTAGCCCTACCGACACGACGACTGCCCGGGATATAGTTTCTAAACACGTGACTGAATCCGCCCAAAAGTTGATTAGCAAATTGAGGGGCCGGGGCCGTAAACACGCCGGTGGTGATGCTGTGGCGGGAGGTAAGAAAAAGAGGTGGAAGGAGCGTGCCCCGAGAAAAATAATAAAAAGGGACATATTTTCCTAATTTCACTTCAGTTACTCTTCAGCAGTCAATCATGCTGCCGGCGCCGAGATAGCGTCCGTCAGTAGCGAGTTTGACATCTTTGCACATAAGCTCATACAAACGTCTGTGCTCGGGACAACAGAGGTCGCATACAAACCGTTCGCCCCGTCGATCAAAATGATCTGGAATTTTTAATACCTGCCGATAACGACACATCCATCGATCTAGATATCAAAGTGTATGTCAGAGGTAAATTGATATCGGCCTGGGGTTAGGATGTGAATTTTTCGGATCACACGGGCGTGAAAAATAATTTCCTCCATTCCCTATTTAGTCAATGTAACTTCAATCTCAATGGCGTCAACATCACGCAGGCCAGCGAGCATTACCAGTACCGCTCATATCTCGAGACTGTTGACCTACGGCTCAGATGCCGCAGCAACTCATCTCTCGAACGCCTACTGGTAGCTCGTTACTGGCGACATGAAGCCTGTCGATCCCTCGGCCGATAATGTGACCGCCATGACGAACAAGGGATTCATCCTTCGTTGGACAGGATTAGCGCGAATAGGGAAGTAGAGGTGTTCGGACGGTTTCGTAGCGACATATGTAACGTGCCCCTGTACTTGCTGCCGGGCGTAAGGTTGCAGATCAGGTTGACCAAGGCCAGGCCTAGCTTCTGTCTGATGAACAAGCGCGTCGATTCGAAGACCGTTTTCAAATTTCCGTACGACCAATTGCTAGTCAAGCGCGTCCGGCCGAACCTCAACATATTGCTGGCTCACACTTCGACGCTGAAAAACGGGATGTCTCGCGCGCTACAACCTGACGATAGTCGAACTCAAGACGTTCACATTCGCGGCCGGATCTAAGTCCTTGTCTATTGAATACGTCTGCTGTTCACCATGGTTAAGAACACAGATTTTAACGGTTTGTTGGACAGTAACCCTTCCAAATTTCAGCATTATGACACCAGCGATTTTTCGCTGTTTGTGAACGGTAAACAGTTCCCTAACGAGGGCTTGACTCTGGGCATGGATCATGAAAATACATCCGTCATTGGGCTACAGGACGCTTTTCGAGGAGTCTGGCATACATCACTCGAACACGGGACTGCAGATAACACAACATGTATATAAACGGCTATTTTATGTTACTATTTGACCTCACACCTGATAGGGGCACGTCGCAGAGTCATACGTCCCACCCCGAGAACGGCAGCATCAGAATCGAATTGAAATTTGATAAGCCATTGCCCTAGGCGATCACGTGCCTGTTGTACCTAGAATTCGACAATTCAGTCCTCATAGATTTCGAACGTACAGTCACGACCGTATTTTGGAAAAATGGACACCGTGTAGATACTGTGTACGCTGCGTTTCGTCAGCTCCTTCCTCGATGTTTTCCCCTCCGATCTCCTACCAAAATCGACCAAGCAAACCATCTCCGTGTTCGTCAATGCCGATCCCCACACAGAGGGAGGTTCACACTGGCTTGTCGCGCACCTCCGACCCAAATTTTCGAATGCCTACTACTTTGATTCATACGGCTCGTACCGCTCGTACCCAGCATCCAGGCATTCATCAAACGCAACTGCACGACATGGGACTATAACAGGCGACAGTTGCAAGGCTTTACGGCCGACGTCTGTGGAAAAGTACTGCTGTCTATTCGCCCTCTACATGGATAGAGGCTACACGCCCCAGCAGTTCATCTCGCTCTTCAATGCTTGCGACCATGCAGACCGGCAGGTGGAGCGGCTGTTCACCGCCGAATTCGGGGCCCAGATGTCTCGGGGCGTTTGTGTTCAATGCTGCCGCAGCTGCCTATAAAAGGTAGGTACTCTGTCCGATTCTAATTATTCCTAATCTAACATGGCTGGAGACAGGGAGGTCGTGATTGATTTCGAGTTCTTGCGGGGTCGGCAGAACGAGACGGTCGTAAAGGAATTGAGCGTGGCCAGCGCCGCCGCGTCCGAGACGTTCCGTTTCAAGAGAACGGTCTGAATTGGGCCGACGGACATATAGAATATAATGAATTGCACACTGTTCTCACTGAGGCCGTGGCCGGTTTCGCACACCTCTACGCCTATGGCGTCTGTAAATGAACATTCCTCGCCGGACTGACGGGACGGCCGATCCATAACCTAGAGGATGTCGTGTGCCTCCCACCCGTCCCTTTCAATCACAAACGCTGGTGTACATTGCCAAGCCACAAGTTTCCCAAGTTCTCTTGCGCAACCAAAAGCGCGCATTCACTGTCCGATTGTTTGATGTACTATTTGCAAAAGGATTTCATCCAATGCCCACCTAATGTGACACGTCATTCTGCGAAATTTGTTGCGGCTCTATAAAAACCCCCGATCGAGCACGTCCCACATTATGCTGCTGCTGCGATGGCTACTAGTCGACAACCTGCTACAAAGAGGAAGCGCGCCCTGGAGCAGTTGCTGCCCGACGTCTCGTCCGACATCTGTCCCTACTGGCCTGCCAGTCCAGCCTTCGATTCCCAGCGCGTATTGCTGAGACGTCTGTTTTTCATCAACTCCGACAGGACCAAGTACGTGTCTTTCGGTTTCTACCCCGCACGCGACTATCAGCCGCTGGTGGAATTCGGCGCCATACGGAGGGCGGGTCGAAATCCATCGTTCTCAAGGACGAACATATAGACACGCTGGCGGACTGTCTACCCAAGATGATCGTTTCCGTCTGCAATGGAGCAGGGACCGGGGAAGGGTGTGTGAACGGTGCCTTCCGCCTATCGCCGACAGAAAAACTTCGGGTCGGCAAGACTATATTTCGGCACGCAATGTATTAGCCTAACTATACTGGACCTACAATATCTCGCCCGAATATTTCACATAGTGCAACAACAACTGCGCGATTACACTACCGCTTTGCCGGACGTACTGTCTTATGTGACATCGTCCGTAATTTCAGTGACGTATGTCGAACCGGTGCCTAACGCCAGTGACCACATAGACTATCGTCATCTGTTCGAGGAACTAGTGACATCTGTATAAATTTATGTATCACTATTGCTTAACCAAATAAACGCCTAATTTAACTGAATTGTGTGTTTTTTTGGGAGATCACATATAATAAAAATATTCATTGCACTTACCTTACACCCCGCCACGCCTTCTTCACACAGGAGCAGCAGCAGCCACCGGTGCGAATACAGCAGCAGCGAAGACGACGACGACCTCCTCGGCAGCCACCGGATGCAACAACGACCACCTAGGTATATTCAGACATCAATTCTCTCTTAAGAGAGGCTACGCACATGTTTCAGAATGATGATCTCAGGAATACAAACGCGTAACTTCGCTTACGTTCACATACAGACCTGTGTTTAAGGTGCCTCTCCTTGTGGTTACCGAAGGGGGAAGCAGAGTAATATTGTGTGGCTCAATGACCCGAATTGGAAGCACCTACCGAGAGACAAATTAAACGGCAAAGGAAGGGGAGGGGTAACAGCAAAGACAGTCACCGAAACAAAAGATAAAATATATCGAATTTCATTCGTCAGAGGCGACCTATCGTGAAGAATGTTAACACGTAAGAGGAAGCGATTGTCACCTAGTCGTCGCCTATTGAAGAATGTAATTCGAAATATTTTATCTTCGGCTTTATTGACAAGCGATACGGTTCCCCTCCCCTTCCTCTTACGTGTTCCTTTCCTCTCGTTTACAACGGCGGGGTCATTGAACCATACGAATTTTCCTCTGCGACCCTGGCTTTCGGCAGTCATGAGCAGATGCACTTGAAACACATCAGCTATGTATGGAAATGTAAGCGATGTTGCACAAGTTCATTCGTGACGATCATGCTGCAACATGTGCTTTGACCTTTTGATAAAAACTCACTGCATTGAGGTATCATGTACAAACTTCCCCTACCTCCTGTCTACACATTAGCAGTTTCTTTCACAATGCAAACACACAGACGTCCACCACTAGGAGATTCACGACACACAATGCTATGCTTGGGGATGTAGCAGCTTCACGAAGCACACACGCAAGCGCCTACCACAATAATG
>Ga0136643_10018873_pt1 | contig 10408 bp, 5 predicted proteins | sample TergutLab28metaG_FD_96883 | JGI IMG/M metagenome (GOLD analysis project Ga0136643, IMG submission 96883) | Labiotermes labralis P1 segment gut microbial communities from Petit-Saut dam, French Guiana - Lab288 P1 (version 3) (version 3) | ecosystem: Host-associated > Arthropoda: Insects >... | reverse complement strand
ACACCTTAGACTGTGCAGCAACTGGGATCAGCTAGCCTACTTTAGAAATCGAAAAATCAGTCCTATGATATAAATCTGTTGATGCCTATGTATGTTGCATGTTCCCTATGTCAAATTTTTAACTAGTAGAATGATGTGTTCTGAACTTTTGTAAAAGCATCATGCTGTTGTAATGTACCCCATTCCTAAATCATCAGTAATAATGTGGTGAACATGTGAATGAGTGATAATAATACCAGTTGCTTTAAGGTTCTGAAATGATGTAATAGATCTAGGAAAAATATGTAACTTTTGTTAGGTTATGTTGTTTTAGAACATGCGAATAAAATAGGTGTGCAATATTTCCTTTAGCTTTGAGTTTGGTGGCAGTAATTGATGAACTACAGGAGCTAGGTACATTGAATTTGTTACATAGTTAGTATTATATGCATGGAATAGAAAAGTGGCTTTAGGAGTTCATGTTTAGTATTTACATTAATTTTCACTGTGACTCTGTGGAGTGTGGAAATTTCCAATCATTGAATTAGACAAGTTTACATAAATATAAATTTTACATTTTGGGGCACAAAACAGTACAGCAACTTCTCATTTAATTCAGATCAGCTGTCATTTGTTGTGGAAAATTTTATAGGGTGTCATTGCACATCTGAACTTATAAAAGGTCTGCTCAGGAGTTTGTATTTGCTGAGAGAAGGGAAGTAAGACAATTGTTTTGGTGTATGCATTGGTCACTGACTTTAATACTGTGTTCCATGAGCACATACGGACTGATTTTTTCCACAGTTATTGACACACACCCATGCCTGCATCTGTGTGTTCCATGAGCACATACGGACTGATTTTTTCCACAGTTATTGACACACACCCATGCCCGCATCTGACCCATAATTCTCATGTAGTATGCAAAATAAGAAAAATTATATGAAATTGGCTAAGTGTGGAACATCTTGTTGAAAGTGCTGCAGAGTGTGAAGTATGTATCTTCATTTGATTTCTGTAATAGTACATAGAGTGCAGTCTCAATTCTCTTGAGTCGCAGTTGTTTGAGGTTTTGTTCTGCCTGAGCTAATGTACTGTAGTCAGGGTTGTTTCTATGTTATGTACAAAATTCAGTTGAAAGCACTTGTCCCTCTGTGCACAGACATGTTTTTAAGGCAGTACTGTACTTACTTTTACTCATTTTCTTTGTGTATTCTTGTGTATTGCTGTGTGACTTAAATATTTTAAGTTACTCTAATAGTGAATGCTAAAAGCAAAGGAAAATGTGTTTTCATTTAAACCAAGCTTGAAGGTATAGAAAGGATGGATAAAGCTGATTTTGGAACTAGGTGTAGGAGAAGTGAATGTTGGGGAGGGCGTTGAAACAGCAAAAATTAAAAAAAAAGTGCACAGAATAATTTCATAATCTGCATAGTCTGAGCTTTTCAGTAATTTCAGGCAACATCTGTCCCATGCACCTCAAACTATCAAAAGTCTACTGTACATTGGTAAGCAGTTACACATACCAAACTGGAGGGAAGATATTCCACCCCATGCTGACAGGAAGTTGCCTTTGCCTTCTCCCATTTGTTTCATTTCTGGTATGCATGGTGAGTGATCAGATACAACCATGTCCAGGTCACCAGATGCCAAAGCGGACCATAGTTTTTCCTAGCATAAAGAGGAAAGAAATTAATGTGAAAAAACTTGTATAATCAGATAATTTTTTGCCAATATGTTGGATGGGGACCAGAAGGAATATGTATGGAATTTTGATAAAGATGTTGGTGTAGTGAAGTAACCCTTGTTCTGGAACCTGTTCCTGTGTCACTGGGTGGTTGGTGCCTGACATTTTGAGACATCATAGCATCATATTCAGGAGATGATATGTCCACGAAGATGTTCAGAGTGTAAAAGTCTAACAAGTCACATGATGTGATAATATTAAGACGGAGGTTTGAGAAATCTTTTGTGAGAAAGGAAGGTGGACGAACTGACTCAGGACTGTGACCAGTGATTGAAGTTTCATATTTGGAGTTTTGAAACTTCCATTATTACTGCCAGAGGGTTATGTGGGTTACCTGGTTAGGATAAAGCTATCTGCAGTAAGGTGCAATTTGGGAAATTACAAGATAGGTAATGTATGTGTATAATGTAGTATACAAGTATGTTTTCTGTGTTGAATAACTCTGTTCTTTATAGAATGAATATATTTTGTAATTGTTACATGTTATTCAATGTTGTATTATAAAGAAAAATTCTACATCCTATACATTGCTTGACCTTGTATGGATTAACAGAATGTATAATAAAACTTGAAATTAAACTTAAACTTAATAAAATGTTGTGGTACCTTTGCATGACCATTGTTGCCATGGAAACAATGTGCTCCCTTTGCATTTTTAATGTGTGCATGTTACTGCCAACAATATACTAAATATTGAAAGCATTGCCATGGTAATGCAACAATGTGTTCTCTTTATTGTGGTGCCTCATATGTCACTGTCAACAATACGAAACACACTTATATCTTCACATATACCTCATAGTGCCTGATATTTTGGTTCAATATTAACCATTCAGATTTTTTTGACAGATTTTTCATAGAAGTTCCCAATATCAAATTTCATGAAAATCCGTCCAGTGGGAGCTGCACCTATACATGCAGCCAGACAGAGAGATAGACAGGCATGCTGTAACTAATAGGTGATTTTGCAGTTGTCAATGTACCAAAAATTGTAGACACATTAATGACTTTCAGTAAAATGAAAGACTCATAAGAACTGGTTATGATTACTTTTGGTTGATGAGGAACAGAAGAAGGTTGCTTGTAATTATCACTTTATTATATTGATTGTATTTTCATTATGTTTTAGTTGGTATTTTTATTTCGTGGTTTGAACTTTTTCTTGTCCTGTTTTGAACTACCATGCAGAAAGTTCTCAGCATCTGGGGCAGATAATCCATCAGCTTTAATGAAGTGGCCCTAATTCCCATTCTGTTTTAGCTATAGGCAAAATTTAATTATGACCTTGCATGTGCTCACATTTAAAGAGGTTCATGACTTGCCTTGCCAGATGGCTTTATGCAATGGTGGTCATCACCTGTGTCTGGAAGCACAGACTACAGATATCATGACCAAGTGTTTAGTACCCATGCTTTTATTTTTAATATGCTGAGTTCAAATTTTAGCCCACAGGCTCATTTTCCTGATAAGGTTTTCTGTACATTACTTATTCATTGCCTGCAGGTAAATTCTGGGATTATACAGGTACAGCCTGATTCTAGCATTTCATAGTAATGCAGTTTTATGGAAGACTGAAAAAAAATGACATTGATTATTTATGTCATCAGGTGCAGCACACGGCTGGAGTGTCTCTTACAGTTGATGATTTAACCTCTAGGGGACATATTTAAATGCCAAATTTATCTTGTGATGACCTCAGTTTTTCTAGCTTAGCATGTACATTTAAATTATTACAAAGCAAACATGAAGAGCATCTGGTATGCTATGCTATTCACCAGTACATTTTAGAGATCAGCATATGGTCTCGTATGGAACTGGGTGTTAAAAAAATGTGTACCTTATAAATGGAATGTGGTGGAACATTAATTTTAAAAGTTGGTAACGTTATTTTGTATAGAATAAGGAGATGTAAATGGCTAAAACTGTTGGTGTTAAAGTGGACTGAATTGCATAAACTTAAATGAAAACTAAAACCAAAGGAGTAAGAAACATTGTTGGTCAAGGGACAGAGAGATTGCAGATTTAATGTAGAATGTGATGATGAGAATGTTTGCATCAAAGAAGCAGAAAATGCCAGGAGACTGGGGAAAACTGCAGTAATGGATTCATAATTTATGCTATATTTACATGGATTGAGTAACCGAAATAAGTTGTGTGATATGCATGGGTCATGTCAGATGCACAGTAAGTTGAAAAGTGTGTGTGGATATTAGCTCAGTGATGTGCTACTGTGACTAGAGTAATAAACCTTCAGGTTCCATCAAGCACAGGGAATTTGACTAGTTGAGCAGCTAGTAGCTTGTCAAGAAGTACTTTAATGCTTGTTCATTGTCTGTGTAATGTACATATACTGCATGTTTCAAGGCTGTAGAATTTTCACATACATATAAGTGCACAAATAAAGTATATTATATATTTATTATGTGGAAGAGAGTAGGAAGGAAAAGATAAAGCATTGCCATTACAAGTCAGCATAAGCTTTGGCACTCTTGTGGAGATACAGTTATAGTCATTCTTAATCTCTGACATTAGCAAGAGGTTAGTGAATAGTGTCATTGCTTGGTCACTGTGTGCACTGGGACTGGCTCCCTCATTAACCACTACATAGAAGGGTGGGTGGGTCCCAGTGTTTGTCTGGGTGTGGTGGTGTGGGTAGAAACCCACCCCTGCTGGAACTAGGAACCCAGGTCTCTGCAACTTTTAGACTAAACACTATATTGGCTGAACTATGCAGCTCATGCTAGAAGTAAGCACTTGTATTAAAATGGAACCTGTCTGAAAGGAATATGTTCAATTCGCATTGGTATTCCACTGTAGGCTGTATTTACTGTATGCAACTTCACATTCCATTGTTTCAACATGAATATACAGTAAGAGGCATACAGATTAAGTCAGTGAGGTAATGATATAGAATATAATTATACTGTCATATGGGAAGCATGCACCTGTTTACATAGCAAGATGGGAGCATAACCTGTAAGTTCAATGCTGATTATACCAAGTATGCTATTGGACATGAACATAACACAATTCCATCCACCTCCCATCCTCACAATTTTTGTAAGACATGTCCTACTGTCATCCTTCCATCTCTTCCCTGGTCTTCCAAGTGGACGTTGTCCAAGAGTTTTACTCATTCCTATTCTACAGACTCCTTGTGTAACCATCTTAGGTACATGCCCAGTCCATTGTGGTCTATTGCATTACCAAGTGATGTACAAAATTTATCATGCTGTGGCAACATTGCACCAGTATGGCCTGTACCTATGAATATACAGGTTGTCTTTGTTGCTGTGTCTTCATTTTGGTTATTGCAAGTGTCAATCCCTTTGTCAGTAACAGAATGCCAAATTCCAAAGGTAGCTCATCTCCCTTTTTTCAAATTAATTTTCCAGTATTGTTGGTATTCTATATCTTCAACCATATTTGTAATTTCAGTCTTTCTGTGGTATTGAAATATGTTTGGGGAACTGATCTAAATGAAACGAAGGAATGTGTAGTGAAATTTAATTTTAACCTCACCCTATTCTGGAGACCCCTAACAGGTGGGCAACACTTATATTGTGTGGCACTGTCAGGAATTGCTTCAGCATTTAGTGTCAGGTAGTGATGGCATGTCTCAACTGTGAGCATAGTTCCATTCCTTTTAGCTGTCCTCACGAATGGCAGTGCCTCTATTGCTGACAGGTGAACAATGTGGCACCGCACTCTGAAAAACCAGTGGTTATCATATTACATAAACCAATTAGACAAGGTCTAGCTTGAGCAGCAAGTTATTATGCAGCTGTGAAAGAGAACTCCTGTTGTGTAAATTGAAGTTTTACCTTATAATTGGGTAAAATATCTTTATTACTTAGTTATAGGGAAGTAAAGATGGCAGAAAGTACACATGAGGCTCAAACACAAACAGTGAAACAACCACAGATTACGTCTAATGTAACTACTTTGTGTTGTGAAAGTTGTGTTGTAGTGAAAGATCAACTCATACAGGTACGTGAGGAGTTAAAATCAACTAGAACAATTATATTGCATTCCTGCATAAACTACAGAGATTTTGATAATTCATTTGCCTTTCCAAGAATTCGGTTCAGAACGTACATGCTTGTTGATGACATGTGTACCTGTATTTTGAGCATAACTGTGTTATGAGTTGAATAGCCGCTACCTCCATCTGTGGTGGTCTGGACCTCAGGAAGGTTTGATACTCACAAGAATTGTCTGTAACAACCATTTCAGTTTGTTAATATAACTACAGGATCTGCTGTTTTGTGTCTGTGCAGGTATCTTACAGGCCATTGTATGATGAAGAACAAATCGTGTGAGGATTCTGCCATTCATGACTGTTATTTCAGGCAGCTTTGTAGGTCAAGTAATGTGAATTTGACATTTTGGAGAAGAAATGTTTTGGAAAACATTTCTAAGCATGGTACTATGTGTGTACATTGTGTGTCAGGCACCCACCACATATGATTTCAGAGAGTTTGACCATCCCATGAACTTCCTGTACCTTCAGTTCAACTGTACACACTTTCCTCATGTTTATCTTTTAATCAACTTATTTAGGTACTAATTTGGGTGTACAGAGTATGCTGTTGAATATTAATAATTCTTCTCCACAATTTTGATAGGTAGTGGAACCAGTTGGGTTGTTTCAACAAGTGCAGTTCTTGGAATTTAAGACTGGCAGATTTCAGTCAACACACTGTACTTGCACTTTGTTAATACCATGTGATTTTAGTGCTGATATTTTGATGTTCTGAATCCACTGAGTTTGAGTGTTGCCATTAATGGTATGCAAGGTGTGATGTTGGAGTTGGCAGTGCTGAAGGTAGATGATAGGAAACCAGTGTAGAGAGTGGAAAAGTTTGTGTCAGTTATGAGATGATGGTTCACTGAATGTAACCCTCACACTTTAGAACAGGACTGCTCAACCTTGTGCAACCTGAAGTTACTTTTCTTGAAATTTAAATTAACCAAAGAATACTTATAGGTGACAGTTACAAAAATCATTATTGTCAAACTCTTGAAATAATATATCACTCATGAAACAGCAATATGCTGTAACGAACACATTTTGTCGAACTCAGAATCCCGCATTATGAGACAGTTGGGTTACAAACATACCTTCCCCCAATGTTGTGTACATAAAGAAAATTGCTTGACCTTATATTTCCATAAAAACATAACATGCTTAAGTTGACCTGTGGAGGATTGGTCAAGTTTCAGTGGTCTCCTGTAAAACTTTGTAATGGTGGGTTATGAGAAATTGTTGTTTCATGAGCAATAGGTGCAGTCCTGTACCTGTGCTTGTATGTGGGGACTTACCATTTAATAAATACTAAATTAGGACAGCAAATGTAAACTAAGCCCTGTTAGTTATGTCCACTGTAAGGAAAATGATACACTTTGGAAAATACCTTCCATTACCATGAACTAAAAATAGAATGAAAATGAGTCACTTAATATTCACCCTTAATTGTTGGCCTCACTGCAATCTATGGAGCTTAATTCTTCACATGTTGCTGGTCTCGGTGCACTGTATGGTCATGAATGCACGTAAATGAATTATAAAATTAAAACCCCTCTGTTCTGGGCAGTAGTTGGAATTTAAATCCCATAACCATTCATTGGTAAAAATATTTTTTGAAACTTGTGAAGTTGAAATCCATGAACACTTAGTGGGATATTGGCTCTGCATTTCTTTTATTCCTTTTAAAGCTAATTGATAAATAATTGCATATTGCATACTTTTTATTGTTTTATATGCTTATTTTAAACCAATAGATGTCATATTTGAACACCAGCAGTTTAAAATTAGAGCATTTACAATAAATAAATGCATATTCTTAAATAATTACATGAAAGTATGTCTATGTTAAAAATGACTGTGTTTAGTGCCTGAACATTAGAAATCTACAGTGACCCAGAATATAATCATAAAATTCTCAGTTGTTAAATAAAGTTTATTAGGTCTTATGTAGGTGCAGAAATATTGCATAGTAATTGCAACATGATGGAGCAACACAAACCTGTGTCTTTTTTTAGCTCTTCTCCCAAGTCACATTCTGCATGAAACTGAAACAGGTACAACATTTCAGTGACATAATATCAAGCCAACTGTTGCAGTTTGTATGGAGATGTTCCTTATGCAGCTGTCAGTATTTGGGACTGTATAACATAAATAGTAGAATGACTGGTGCATGGTGATTTGATAGGATTTGAAAGGAAGTGACAGTGGTGTGGTCAGCGTTACAGTTCTTGCCTTTGCCTGAGAAAGAGTACAGCAAACCACACTCAGGAGAGCTGATGCCCCAGCTTCTTAATTACAAGAATAAACTTCTTGATTACTGCTGCACTGATCTGCTTGGTAGAAGACACTGAAAATTTCTAGAACTAAACACAAAACTTTTACAGGAACTGGTATTTACTGCAGGTTTATAGTCATTTTGGGATGTGACCCCACATACTATAGTAGACACATTTCAGAGGAGACTGCTGCAACCATTTTCTAGGAAAGAGTGACTTTATAACCCTGAAGATGGAGGCAGCAAGTTCCTCAGAAACACAGGTACCTACGTGGTATCTGTCAAAGTGTAGGCTTATCATATCACAGTAGTTCATAATCCTGATATTGATCATTTTGAGAACATGAGAGATCATACAATTATCACTTTGCTGGTCATGAAATTATCCATGGTTTATGGAACAAGTTTGACTACAGCGTGTACAAAAGCCTTAAATCATAGCAATACTGAAAGGAAGGAAAGATATATGTTTAGTATATGTTTCTGATGGCTGATCCAACCAAACTGTGAGATTCTGTGGGGTTGCAAGCTTGCCTGCCCCCTGCTGGTCCTACTTGCTTGTAGAACAGACGCCATCCATTGGAGGTCCTTCTATACCCACAATGGGACCGATTCTGACTTCCTCTCCAATCCTTGCAGATGGACTGGGAGAATCCGAAGCATGGTCTAGCACTTCTGGAGCATGAGAACCTTCTCAGACGCCTCATAATATCATTCACTTATTGACTGCACTTTTTTTTTTGTAAATCTAATATGGTATGGTGTCCAGATGTGGCTGACTTCCACTCTAGCCACTGAGAAATATTTTTTTTTAGTCCTTTCTGCACTTATACACCCTCAATCTTCAGGGCGACACCTCCAGCACCTTTCTGTCTAGTGGCTGGTCGGACAACAAAAGGGGTTTACTTTCGTTGGCTGACCAATTTAAAATTCTTGGAAGTTAAGCTTAATTAAATTAAGAAATATTAAGAAGAGTAAAGGAGGAAATGAATACCCTATATACAGTAAAACGAAGGAAGGCTCCTGGATTGGCCACAGCTTGTGTAGGATGTGCCTTCTAAAGCACCTTATTGAAGGAAGGATAGAATGGAAGGGAAGACGGGGAAAAAGACGTAGGCAGCTACTGAATGAACTTAAGGAAACCAGAAGATACAGGAAATTTAAACAGGGAGCATTAGTTCACATTCTCTGGAGAACTGGCTTCAGAAGAGGCTATGGATCTGTTGTCAATCAGACTACATGATGGTGGTTGTGGTGGTGCTGTTGCTGCTGATGATGAATTCCGAGTGAGAAATGTCGTGTACACATGGGTCAAATTCGCAACAAGCGCGTAACTATAAACAGTTAGACTAACTTGAATTATAAAATAAAGTGCACCGTGTATTTATCGATACAGGTTAAGTGCACAGTGTACATAGTTCGCTATTCATGCAAGTGGTTCAAAATTGCTTCTGTGGGGACACGTTTTCTGACCCTTCTGACCATTGAACGCGTTATCTTGCAAAGCATTATGGTATTGTTCTAGTATCTTACAATTCTGAGAATTCGTTGTAGTTTTTGTCCCGTGTTCACTTCGCTTGCATACGCCATAAGGCTTCATGTAAGCCAACACATGGTCAGTGAATGGGTTGAGGTCCGGTGACGGCGGTGGCCAACCAGCACATCGCCGCCACCAAGATACTGATTGACGATTTGACTGAAATGAGGTTTTCTCTGTCATGCTGGTACTGCATATGACGTCGTGCTCGCAGGGGTGCCATCTCGAAGAAGGCTGACAGTTCATGGTGCAAACATTTGGCGAAATAAACGTACAAATGAAAGGCGTTGCGGTAAGATAAACAATCTACGGAGCTGGTTACCAGTGGCACCTCACCACATATATACGGAATTTTAATGTTGATAGTTAAGTCCTTAACTCCATGCAGTAGAGTCCTTCCTGAGAAGCTAACGGGCCCTCAGCTAGTCAAGAAATTCCTCTAATTTTATGGAAACGGAAGGTTCATTACCGCATTCACAAGCGCTCGTTTACTGTCCGTATCCTGATCCAGAGCAATCCAGTCCGTGCCTCCCCATCCCACTTCTTGAAGATCTGTCTTAATATTATCCTCCAATATGCATCGAGGTAGTGCTGGAAGTTAGCATCGACTTTTCCATGCGGATTATCATGATCCCATAAATGTGAGTTTCTGGCACTCTTGGCTCCGCCTTGGGTGAAATGGACGTCGTCAGTAAACCAAACGTTGGGAATGATTTAGGGGTTAACGTCAGTCTGACAGACTAATTCTAACCGGCTTCCCGTCTGCGCAGATTCAAGATGCGGAATTCGGGGGGGGGGGGGGGCGTCTTGTTCGGAAGAAAAATTCTGAGCGTCATTCTT
>Ga0136643_10018872_pt1 | contig 10408 bp, 9 predicted proteins | sample TergutLab28metaG_FD_96883 | JGI IMG/M metagenome (GOLD analysis project Ga0136643, IMG submission 96883) | Labiotermes labralis P1 segment gut microbial communities from Petit-Saut dam, French Guiana - Lab288 P1 (version 3) (version 3) | ecosystem: Host-associated > Arthropoda: Insects >... | reverse complement strand
AAAGGGATAATTTTTTCCGGGGGCGGTTTTTTTTTTTGGCCGTCCTGGGGGCCGTAAAGCCCTGCGAAGCGGGGGGCTGCAGCGAAATTAGGAAAAAAACGACAATTTGGGGGGGGGGGGGTGTTGCTGCAGGGTAACTTAGGGATCTTTGACCGAAGGTCTGTGAGTGGACGAAGTGGTCACTCATTCGGTGTAAGTGGTATCATGTCACTACGGCTGTCTGTATTTTCACACTGCTTCATTAACGGTTGTTAAGTAAGATGTGACCACTCTGTACACGTTATATTCTTCCTTGCGTAATTTTGACTGTTCGCTACTAATTCATCTCTCAAAGGTCCAAAAGTTATCCTCTTTACTCTGTTCTCACACATCCGTCGACGTTTTACACCCGCACAAAACTAGTTCTTATCCTTTCCTGAATGGTGTGTGCTATTCTTAGGCCCTAGAATAATCATGTCACTGCGAGAGTTGACGTTCTCGCGGTAGGTAGACAGTAGAAGAACACACTCTTCTACCTCCTAGACTGTTTATACCGATGCATGTAAAACTTACCATACAATAACTATATAACTGTATATACAACCGTCTTCCTAAAGATGATCCATCGGGTTCGAAACTTGTAGAAGACTTCAAAATTAAAATATTACTTTAGAAAATGTGCATTTCTTTGGTTTATATTGTTTAATTGCATAAGTTTTATTCCTATTACAGACTTTTATCAACGTTACAGATTTGTTATTTTACGAGATAGCATCCCTGCTATATGCAGTTTATATAGAAATGGAGAAAACCAGTCAAATACACAACATATGTTTACACATCACAGAATTATAAAAATAATTAATCATTTTCCTTTTTATAATTGTGTACAGCCCTATGATGGCTACGTTGAGGTTGCCGAAACATGTAAATCTGATGTGTAAAATATGTGTTGTGTAAGTGACTGATTTACTCCATTTCTATACAGGTTTTTTGTTACAAAAACTGTAAATTTACAGATATCGAACAATATTTGTATTGTTTCTATCAAAACATATTTATCTTTGTAAACACCATGAATGTAAGCACTACACATTTACTGTTGCCAGCACTATGAATTCTTTATACCAAACACTGCAATATTATTATGACAAAAACGCTGTAGATAGTACAGTGTATACAGCTTTTCCAATCGCGGTGTATCTTTTTATGCGACTGGTGAATCTGTTTGTATATACAACAAAAAATCAATTGCTTTCACACCTACCGATTCACGTTTGTTGTAGGCAGGGCTGTAGCGGCATTCGAAACGAACTGTATACCTTCCAGTCTATTTTTTTTAAGCATTTGTTATATTAAGTCTAAATTATTTCAAACACGGTATGCTAATGCGCAGTAAAGAAATAGGTAACCTGACGGGTGAAGGCGCGTTGATTTAACACCAAACGCGATTCCCCTAAGGCTCAACTTCCGTAAGGCCTTGCATCTTCTCACTAGCAGTTTTAGTGTGTCAGGAACGTAAGGCTGAGAAAGTTAACCCAACAGTAGGGCTGAAGCTTCTGACTTGTATTCGGGAATTGTATGTTGTTCATACCGTGCATGTTCTTATTAGTCAGTATATAATCCACCCAGTGCACTTCGTAGGACCACGCATTTGACATATATAAACTCCATTTTTCATCACCTCGGTGTTCGTAAAATGTGTTATATTACGAAGTGCATTGGTTGGATATTATGTTGATTGTGTTCGGGAGCTTTGGAGTTTGTATCTCGACTGGAATACCAGCTATCCGTACCTTTTGTGATTGTCCTCAGTCCATCCAGACGACTAACGGCATAGTCTGTCGATTAGTTGCATCCAATTATCATTGACCAGCCATCGTATCATTTGATACTGTGCTATTCGGAGATAACTGCAGACCCACTGCGGGCACAGACACAGCCATCGTCATACCATGAACGCTGGACGTAAGCAGCAATTGAAAGCTTTTATATTTATTTAGACTAAAATGAGAATTTCTTCTGGTATGAACATGCAACACGCACGGCCTTGCCATACGGCAACTTCTTAGATCTCATGGCATTCTGTGTAGGCGTATAAATCTAAGGTGCTGTAGCAGCTGTTCTCCCAATAGTGTTTTTCCTGTCACTACGCCATACGGTTTGTGACATGTCCTTCCTGACAGCACGTTACAACCTCACCTGTCGCTTCTGGCTTCTCTCTGGCCTATAATATTTTGCATTATGAACCTACAAGTAATCTTAATCACCTGCCAATGTATGTAGTGGCTCTGACAGTAAGGGACTGCTTCTGTCAAGAAGGGGCTGTTTATTTCAGTAATGGACTTGATCCGTAAGTAAGGGGCTGGTAATGAGAGTAAGGGACTGTTTTCTGTAGTGGACTAGTTTTGTGATTAGGGAACTAGTTCTGTCAGAAAGGGACTGGCTCACTTTTTAGAAGGGCTGCATCCGGCTTGGACGGTTGAAGCTCTAGTCCCTCTAGAAACAAGTGGTACTGTGTCCAGACCGGCTGAGACCCAAAGACCAGGAGGCGAAGCAGTCGGGATGTGAGAATGAGCGGTCATTTCCTTCTACAGGCGAGGTTAAATGTCGCGGAGCTGTACTTCCATGTCCTTTGGATGACTTCATGCTGTGATCTCTAGAGCTAACTTAATCTTTTATCCTTTAACTGACATACAGGAGAGATATGGGAAGAACAAGAAAGAAATTGGGAAGATAATGCTTTATTTCGATAGATTCCCAGTATCCTGATCAGCTTGGTGAACAAGAAACGGATGTGTGTGCGTGTGTGTCTGTGTATTGCGAGTAAAGAAGCTGCTGTGGGCTTCTGAATCTCTGAAGCTTGAATTCCATATAAATATAGAGCTTCTACCCCACAGTAAACACTGTCTTCCCGTTACAACGACTAACCGTTTAATGCTGTATCAGGAAATATTCGCTGTTTATTGTCAGGATCGTGCCGAAGACTAAGTACGCTGTGTGGTCATCATACTGTTTTTGAATGTAATATAAGGTGGTACAGTACATGTGGTCGCCACATCCTTTGCGCTTAGGGTAATAAACGAATGGCACAGTGGCTGACAAATTAAATTTCATTTGCTGTTATTTCATCCCGGAGTGTGTTCCGTGAGCTGATTCATTTTTGGTTTTCCTCTTACCTTCGCTTTTGATGTTAAAGTTGGCCACAACCGCTTTCCCTAGTTCTAACCATTATCGCAGTGTGTAGTTGTTGGTGTCTGTCTTATTGTTCATTCGCGTATGAGTAATTGCTGTGGTTGTGCAACATCGATAATTGATCTACAAATCGAACCAGATGGATCGAAGTGTGCCACTATCTGTTTGTGCTTACGGAGTCCCTGAAACTCACCTGTGGAATGGTACACTGAAATAAGCCAGAATCACTTCCTATCTTGCTGTTACGAGCTGGCAGTTGCAACCGGCAGAGCACAGTGGGCGTTATTAACAAAGAGTAACGAACTCCTTCTGTGGAGATCATGCCTATCTGCCGTCCAGCTTCACGGCGTAAAACCGCTGGAGATATTCCTTTCTAGGCGCGTTCGCATGCCAAAACTGGCTGTAAGCTTCATCATGTCCGCCTGTCTTTCCACATACATCAGGGCGACTCCCATGAAATGGATTTTCGTGAAAATTCATATTTGGAATTTTTAATAAAATTCGCCGACATATTTCCGTTTCGGAACACACAGTCAGACAAATATAAGAGATGTACGTACATTTATGATCGTAAAATTCTGGGTGGGAGGCTTTAACTAATTGCCCTGAGGCAACTTCGATTTTCAGCCATGCTGTCCCATAATACGTTATATCCACTGCAGTTAATTTATCAGATTGTGTTATGGAAGGTTTGTCGTCAATTTTTATCTGTAGTAAAACAAAGTCTGGTTGACGTAAAGCCATAAAATATGGGGTGGGGGGGGAGGTATTGTAAAAAGGCCCTTACGTCATTTATTCCGTCATCTGTCTTATGACAGGTCCGTAGCCTCTCCCAAAGTCCTCATGTAGGCTTAAAGAATTGCGAAGAACGCCTTTGGAAATTTTGTGTACTCGCAGTACATCGTTACTGGCTGTATTCTCATACGTTGTGTACATTTTGTATTCGATGGAGTGGCTGCAAATAAACGAATTTAAACGGGAGAGTGTTTATTTTTTTCTTGGCTTATGTGTTTATTTTAATGCAACTGATTCTTGAATTATTCAGTGCAATTGCTTTTGCTCTGTGGACTGGTAGGTTGGGCTTGCGTAGTGAAATTGATATCACGTGGAAGCGGCCGTGGCCTGTTTTAAGGTATAACTCAGACTCTGCGTTTACGAGTTGAAGAAAACCAGGAAAAATCTCACACTCAAGCGGGGACCTCCGGTCTATTGTGAATCTCAACGTATTAGAACGCTGCTGCTCGGGATGGCCATGTAAGGTAGCTGGAATGCTAGAGCCGTCAGTCCCACTAAGGAAATCTACGCCTCGGTGTGTGCGTGTGCGCTTGGAACGCGTCGTTCCAAAAACAGACACGCCTGTCTTCGTGAATGATGCAGCGCAGAGCATCCATCATCATGAAGCTGGATGTCGGAACTGAACTAGTTCTGACCGTTGTTCTTCGCAGAATACAAAAGAAAAACGAATTTGAATTGATAGGCGTTCCGCTCCAAAGAAGATGTTGCTAAATAGATGACGTAGGAAGGGTTGAAATTAACCCTTTGAAGCCCAGTAGCTTCGGCGTTCAACAATTCCGCATTCTGTCGATAGAGTTTATGTATTTTGTATGGATCACAAAATAAACGGCGATCATTTCCCAGTACCACATTAACTAGTTGGTTTCTATGGCCGAGGGATGATCAAATCAAGAAGAATGAGATTGGCGGAGCACGTAGCACGTATGGGTGAGAGGAGAGTCTCATACAGGGTTTTGGTGAGGAAACCTGAGAGAAAGAACCTCTTGGAAGACCTAAACCTAGGTAGGAGGATAATATTAAAATGGATCTTCATGAAATGGGACGGGGCATGTATTGGGTTGAAATGGCTCAGAAAAGGGTCAGGTGGCGGGCTTTTATGAATCCGGTAATGAGTCTTCGGGTTCCATAAAATGCGGGGAATTTCTTGACTAGCCCAGAAACTGTTAGTTTCTCAAGAAGGACTCTGCTGCATGGAGTTAGTTTAGAGTTCGGTAGCCGAGACGGAATGTGCTTACTGCGCGGTACGGGCTGTATCTTTATTTCAGGTTAAACTTGGTCTTCAAAACGTACGATTTATCGTGAGATTGATTTACTTCTCATTCCAGAAAGTAGTAAGCTAGCCTACAGAAATGTCTGTATTTAGCTGGAAAGGCATAGTCGATACACCGACAACGTTTCGGGCTAGATAATCGACTCTCAGCTGGGAGTAAGTGATTTACGAGTATTTCAGCAAAGCTTCCAGACTGCCTCAGGGGTCCATTCAGCCTGAGATTCAACGGGTATCGGGGGCTCGTTCACCGGGCGTACAGCGGCCGGATCACGAAGTTCACCGCTCACCTCCATCTAGAACCGAGGTTAAAATGTGTGGGGCTATACCTCAATTTCCCATGTGCCTTCATAGCGTGCAGATGGACAACTTTTGCAAAAATGCTGTAAACGGTTTGGTTAAGGCTTCTGATGCTTCAAATTAATGAGAAATGATTTTCGACGTTTTGAATAGCGGCCATTGCATGGAGCTTCCGTGTCATCACTTGCGATATTAGTACTGATACTGGCTCTTAAAAAGTGCCTAATTGCTGAGTCATCGTGAGGGAGTGCAATGTGTCGCTACTCGATTTGTACCCAGTACAAGTGATTGTGTTCACGCCTCTTATACGTCCCGGTACGAAGTTTGTGGATTTTGAGGGTTATGTGCATGAAATTGACACATTTCGCTGTACGAATTTTGCGTGCAGTAAAGGGATTGTGTGTACACCACTGACACAGGTACCTCTAGAGTTCAAGAGGTGGTTACGCCACTGACACAGGTCGCTGCACTAATTGTGTGCAGTAGAAGGTGCTGTTCCGTCATTACCGTAGCAGGGGATTGATTCAAGTCGTGCTGCGAAACATAGGCGGCTGATGTTTCCATGGCAACTGTAATTATACCGAACTGCCCCATCCCTTCTTGCCTGACCTGACGTGTCTTAAGTAGCTTTCCTGGAAACGGGATGATGATTTCTGTTTTAATTCCCGTTGCCAGGTCTCTTAACGGCACATATCTGTTGCGTTTCAGATTTCTCTACAAGAACACAGTGTACTGTGCAATAATGTGAGTACCACTGTTGTGTTTGAACACTTCTGGTGGTGTGGTCTGAGATCGCACGGCTCTGATTATTAAGTTTATTGCCACCTTTGATGTGACGTCTAGTAGTTTCGTAGAACCGCTCAGGTGGAGGCTGGATATTCCTCTGAACTTTTTTTTACTTGTCTATCAGAATGTACGGCGGCAGAGAAGACCGTAGCCTTACCAACTTTTTAAATTTCCAGGCGTAAAGGGTGTAATTTCGGACATTCTCTAACCTCTTCCCAGTAAGGACATGAGAATGGGAGATCAGTTCCCCCACGCCCTGCCGAAACGTCCTCTCGAGAGTCAATTCCCGTTGTTGTATCCCAGGGAGCTGGAGGTAGGATCTTGTTGAAGACCGAGAGGTTGTCCTGTAGATGGATCCGTTAGGGCACTTAAGAAATAATTTTCAAATCCAGCTTCTAGAGCTTGACTGTATATATATATATAGGTAGGTAGATAGATAGATAGACAGATAGAAAGATAGATAGATGGATGGATGGATAGATAGACACACACACACACACACACACACACACATATATATATATATATATATATATATAGTGCGGTGTTACAGTAACGATTCCATAGTCACTGTAGACGAGAGCCGAACAATGTGTATCCCCGTCGTGATACAGTTACATTACATTATACTGGGGTTAAAAAGTGTCGTGTGGAAAAGTGTACAGCAGTCTGGGTGTGGCCGTGTGAAGCTATTGGTCGAAAACTTAATTATTAATCGAGTTTTATGTTTGGTCTCACACGTCATGTTGACGTTATGGCTCCACACTTGTTATCCACCCCCTGAAACGGACAGTTATTAACTGCAGCACATCCGGAATCTGGAGGCTAATCTCCTTACAGGTCAAGAGGATTGTCAATTTAAGTAATCTCTTCCTTCCTGTATGATGCAAGATTTGGTTGTTAAAGTATTCTGGATGTACTTAGATTTTAATTCATAATGCAATATTTGGATTTGCCTAATGCATCAAAAATTTCTGATGTGTCAGGTAAAGGGAAACTATCACCAATTGTGACATCATTAAGTTTTCGGAAATCTACAACAATCTTCCATTTCTTTCTAACTGATGCATCTGCCTTCTTAGGGATCACCAAAATTGGTGAATTCCAAGAGTTAGTACTAGGCTCTATGATTCCGTCACGTAACATTTGCTCTGTTTGTTTTTGGACTTCCTCTCTGTACACCTCAGGGATGCTATAAGGCTTGGTATTTATTCCTCGTGTTGGGTCTATTGTTGGAGTGGGAATAGTACCTTCTCCTGCTGTAGTAAAAGTCAGTTTGTCTCCCGGTAAGTAAATCACGTCTTAATATTCTTCACAAATTTTGATGAGTGATACCCTCTCTTTAGCATTTAAATGATTTGTTCTATAACTCTTTGCATAATTTAGATAATTTGTTGCCATTCTCGACTACTGAATTTGAAAATATTAAAACAGCGTCATCACAATCATTTTCTGTTTCTTCCAATTCAACAAAGGGGCAATCAATTGTAATGTCTTCTCCTAGTTTATTTACAATACTTGTCACACAATATCCATCAACTTCCTTGGTTAGTGTTTCTGCTAAATACACCCAAAGTATTATTTCTTTCTTGGTTATTATTCCGAGCTTTTTAGATTTATTATGTAGTTGTACAATGCATTCGGTTATGGATTTTACGTTTAGTTTGTGGGTTTTACCCGTTATCCTGTCTGTGTTGTTATCAAAATTCATCGTTACTTCGCCCATGATAATTGTACGGCTACAATAATCAAGGGTGACTCTCTTGCCTTTCCAAAAATCTTGACCTAAAATTCCACCATATCGACAGTCAAAACTGTCTCCTATAATGTGAAACAAGTGTGTAGTTTCATGTGTCGGCGTGAATAATTTCAATATTATTGTTCCCTCTGTTTTCAGAAGTGCATTGGATAATCCTGTCACATTAATTCCTTGGGTAGGCTCATAGTTAAACCCTCGTCTCCAGCTGGTACCACTTATGATCGAAATTTCTGCTTCTGTGTCTATTAAGAAATTTAATTTCTCTGTCTTACTCAGATCGAATCTCACTATCACGGTATCTAATTTCACACTCATTAATCGTGAATTGTGAACAACCGTTTACTTGTTCCGGCAGGCGGTTGTCGGGTTGCTCGACAACTCCTTTCTGTCGTTTCCATGCCTGATCCAGCCCTTGCCCTGGACTTTACTTAAATTATCGGTGTCTCTACCAACACCGCCTCTACACTGAGTGTCTCTCCCGACACTCACAAACATATGTCAGTGTCTGTACCGACACAGCCTCTACACTGAGTGTCTCTCCCGACACTCCCAAACATATTGTCAGTGTCTGTACCGACACAGCCTATACACTGAGCGTCTCTCCCGACACTCCCAAACATATTGTCAGTGTCTGTACCGACACCGCCTCTACACTGACTGTCTCTCCCGACACTCCCAAACATATTGTCAGTGCCTCTACCGACACCGCCTCTATACTGAGTGTCTCTCCCGCAACTCCCAAATATATTGTCAGTGCCTCTACCGACACCGCCTCTATACCGAGTGTCTCTACCGATACTCCCAAACATATTGTCGGTGTCTGTACCGACACTGCCTTTATAGGTCGATTTCCGCCGACATTCCTTCGCGACGTGAGCCTCACGACCGCAATTAAAACAACTCAAAACTGCCTTTACATTGGGGACGGGGAATCTCTCTGAACTAGAGCATCTATTGGCCGTATGGCCCAACTTATCACACTTGTTACACCTTAAGGAGGGCCCATTGGCGAAAGCGCTATTCTCTCGCTGAGAGAATAGCCCTTTCGTCTTCCAGCGAGATCTCAATTGCCTGAGACGGGAGGATGGACTCTCCTCTACTCCGAATGATAGTTTTGAGTACGTTCATTGTATAAGACTTGTATGAAGCATGCATTTCCTAGATGGCTAATTAGGCCTATTGCTCCTAATATTTCCTCAGGTCTACAAACCCGTCTAGCAGCTTCCCTAAGGTCTCTTTGTAACTCATCTATTTTGTTTCCCCACGAAGCTATGCTCTCATTCTTGCCCTCTCTGGCACTGAGCATCTTACAAACACAGTAATCTAACGCACACCTAGTTGCGTAACTTTCTTCTAATATTGCCTTTACTAATTCCCAACTGTGCTTTAGGTTTATAACCATTAGTTTAGATCGGGCTTCTCCGGTTATTTTAGCCTTTACGAATTTCAGGAGAACGTCTTCTTTGCTGGGGTCCACTAATTCAAATACCACATCCACGTTCTCAATAAATTCCTTTAATTTCCTTTTATCGCCGTCGAAGGGGTGGGCAATCAATTTCCCGGCCTCTCCTTTTCTAAAATTCTGTGTAGTATCCTCAGACGAGTCACTACTATTGTCCACTTCCATGTTACCTTTAGAGTTAGTCAATCACAACTATTATTTATTTATTTAGCTGTGAACCAGCTACTCTAGTGCACTTGATTTGGTCGTATCTGAACTCAACCCTTGTATACAGTATTCTCGTAGGTATTTGGGCGATGTCGTAGTCACAGAGGGAAACACTTTCAGATATCAAACCAAATCCGGCTGTGGATCGGTATTCACTGATACCCAACCTCGAGTGTACCTCACAGTGTTTACAATTATTTGGTCCAGCTAAAAAAGAACTCAGCCCTTGTCCTACAGTATTCTTGTAGGTATTTGGGCGATGTCGTCATCCCAGAGGGAAAACCTTTCTGATTTGTAGACTAGGCCCGGCTACGTATCAGGACTCAGTCCACAGTCCTCGTTTTTATCGAGGCGTTCAGGCGATGTCGTCGTCCTAAAGGAAAACCTTCCTGATACTCAACATTATTTTGAAAGATGTCGTCGTCCCCGAGGAAACCTCCCTGATTCTCCAAGCTATGGCTTTAAACTGTACTAATTTAAAAAACAATTGTTTAAATTGTTAGCTGACTTTCCAATGGGTTTGTTTTCGAGTGCAACTTGCCATCGATGTCTTCGGGTCTTTGGCGGAACACGGGGGGGGGGGGGGGGGGGCCCCCCCAAGGTGCGAGGGGAGGTGGGGGGGTTTTGGGGTTGGAAAAAAAAAAAGGAAAGGGGTTTT
>Ga0136643_10018869_pt1 | contig 10409 bp, 10 predicted proteins | sample TergutLab28metaG_FD_96883 | JGI IMG/M metagenome (GOLD analysis project Ga0136643, IMG submission 96883) | Labiotermes labralis P1 segment gut microbial communities from Petit-Saut dam, French Guiana - Lab288 P1 (version 3) (version 3) | ecosystem: Host-associated > Arthropoda: Insects >... | reverse complement strand
TAAGAATATGGTGGCCAAACATCATTTCCAATAAGGACCTATGGAAAGTAACAGGACAAGAAGATATAAATTTAGAAATAAGAAAAAGAAAATTTAGATGGATTGGTCACACATTAAGAAAAGTGGATGGAGAGATACCAAAGGCAGCCCTACTTTGGAACCCTCAGGGAAAGAGGAAGAGAGGAAGACCAAAAAACAGCTGTAGAAGATCAATAATTAACCTTTTGACATCTAATGTCAACTATAGTGGTCATACGACACCGCTAACCTCTAAAGTTGCATTTTTTATATTGATTCAACAAATATAGGTACTGAATATTTTAAACATGGTATATACTCTCTGTTTCTTTCTCTTCAAAATGCAGTTTGTTTCATAATTTTAATGTATTTGGTTCCTGTATTATTCACATTTTATATATAGGGTGTGCTAAAATTAAAAAAATAATTCTGGCACCAAAAGGTTAAGGAAGCGGGCAGAAGCTGGAAAGAACTAAGGTTCTTAGCAGCCGACAGACAGAAGTGGAAAGGACTCATAGACAACCTATGTTCCTAGAAGGAACGATGGACTCAATTATTATTATTATTATTATTATGAATTGGAAGAAAGTGGACAAAAGCTGTCTTGGCCTTATTTAAGGTATTTGTGGAGAGTCTGCTGAGGAAAACCACTAAAACCTCAGTCACAATACTGTCCAAGCTGAAACTCAAAAAGGGCACTCTGAATATGTCAACAGTGCTACAGCTTGCATTGACTTGTTTGATATGGGGAGGTGAGAAGCTGACAAAGATAAACAATGAAATGCAAGCCTGCATTACAAGTAGTACTAAATGCAGCGCAAGGTTAAAGCATGCATAACTCATCTCAGAGTCCAGTAAGAAAACAGACACAACTGTGTTAACATCACAGACCATCACTGAACATAATCAAGTGACAGTTCACATACTGGTAATTTATTTCCTCAAAATCTAATTTCAATACCTCTACTCCCCCTGTGTGTCTTCACAGAGAGGTAGGGACAACTTTTCTTTTTCTCATGATTCTTTAAAGATTAGTGACAATGGTTGATATATTACATCACATCTGTTCAAAAACTTCTTGGACTGCATGCACAACTCTTTAATAATGAAACTCCAGGGGTTCCACAGCTACCCTACAGCTCTGATCTTTCTCCAGCAGATTTTCCTGTTCTGAAAACTGGAGATTAGTTTAATCTTTAAATAACCTGTGTTTGTATATGTGAATGCACGTTAAAAACAAACACCCTTAGACATTCACTTTATATATTCAAACAACAAGGAAATTTATGGCATTTTTAAGACACGCTGCATAATCTCCATTTTATTTCCCACAAAATGCCATTTATTTCAAAACTGCATCTTTTTCTGTCTAAATAATAATCATGTTTTTCACAAACCAAGCACTAAAATTTAAATACCAACCAGGTCATATAAAGATTTCAATCAGTAGATGAAACATGGAATGCTGGGAAAAATGCAAACACAGTTGGAATTGCTCTATTAATGTAGAAGGGATGTATTTAGAACAGGAAAATAAAATTTACTTTGCACATATTGTGTTTTATTTAATCTGCCCAAGAACTTTTTGAACAGAACTCACATCTACCTCTAAATCTTGGTCATGGTGTGAATCCACAAAAGTTCTACCTCCAGTTTTCAAAAATTGCGTGACTCCATAATTATCTACCTCTAACCCTCAAGCATGGTGTCATTCCACAATACAGTCACACCCAATCCTGTTACATGGTAACTTCAGAATACATCCACCTTTACTTCTTCACCATGGTACTGGTTCACACTCTGGCCATAACACCACATGATGTCTACCCCTAATCACTGGTCATGAAATGATGCCAAAGTACACATACATATACCCTCAGTCATGTTGTGAGTGCACAATGTACCTACCTCCAATCCTTCGTCACGGTGTTTCTCCACAATATAACCGAACTGCCTAAATAATTCCTCAAGATTCCTCTCATCCACCTCTGCACCAATCCGTGTGTCCATAATATTATTCACAAACTGAACATTATTAATCATAAAGAAGTAACCTCTTGGGGAAGAGCTCATTGAATACACCTGAAAGAGACGCAATTTCCCCACATTTAACAAAAGATGTTACACGATAATCCTCAAGCCCTCATTCAAACAGACACTGCACAATATGGCATGTTTTCAGTGAACAGTCAGGCAATTTCACAGAGCACAATAGAAACTTGTGTGTCCAAAACAGGACATGTTACACATTTCTGATATATAGGATAAATGAAATGAAAAGACTCTTACTATATTTGTGTGCTGACACGCCACTAGCTCACAAACTCCACAGAACTGAGTCCTTCTTCAGAAGATAATGGTTCAGTTGGTCAAGAAATCTCCTGCACTTTATGGAGCCCAAAAATTTATAACCACATTCACAAAAGCCTACCACCTGTCCCTACCCTGAGACAGATCAATCCAGTTTATGTACCACCCCATCCCATTTCTTGTAAGATCCATTTCAATACTAACCTCCCATCTATGCTTAGGGCTTCCAAGTGGTCTCTTTACTTCAGGTTTGCCCACAAAATCACTACTGTACACACCTCTCCTCTCCCCCATACCTGATACATGTCCCAGCTATCTTATTCTTCTTGATACGATCATCCAAATGACATTTGGTGAGAAACACAGATCACGAAGCTCTCATTATACAATCTCCTCTCGTGCCCTGTTACTACTTCTCTCTTAAGTCCAAATACCTTCCTCAACAACATATTCTCAAACATTCATAATACATTCAACCCTCAATGTCAGGGACCATGTGTCACACGCATCTAATAAGACACCAGCTACTTGTTTTTGTTCTGTCTTGTCTACATCATGTTCATATATGCTACAGAAGGCAAAAACTTGAATACAGATACAAATTATAATCCAAATCTGAAATGGTGCCTCATGTAGAACCATGTCTAAAGCTAAAGATGGGTGACGTTCAGTGTTGGGCTGTGGAAGGTCACAAATCAATGAACAGTTATCATCAAATTAAGATCATGCTTATTAAACAACCACATGTCACCTGCAGCAGACCATAATTATAGACAGTTTGCATATACAGGAACTGGATGATTCACACCCAGGCCAATTGCACAAAAATAATGTCTAATTCAGCACCTGTCTGTGTGGGCCATTTCAAGTCAAATGAATGCACAAAAATTTGACTGAAATCTAGCAAATTTGTAAAGCACACAGAAAAAACAGTGTCAACTCCCACCCCCCCCCCCTTCTCCTTGTAGTTTATTCGCAGCCAGCACTGAAAATCTGAAACAAGAGCACTCTTTGGAAAGACATGGCTTCCAAAAATGGCTCTAATTCTGGCCACATCTGAGCAAAAGAAAAGAAGTGATGGTTCCAATGACATGGGACACATTATGTTTTAATGGTGATTAGTGCCAGGGTCACCAAAGCTTCAATTTCACTTTGAAGTATTAAGAGGTTTTTAATTTGAAAAAATAAATTTCATGGATCACTTTATATCTATGCCAGCAATGCTACAAATTCATACCCACTACACAACTATGGCTACTTACTTACCTGCACCCCTCTTGGGGTACAAACATCCATCCTTGCTGTGGCTTTCTTCACTACAACCTTTAATGGTTCTGTGCTTAAATTTGATACAGACTGTACATTTGGAAAAGCTAAAGTCTGAAGTTTTGGGATAAGTTCATTCTCATCTTCTTGCAGCATATATGTTGGAAGTTTAAACAGGTTTGTCCTATGAAAAAACAAACTCAAAAGTGACAACCAAATTCTGAACCAAGTACAACCTTCTTCATGAAAGATAAACAGAGTTTCCTCCAGGGGAATAAGAAAACACAGATTTGTGGTGATTCTTTAAAATTAACCACACACACATGTAAGAGGAAGGGAAGTTCTACCCTTCTGCTTCCACCTTTATAACAAACCAACAACAGCACATTACAACTGTAAGCCCACATTACAATGCTGTCACACCACATAAGGAGAAAACAACGTATCTTTCAAGAACTGTAGCAGGCTGATGGCTAAAGCCAAAATGATTAATGTTACAACACATCAAGAAGTGGTGGCACACACCCAATCGAAAATTTGTTTACTAGCTTGTGATGAACATATCCAGCCAGTAACACCATTACCACCACAATTAGCACTCCAATCCACCATTTGGAAAAGTGTTTCCCAACATTTCTTCCATGGAGGAATGCCTAAAATATTTTTTCCTATCTCAAGGTACCCCTGTCTATAAAAATGTTTACAGGCCAGAAAAAGGTAACAGTGGGGAGGGAGCCTTTCTGTCATCACTGGTAAGGCAACTCCGTAACAATATGAAACACACACAGACACAGTACAATTAAGTGTAACCACAAATAGAAAATGATTAAAAAAAAAATAAAACAGTGGCAGTCAGTAGCGCACACATATTACTCCAGTACTGCCAACTTAAGCATACAAATTCAAAATTTTTGACAGTAGTCCAAGATATTATTTACCAATTTATGCACTCCACAGTTTCTTGCAAAACCCCTACTCATATTTCTGCGGAACCCTTGTAAGAAAACACTATTTTAGAAACCATAAGTGGTTCAAACTGGTTTTCTTTCTCAGACCCAAAAGAAAAAACTAAATTATTTTATGTATGATTTAGGAAAACATTACATTAAAAGCACAGACCAAAGAGTGGCTAAACAACTCATCAGTATGTGAAAGCAGTTGTGGAACACTCTGATACACTGTAACTGTAAAAATGCTTCAGTCAGGGTGGCAATTCTCTGGACCAAAACCGAAAGCAGGCACCTTTTGAATACAACATACATGAATCACAGTCTGAGCCACCCTGTGCACTGAAAATAAAATATGAATATTCATAGTGCTCCAAAACGTTTAGTGCTATACAAATAGCTTTTATAGCACATTTCATCAGCAAAGGGATATACGGTGACACAGTTGGCTGCACCACTGTGCAATAAGCTGGAAGGTCGCGAGTTCAATTCCCTGTGAGGGCATAGGGATTTTTCATGGACTTAATTCTCACACACTACAGCCCTGGAATTGACTCAGCCTCTTACCAGAAATGGGTACCAGGAATATATCCTGGAAGTAAAGGCAGCCAGCGGTAGGACTGTCAACCTTACCACCTGCACGTGCCCAATGTCTAGAAATTTTGGAAGCCTCTACCCCCTGCAGCCCTTCTGTCCAGGCCTGTAATGTGATAGCTTGTTTCATCAGCACAACCAAAATAAAACGCTTCAGTTTTCACCACATTCAACATTCACACTGTGACTTGCATTAGGAAACTATGCAGTTTTTTGGGTGAATACAAACTTTCAGAGCAAATTATTGCTTTCAGTCTTCAAGGTAAATATGTTGGTGCCCTCAGATACACTACATGTTGTCATAAATTGGCAGGTTAGATGAAAGTATGAAGAGAGAGACAGTACCCTTGTCGAGGCTGAGGCACAAGTTGCTCTGTATAGTAACTCCTTATATCAGTATGTGGTTCAAGTCGCCGGACTAAATCCAGATGTCCAGTCACCATCAGAGAAGCAATAATATTCTGATAAGCCTCTGGGCCTCTTGTCTGGAGATCCATGTACAAATCTCGCTTCCTCTCACGAAGTTCAGTGTTTCTATCCTATTGTAACAATTAATATACATAAGTATACATACACACACACACACACAGATGAGGGGTTCACAAATTTTTCATAAATCTAGAAACCACCTCCAAATTCTAGGACTCAGAAGGGGGACATGAAGCAAGGTCCATACTGTGGACCCACAATTCTGGACTCATCAGTGAATCACAATGATGGTGTAGGTGAAATGATATATATTTTTGTATGTTCACCAAGAAAACTGCAATAATCATGCTCAAAGCATTAGCACCATTGCACATACCGTATACTCTCGAATCTAATCCGCACCCTTTCTGCAGTTTCAGAGGGCTAAAAAATCAGATGCAGATTAGAATTGTGTGTGGATTAGATTCATGGTCATAAACTGGATTTTGGAAAAATGATAGAGCTGCTGTATGTGCCGTAAGAACAATACAATACAATAATATATTTTATTTATTATTTATAATATTATATAATATTTATAATTTATTATTCATCATATTTGCCGTCATCACTCGTAACTGAATCGTTATCCGTCACCCAGTCACTATCATCTTTATCTTCACCATCGTCTTCCCATAGAATGTCATCTTCAGATCTGTCCAAAGCATTGCTTATGCAACACTTCTTGAATGATCTGACAATAATGCTCTCCGAGACGGCTTTCCATGCAGCCGACACCCACCGCGCAACTTCTTAAGGTGGTTGAAGGAAAGGTGCGGATTAGAACCGCGAACTAACTTTTTCCCCCTTTAAGAAATCGGCAAAAACTAGTGCGGATTAGATTCAAGATATGTGGTAAATTAGTCGCCCAGTATTCCAGTGGAACTTTTAGTATCAGTTGCAATAAAGTAAATGTCTCTTGACTAACTCATGGTGCGCATTTGTGTGTTCACATCAATTTACGTTTTTCTCCAAACATTTCAATGGGAAAGAGGCAGTTGCTTTACATTCAGGCTACAAAGTATGTATTATAAGCACCTGTATTTTATATTTTGGTGCATTACATGATGGTAAGCAGGCTAGTGTGGAGCAATTACAGTGGCATAAGTGGCACCTGTTTCCTTTGTGGAGTAGATACTCATATTTTGTTGGACTGGTGTGTGTGTGAACTGTGCCAATGGGCAATGGCACCGCTTGGACAGGAACTATGGAACAGTAACACAGTGACTATTTGAAGTATGATTTAATCCCTCTTTCTATTCTCAGAAATAAGCCACACAATGCATGTACTGAAAGAATGATTTGCAATCACTTCACAGCTCAGCCTAAATAAAATGGAATGGAGAGACGATAATTCATGCAACTACATTTCACAGAAAAGCCACATGCAGTAGGTTTCAAGCATTTTGGGCACTCTTTCAAACTAAATACAAAATAAGCCAGCATACTGAAAAAATTAATAATCCAACATTAAAATTGGTCCTGTAGTGTAAAAAGTGCTACCTTCCTCTTCCAGAAAACAGAATGCTCTTCCAAGACACCAGTAACTGCTTACCAGACTATATGGTGTCATACTCCAATACACGACATTGTTAATACTTACCACCACAAGATCCTCAAATCTTATATCTGTACTACTGGTCACCTGCTCTTGAAGATGCAGCCTGCACCAAGTGCTCTCCACAATATGATACCACCTACCACAGTTTAAACAAAAACACCAAGAACATATGAAACCTTACTTACTTTTTTTTTTCTCAGTTGTAAGGCAAATGTCAGGGTAAAACTCGCAAAGATGGAGCACGGCCCGCACTCTTCCAAATTAGCTGTTATTTGTGTTGTTCTATGTATTGTTTGAGTGTAAATGTGTACTGTAATACTGCCACTGGGTGACAACCCAATTGCAGTTAACAAATATGTCATATATTGAGGATGGGCTGAAAATTTTTCCTCCTCTGTCATATTTTTTAATGGAGTAATGAAACCTGGATAAAACCAGTTCCACACAGTCACGTGATATCTCTCCTCCACCATACATAACCTTGAACCTACAACTATCCATAACTTTGATTCAGTGCCAGTCAAGATGGAAGAGCTGTGAGGATGTTCGGTTCAAAACATATGCTGTTATCCAGATCTTCACTACGGAAAAAATTCCTCCCATTGGCATTTCATTGCTGCATGCAGGCAGCATAGGGAGATAAATGTGTTGATGTTAGCACAGTTAAACACTGGGTACAGAAGTTTAAGCAAGAAGTTGGGGAAGCAAGTTTGTATACAGCAAGGTCAGGGAGGTCAGTGACTCCAACAGGTCTCATCAACAAAGTGTTGAAGAAATGACATAAAGACACTGCACTTAAACTGGGAATCTCTAAAGATGGGCCACATTATCAATCTTCTTGGATTCCAAAATGTTCATGCTAGGTGGGTGCCAAAAAAATTGACTGATGAAATGAAGGCTGAGAGTTAACAGTTTCAAGGGAACTTCTGGATCATTTTTAAAAAGAAGGCTAGGAATTCTATGGTGGACAGTGATAGGTGATGAAACTTGGGCCAATCATTATGATCCTGAGAACAAAAGACAATCTATGGAATATCACCACAAAGAATCATCAGCACCAAAGAAATTCAAAACTAAAGCATCGGCTGGAAGTCATGTTGACCATATGCTGGAACTCTGATGGTATTGTGCTCACTTGCTGACTGGATAAAGGTGCTACAGTGAACTCAAAATGCTATAATGAAACACTAAAAAAATCTCAAAAACACATCACAAGAAAGGGGGCAGAAATTTACTACATCTTCCTTCAACAAGACAATGCGAGGCCTCAAACAAGTGCTGCCACAACTGCTACCATTGCAAGTTTGGGGTTTACAGGCTACCACATCCAGCCTACATCCTGAATCTCACTCCTAGTGATTTCCTCTTGTTCCCCAAACTGAAGTAAAATTTCTGGGGACAAAACCTCCGTACTGATGAAGAAGTCACAACTGCAGTATGCCAGTGGCTTTGGGAGGAAGGAAAAGACTTTGAAGGATGGAATTCAAAAACTTGTTGAATGCTGGCAAAAGTGTATTGAAGTTGGAGGATTTTATGTGGAAAATTGATTATGCACAGTTGTAAATAAAGGTTAAAGTTACATTTATTTTTTTGTTTCACTTAAACATCTTCCTTCCTTCATTTTTTATCTAGCTGGAGGAAAAACTTTTCAGCCCACCTTCGTATTCAACAGACAGCTTACCATATATTTATGAATCATTCCATCAGTAAACACTCCCCTTTCACACAGTTTAGGTACCAGTGTATCTAAATTTGTTTCCTCAACAAGCTCCACCAAATTCTTCATTATTTTCTGTCTGTCTTCATCATCCATTTTAGACAATGTGAAATGACAAAATCAGTCAGCAACTGGGAAGGAAACAATACCATGGAAGTAACAAAATGTTCACGCCACTGCATGTACATATCACCATTTCACCACTATGGATGAAACAGCCAAGCTGCTGTTGAGAGAAATGTCTTAAGTCACACACAGAGGAATGCTGAAACACAGATCTCTTTGTGACAAGAAATAATGTAAAAATCTCTCTGCTACTAGAAAAACATAAGAAATTAACATCTGCAGATCAAACTGACTTTTTCAGGAAAACACACAGCACCTGTCTTCCAAAATAAAACCTGGGTTAACCCTTTGAACACAGATTATTGTCTAAATTACACATTCCAAGTATGCTGAAAGATGTATTTCTGGTCATATCCTGAATCAATTGGAGCTGGCACTGGCAATGTTTGTGTAATACAAGATCTTCTTAATTATGCTTAAATCCAATTTATTAGCTACTAAAATGTTTTTACTGCCACTTCATTATCTGACAGCCATTACTTCCACTTCATCAATAGTAAAAGCTTTCTGAATAATGCAAATATTTTTGGTACCAGTTTTATATGTTCCATATTCCATGCATTAATCAGATGTACTAATTTTTAAAAAGAGTGGCAATTCACTTGCGTGTATGAATTTAATTTTATTAAATAGTAACCACTGACATATTCTGGCCACTCATGTGGTCATCTTCCTAAAAAAATACTAAAACCAAATGTCCATTTCTCACATTCACTGAACATAAAGGCTGTTCAGCAAATGATGTTAATTATTTTATTCTCGCCTACATAATGTAACAAACTATGCCATCAATAATGATTCCAGATTCTACCTCCTCCACCTCTTCTACCACCACCACCACCACCAACACAACCACCACTATTCATTGACTACCTGTGCAATTACTAATTTCTCAAGGACTCTACTGTATGGAATTACTTATGTTCATTCAAACATGGTACCCCTACTGTAATCTACAATTTTATGTACAAAGAAACATTTCATAATGCTAACCACTGTAACTAAGAAAGTTCTTTAAAAACAAAATGCAGCAACTACCACTGTAGGATTTCTTATCTTCTGAACTTTGCCCAACGTCACAGTGGCCTGAAACTTTGCCGAATTCAAAGCAAGAAAATTATACACCGGGTAGGCTATTAGGAACTGTGGGCCAGGAGTACAGTTTTCAAGTTCACATGTATTGACATCCAATCTTTAGTAGTAAACAATAATGTAATTATAAATCAGAATAAAATTGCAACTATTTTTAACAACTACTTTATATCAATAGCAGACTCTATCTATCCAGACAACAACAAACATATAAATAAAAGTATGACTAATCCAATTACATATTTAACAAACAATTATAGAAGACCCTTTCCAAAAATTAGTTGGCAGTATACCTCTGCTTATGAAATTG
>Ga0136643_10018865_pt1 | contig 10409 bp, 7 predicted proteins | sample TergutLab28metaG_FD_96883 | JGI IMG/M metagenome (GOLD analysis project Ga0136643, IMG submission 96883) | Labiotermes labralis P1 segment gut microbial communities from Petit-Saut dam, French Guiana - Lab288 P1 (version 3) (version 3) | ecosystem: Host-associated > Arthropoda: Insects >... | reverse complement strand
GATGGAAGGAACTGAGAGAATCTTCTAACAACTGAAATGTGTTTAGTGCAGGGGTACACACACTCCCTTCGCAATATCGTCGTACGGACTTAATTTTACAAGAGTGTATCTAATGTGTATGGATGTTCAGTATGGAATTTGTTTCATTTCGCCTCTCCGGCGCCTAGAATTTTGAGGTTTCTCATAGATTCCTAAAATATTTTTGCACCCCTGTAGTGTATAGCTTATATATATATTTTCCTACATTTGAGTCTGTCTTACGACAGGTGAAAAGCTTCTACCAAAGCGAGTTCTGTACATTGTGCAATATAGCGTTTCCTCTTTCAATTTCCAGCACATATCTTCTATTTTCCTTAAGACCATCCAGTGTCCACTTACGCCTTATTCCTTGTCTTTCCATCACTTCTATTCTCCCTTCTGTCTTTCCCCCCATAAAGGTTTTTAGACGGCAGTTCGCGCGCTAGATGTGACCTATCCAGTTAGCCTTCCATCTTTTTATCGCATGTAACATATTCCCTTTCTCCTTGACTCTACCTACTTCTTCGTTTTCAACACGATCGGTACACCTGAACTTCTTCACCATCCTTCTCGAACACCATATCTGACAACTTTCCAGGTATTTCTGATCTACTTGTCGAAACGTCCAACCTTCAACACCATACACAGCTATGCTACAAATGTGCCATTTTACTAGTTTCTTCCTTAAATTTCAGTCCAGTTTGTTTGTGAAAAGATTCTTTTTGTTGAATGCTGCTTCTTCCATGGCAATTCTGGATTCAATTTCACCCCTACATCTTTGCAGTTTTTGTTATTATGCTACCAAATAGTTGAAAAATTCCACATTCTACAAATTTTTTGATCTCTCAATCTCTACAGTTCATAGTTGCCGTGAGTTTCTCATCACCCAAGTTTTTTCACATTCATGTCCTTCCATAGCATCTTTCAATTTCATTTACTCTATAAATCATACCCTGTATCACTGCCCCCTCCTTAGCCAATAGCACAAGGCCATATACATATTTCAAAGTGCGAATTATGTGTCCTCTTATTTGGAATTTTCCAAGCCCTTTAAGAGCTTTCTTAGTAAGGTATGCGCTGTAAACTTTAAAGGGAATTAGCTGGTAAAATGCTGCTATTAAATAAACAAATTAGTTCCATTGTGGAGTTTTCTGTATGTTTGTTTGTGTGTCTGTCCGTGACCAGTTTACGGCTCTTCTTATTATATTCATAACACTCAGAATTTATATGTACACACTTGTGGGCTGCGTGTAACTGCATGTTAAATTCGAAAAATGGGACACTCAATGATATTTTCCCGCTCTCCATTGAGTAAAAGGCAAACAGAAGCCGCTTTTGCAGTTCGGATGGTTATCGGGCGATTCAAGCCTCAATATTGCAGAGAAGGTTTGTATAATGACTGGAATGTAGGGAAACCCATGGAGATGAGTGCTTCTCTACAGATAATAGCTGATATTATTGTTTTAGTTTTATTCACTATCTAATGGAAAATATTTCAATTTTTTCGAAGAAGCATGCTATAGCCGTCCTCAGGGTGACAGAATTAGTTCCATTGCCAGCATCCACTTGAAGAAAGTCGGTCATCTTAAACATGGAGGCACTATGATCCTCCGAAATATTCGAAGAGTTACACTACACGGTACCGAAGTTTAAAATAAGACCGTCATTTAATCGATAACACCGTGAAAACCTGCAAGGTCATAACCCTTGCACACGCTGCAAGTATAAGATATCCCACTAAAGACTTGGACAAGCCGTTGGGGGTCCATGAAGTTGAAAATCCCAGAATTTCTAGGTTTTAGGCAAATGAAGGTGGTAAGGTTGTCAACCCTACGCACTGGCCACCTTTACGCCAGAGGGGATACCCTGGTACAAAATAGTGGCGAGGCTTGTACAGTCACATGATCAGGAGACCTGTGTTGGCAGTAGCATAACTACTGGTAGGGTCTCCCAAGCCAGACAGGTCAAAGGGACATTCTGTTCCTCCAGGTGGGGGTTGGGTGTGGAGCTGCCAACCCACCCCTTTAAAAATATATTGTTTTGAGACGCTTCCCAAAATGGAAACCGGATGGAGGAGAATTTTGGACGAGACTAAGGTCCACGAAAGATTGCAATCTCAGAAGAAGAGTCGATCCCTGAGCCATGACTATATCGGGAATCGAACCCGCGACCTTTCGGCCTGTAGCGCAGTGCCTCTCAGCGTTCCCTTAACAATCGCTTAAAGGCACAACAGGTCTGTATCATTAATGACATGAACTGAAGTGTTTGTCGGTAAGAACTCGGAAATGGTTCCTATACCGAGAGAGATTAATCCGTTCCACACATGAATACACTGTTTCTATCAGAAATATTTGTTCTTATCTTCCAATCTCTGCCTAGATTGTACGAGGTTTTATTTTTTATGTTTCTCAACACAAGTTTTGTAGACTTTTTCGCAGCTCTTTTTTGCGTGCTACGTGACCTGCCCATCAAATTCGCCTTAGTTTGATCACCTTAATTTGGTGACCTAATCGCTATCCGTAACTATTCTGGTCAAAGTAAGAGAATGAATTATATAAACTTTCTGTTAAGGACGGGCTTTTTTTCGAACCCGGGTCTGCTTGTTACGTGCGAAAGCATCTTCAATTACATTTGCTTTTGAAATGTGTCAATCCTGAGTCGAATAAGGTTTGGAGACGACGTAATAGTCAGTAATTAAGAACACACAGTGGACATGGCAATTAGAACATATTTTCACTCCAAAAAAATTCTTTAATTAAATATCGGGTGGTTATTTGAACAAAAAAGGTTCTGAAATGGCCATGGTATGTTGTATGAATAACTATGATGTTATGTAGAATTGATTTCCGATTTCGAAAGCAAAGCACAATGCGGGAATAAATCTTTTTTTTTACCTCTGCGATGATAGACGGGTTGCTTTTTCAGCACACGGAGTAATAAAGAATTTCGATTCCCAGCATGTGCAGAAATCTACTTCTGCACCACAACGTTAAGAAGAGCTTCATGCCCCGGCCACATCAACACCTGCGAAAGAGCCTCTATTACCATTGGGTAAGAGGGCGGTAGACCCCACATAGAATTAGCACAATCTGAATGTCATCGAATTCTCTTTTCCCTGCCGGGAAACGAACCCCTAATTTATCGATTATCCAGCCCGTATCCAGGCATTTTACCGTCTGCAGCCACTCTTTCGAGTAATAAAAGTATGTAAACTGACTGTCACACGAAGCATCGAGGGTCGTCACACCAGTGAAAAATTTCTCACTCCCACACTGTCGTGTCGTGTGTCGTGTCGCCAAACCGCACCTTAATTACTTAATTAGTTCACGTCGCTCTCTATATGCAACCAGCATTGCATCACAACTTTAACTCTATTCGGCAAACAGCAAACAGTTGACGGCGACAAAATAGTATCTCTCTTAACTACAGGAATAAAAAGAATATAATTATCTCCTTTATTTAATTAGGGCTCTATCCTGTCGCTGAACTCGCATTTAATTGCTTGGGCCAGTATACACAAAGTACTGTTACAATCGAGTGCAAATAATTGGTGACCTAGAAGAAGGTTAATCCTCTGCTATGATCAGGTTAAAAAAATTTGGCGCTGTTAAATTATTAAATTGCGCGCTAAAATAGTGTCATTGCACGCCTGATAAATAACACAAATTCCTATTGTCATTTGCGTTGTTCGTGTACCCTGATGATGGTGATATCAGGGTTCTGTAAAAACATGTAAAATTGGGAGAAATTACACGGCGTCCTATCAAAGAAAACATAAATCTTAACAGTTCCCTCACCCCCTGCGTCGTGAAACCTTCAAATATCAAGGGGTTTAATTCTTCTCTTTGCCATGCGACTTGTAATTTGTATTCTTAAAGAAAAATAACACGTTGCGTCACCGACGTCTTAAAATATTAGGGCATAAGTGCCTACACTGTTGTCACCGGTTAATCTTGTTTTGTAGAGTAAGTTACATGTCTAAATGTAAAAGTGTGTTCCCTTTTTCTATTGCAGAGCCTTAAGGTGATTCGTACCTCTTGTCTTACATTCAAATTTTATATTAAAATACTGTCGCATACACAAGATTTCAAGGTTACCAGTTTCGACGTTTTTTTTAATAAGCCGTCATCAGACCTCCTACGTGTTTCGGCACATGTAGCAGATTAATACGTGTAGAAATTTTATTGTATTAAGTGCATGTGTTGACTTACATATTAATTACCGTACGAATATAACTGTGATATTGCAAGGAATTTAACCATAATCTGAGCTTATATAATTATTAACGGTTACCCTCTTTTGTAATTATGTTTCTGTACAGTGCTGTGTAGCAGTGAGCAGTTTCTTCCCATACTGTCTATCAGTAAGTTACTGTGTTTTGGTGAACACAAAATTATTTCATTCCCAAGCAGATTATTACAGTGTGATGATGGCCTCGTGTTCCTGGGCTTTATGATGATGTATTAGCAGGTTGTATTTACACGGGATGTTGTTGTGTGTTTTAAAGTGCTTACCGCTTGTAAATAATTTTGGGGGCCTGTATTGGATGACGGCTAATATAAGAGTAGCCATCTACATCAACATACTTCTTTGTCAGACTGTAAATTCTGATAAAATTTACGGTGTCCTAATCGTGATGGCAAATATCCAAGTTCGATACATATCATGTTTTTTCTTTTAGCTTTCGTTCGCCTCTCCTAGTCTTAAAAGGTCTACTTTTGAGAAGAAAATATTGTTTTGGAAATGTAAGGGTAAGTGGAAAGGTGATATGTAAGTAAATGTCAAGTAAGTAGATTCCGGGCTTATAGAGTGGTTCGAAATGTTCTGGACTGAATCCAGTATTGGTGATTCACATTTCTGATATTCGGCCCTAATACTGCTGTTGTCTGTAGGCCTGTAATCTCATTTCTCGTACAGCCTTAGTACTGAACAACACGTAACTTCACATGTATGTACACATTTGTGTACATATCCGTAAGGCTAATACTTGATATTCTGCCGTTCTGTACGTCACCAGCTAGTAGTTATGAACCGTACCAGAAAATGGTGAATGGCAGTTTTAGGCATGTTTGAGCTGGTGTTTTAATGTTCCAGCTTTTACCATAAAATAAGTAACATGCCTCTAGATGGTAGTAGGCTTAATTGTTATTGTTATCCTGTCACATTTGGTTTATTTTTATAAATGTAGCTGTCTGACCAGGAAAGCTCAACTTCACAGCGTGCTTATTACATGACATCGCGACTTACGTTTCCCTCAGTAGCTATTATGCACAAAGTGGAATACAGTATGGTAATTGGAATGTAATAAAGCACGCTGTTGGTCACTGAAACAAATTTCAGTTGAAATTTCAAAACAATTCATGCAAGTCCGACCGAGAGAAACCCCTGATATAACATGTCACTGACGTATGGATTGAATGTTTCTTTTTCTGGGTATTTAAAGGTGAAATGTAAAGCAGTCCTATTACAGGCCTGGAATGGCCTAAAGGATTCCTGGAAGTTAAGGTTCCCAGATTTCATGACAGCGGCACAGGATGGTGGTAAGGTTGTCAGCCTTAGGCACCAGCCGCCTTTACCCTCAGAAAATGCTCCTGGTACTCATTTCTGTTAGAGACTGAGTCACCTCCGGGCCATAGGGCGATCGAAATGATTTTATATCAATGAAAAATTCCAATGACACCATCTGGGACCGAACCTGCGACCTTGCGATTTGTAGCACAGCACCTTACCCACTGTGCCACCGCAGTCCCATTTTCTGATTATTTATCAGTGTTTGACATTGTCTATTATGGCTTAAGTCTCACCACCTTTCACGTCTAAAGAATTCTTTTAGGTCGTAAGAAATGTACGGCATAATTTCCTTCTTCGCCTAGGTATAGGCTAATAAGAAGAGGCGACGCCGTAAAACAAGGGAAATTTATTTTTGCTTGAGTTGTGACACCTGTCACCCGTAATGAAATCCCCTCAGCCAACTAACTGCGTCGGTGTCTACAAACAGGGCATTACCAGCCGCAGGCGACGAGCAGGAATAACGAAACGTAAATTAGTGGTCGCTCCGAACCTTCTCAGAGTAAGAGTGAATCAGCGAAGCACACCCGAATTCACTCAAAACGCGACATTCTCTCAAAGAAACAAACCGTGCGTACGAAACTGACTGAATGCCTTTAGAAAGCAAGGGTCCGATCCACTTATGCAACAGACTTGCTAGCAATTCTGCTTTTGTGATCTTCAAAACAATTACAAACTCACAAGCAAGATTCAAATTGAATTAAATTAATTTGTCAGGGAAAACCAATAATGTGCCGAGAAACACATTTTGGGGTGCAAAAGCAGAGACGGTTTTTGTGGCAGAACCTTTGGGCGCGTTCGCAAAATTTAGACCAACGACTTGGCGTCGTCATATCTGCTTGTCCGTCCATTGTAATTATAATATTAAACATATAAGTAAACCTTCTGTCAAATAATTTGACATATCAGCTGCACACACCAAAAAACGTACAGCTCCTTGAAGATGGTCAAGAACCGAGGCCGAAACATGTCGGAGCAATAATTAATTTAAAAAACTGTGTAACAAGTTGGTGTTAAGTATTATATATTGAATATCTCGCGTAATTCTTCTTAGAACAAAAAACGTTTTAGAGAAAATCAGACACAAAATTGCATTTTTTTTGACGTTTTGTTGACGGTCCATCTCTGTATATTTAATCTCAGTATTTAACCAACTTGATGCACAAAATTTTGTTTCACAATAAGTTTTATTTCATGCCTGTACATGTTTCGAGTACATGTGCTTATCATCAGGAGGTCAAAATTGCATTACACAGCCTCTGGTATCATCACACCTAGTTTGATTAAGGACGCAAATTTTACATCTTAAAATTATGTACATTTACTCTGTCGTGCTACTTCAGTTTAGGTTAACATATTCCACTCTGTATCCTGTTTTCCAAAACGTTCACTGTAGGATATTTAGGATTTCGCGGCGAGGACAGTAGAGGGTATCCCCTCTTCTGGGACATGGCTTTGGGTCGCTGTATAATTGGTACCCAACATGTCGAGACAGCCTATTGGTCTGTTCTTCAAAGGTCTATATTCATCGTTTTCTTCAACTGACATTCGACCTTTGAAGATGAGACCACTTTGTGTCTGGACGCCTCGGGCACGATTCACCCTATCTCACGGCACTACGTCGCGTAAAACCAGAGATCTATCTCACTTTCAATATAGGGTCTTACCTTAAAGTTAGAAATCAAATTTTGCAGCCTGGAATATTCCCTGCATTCATGAATGCAATCTGAATAATATAATAGAACAAGGCTTCGGCTCCATCTTGTTACTGAATCCTTACAGTGACCAGTTAGGGTAGTAATGGTTTTTTTTGAGATCCAAACAAAACACATATACTAGGTGGACAAGGTTAGTTGTGTTCGTTGTTATGGCAGGTTTTACTTACTGATATCACTGCCTTTTGGAGCGCTACACGGTGACGGATCTTTATCGTTGCATCATGCATTTTGTAGATTCATTTAATTAACACACCAACTAATGCACACATGTATTATTTAAAATTCTAAATCTTTTGCATTAAAACGCTCAAACATGTTTCGATCACAAGATCATCCTCAGGGAGCATACACTGTTCCTTGCTAAAGTTACAGTTTAATGCATTTTAATGTAAATGTTTTAGACTGTAACTCTAACAAGGAACAGTATATGCTCCCTGAGGATGATCTTATGATCGAAACATGTAGGAGCATTTTAGTGTAAAAGTTTTAGATTTTAAATAATATATGTGTGCATTAGTTGGTGTGTTAGTTAAACGACAATGACGGATATTTAGTTACTCATTTAGGATCCTTTTTGAGTTGAATAAACATTTCAGTGACCGGTAATGATTCAGTAGTTTGCTTCATTGTGTATATACCGGGTGGTCTTTTTCTGGAAGTATATTGGTCGTTACCTGAAGGTTACCGATCCTCACCTAGCGCCGACGCTACACGTAAGCATAGGTGGAGGAATTCATTAAGTCCTCCATACTTCTTTATGGCATGGTACTTAAATAAGTTAAGGTATTTTAAAGAAACAATGTAATGTAGAAAATAAGCTGATAGACCGTTTACACATTTAAATCTTACGGCCTATGCCTTACGGACAGGCTGATTACTACCAACTGTATCATGTTTCTCATCGAATTTGTCCAATTTGAAAAGCAGATTGCGTTCCGTTGTCCAGAGGGTTATATAAATGCCTGTTGTCTTCACAAAGGAAGTGGGTGTCCGTCTCTGTGCAAGCGGCGGTACAATATTGTGTTCCCTTTCAGCGTATGATCAAAATACTGGACATTTCAGATCTTCGAGTGGCGTGTCGATCATTGCTCGTGGTCGAGGTAAATTAATTTGGTCTCTTCATAGGAATACCACTTGTCCAGTTGCGAACAAAGCTAGCGCATAATTGGATTTTATCCTGTACCAGGGCAGTAAATTGTGTTGTTTCCAGGCACACACTCGCGTTACAAGCGGCTGTTACTAGATGGTTTTGAGTCAGGGTTGAATTTTAAAGTTTTTTTTTTAACTTCTATAAGTGTTTAATGTCAAGAGTAGGGTTAACTACAAACTATGTTTTGAAAGAAATCTGTATATGAAAAGGGTTTGTTAGTGGTTAATATTTGTTATTTTGTTCTTATTCGTTCTTTATTTATGCCACAGTCACAGCTGATATAATTTGAAACATTAGGAGAAGTTGGCAGCATTGTAGTGGAATGCAAAATAAACAGTAGAAACCAAACGCTTCAGTCAAACACAATTCTATTTCAAAATGAATACCACTTCATGTAGCTACTTGTGTAATCTCACTAAAATAATGTATAGCGGAAAGAAATTGAATAAATGCCGAGTGTCAACGATTCTGAACAGATTCTGATGATGACGCAACATGTGTCGAAACATGTAGTTATATTAAGTGACATCCACTTTGAAAGAGAATTGTGTTTGACTGATGTGTTTAGTTGTTACTTTGCACGAACATTGTGCAAAACAGGATGACTCGGAACAAGGTTGTAACGTAATTTCGAGTCGGTTTGCAGTGTCCAGTTTTTGCTAAAAGGCGATCTAGTGAGCAGCACTATTTAGTGCATATGTTTAGTCTATCAGTTTTAGTGCCTTCATATAAATGCTGATTTCTTTGCAGAAACATCAAGGTTGTTGAGCTTTTGGTATTTATCGGACCGTCTCCTTTTTACAATTTTCCTAGAAATTTTAGCGGACTTCATGTTCGCTTTCAATTACCCCAGTATTTATCCGTGGAGGCTTGTGAATACTGCCAGTAGCACCCCATCAGGACTGTTTGTCGTTGAATCGGGAATGGAAACCGGGGATTTAGAGGAGCTGAATGTTAATGACTAGCCGAAAGGAGCATTGGGTAAAAGGCTGTTAACTTTAGGTATTCCGAACAATCTTCTTTCCCTTATCGAAAGATTCTACTCTATACTTCAAATTACATGAACGTCATTAACGAAACCCGTTGAGTAAAGTCCTTCATGTGAACCTGATAATTTCTCCGGGCCGTCCCATCCAATTTCTGTAAGCCCCACTTGAATTGTACTCTCCCATCTACGCCTACATCTTCCACGTGGCCACTTTCCCTCAGGTTTTCCTATCAAAATCCTGTATGAAAGTCCCCTCTCCCCCAAACGTGCCCCATGTCTCGTCCATTTTATCACATCAATAATATTTCGTGAGTAGTATGAACCGAAAGGCTCCTTATTTTACAATTTCTTCAATTCTCCTCTTGCTTTCTCTTTCCTAGACCCAAATATTTTCTTCGTCGTCCTGTTCTTGAACACCCACAGTTTATGTTCCTCGCTCAGTGTGAAAGAATAATTTGACATCCACGTAACCCAACAAAGAAAATACATGAGTGTTGTCTCACCGTGCATCTTCCTTATGAAATAAAGTGAAACGCCAACTTGATGCAACTAGGTAATTTCATTGAAGTTTCTTTAGCTCGATATGTTTCGGGCGCTTACGCCCATCATCAGGAGCATTAGATGTTGAGTTGCAGCGTATGGTTTTCTGCACCGAGTTTGTGGATGAGTGGTGGTCTTGACAGCCGCTGCGTAGGTCGTGTGTACGGTGCGGATGGTGCCGTGCACTGCAATTCCATAAATTTTACAAAACAATTAAAGAATACTGTCGCAGCACAAACCGTTTATTACCATCTAATGAGACCATGATATCACTAACTTTTTGATGTTTTACTGACCGTGCATTTCAGTATATTTATCTCGATATTTAACCAACTTGATGCACAAAATTTGTTTCACAATAAGTTTTATTTCATGCCTCTACATGTTTCGAGCACATGTGCTCATCATCAGGAGGTCAAAATTGCAT
>Ga0136643_10018864_pt1 | contig 10409 bp, 4 predicted proteins | sample TergutLab28metaG_FD_96883 | JGI IMG/M metagenome (GOLD analysis project Ga0136643, IMG submission 96883) | Labiotermes labralis P1 segment gut microbial communities from Petit-Saut dam, French Guiana - Lab288 P1 (version 3) (version 3) | ecosystem: Host-associated > Arthropoda: Insects >... | reverse complement strand
TGGCGGACGCTTGTGAGTGCGGTAATGAACCTTCAGGTTCCATAAAATGCGGGGAATTTCTTGACTAGCTGCAAACCAGTTAGCTTCTCAAGAAGGACTCTGCACCATGGAGTAAGTAAGTAATATTGACCTCTGGAGAGGAATGTGAAAATTATACTCACACCTTTCAAACAAAACCAATATTATGAACGATTGAGGGAGGAAGAGAAAGAAAGGGAGATAGTTAATTCTAATAAATCCAGACAGAATATTCTTATTCTTAACAACCACAAATAATCTAGAATGTCCACTTTATTTCAGTGGAATTGGTAAACATATTCTCAGAATCTGTTTTTTTTAACCTAGAGTAAACATCCCATAAAACTGTCAGAAGCAATGTGTCAACACCAACAGTCTTCTCAAGAGAAGAACTGCTGATAAAAGGAAAAAGAAAAGGCAGAGTAAGATTCAGGTAATCACTATGAATGCAAAACATGTAGCATGTAGATCTCATATAATGTACATACTATACTAAACCCAGCTGTCTCTTGTACATTAATAAACTAATCAAAACAGTGCATGAATTATTCAGCATACTGGTGCATTACAGCCTCCCATGTGGTTCCCTTGTAATAAGAAATTGTTTTACATGCGTTTCATGCAGTGAAATGTGATTATAAAATTTCTGCCGGTTTGGACACAGTGATTTTCAGAAGACGGGGGTGAGGGTGCGGAGTTTAAGCGCAGCTTTATATTGATCCTGACCGTTCATCCCATCCCATTCCAACTTCTGCTTGTGCTATCATCATTAGCAATCTTTTCTCCTGTTAGGCCTGGTAATATGCAGATTCAGCACTGTACTTCAAAATGGTTTTATTTGCTTAAAAAGGCTGTGCATGTACTGCGTATATACAGTATGTTAATCCTGTCATTACATTCCGCTGAATTCGCACAGCAGAACGGGTCAGATTTCCGGGATAACGCGGAGGAGATTTGACGTATTGTACCACAACAAAACAAAAGTAAATATTTCTTTCATGTACAGCTTCCTCGTAAATAGCGACCAGCTGAGGGCCTGGATGAGTTAAAAGCTCGTAGTTTGTGGTTCCACCTATAACACCCGCATTGCATATGACGTTCCCGGCGGTACCATGATTACTGACAAACGATCGATATTGCCAGAAAATGTTCAGGCACAGCACAACTGTTTTGAGACATGAGAGGTCTACGTTAGCCGCTAAATACAAATACTGCGTAGCACAATATAACACCTTCTTTCAAACCTAAAACAAAAACATAAGAGACCATTTTTAACGTATTCAAAACAGCCGCCTTTACCTTCTTCGGATGGAATACTGTTTTCATCAAAAACTTCTTTACAAACGATTGTGCGTGACGACGGTACACAACTCATCGTGCAGCTTCATTTCTATAATTATTGCAGCACAAGCAACACTGCTATTTTATTAGATTTCATAACAAAGCCAGTATATTCCCGACGTTGGCGTTACCTTTCAACCGGACTACCGAAAACAATTACCACCATTACATCTTTCATTATAACCACGGATCATCTCGTATGGATCACGGATTATAACGCGTCTACCTATTACATCGAACCCGATCATACGTGACCTGGTGGATCACGGACCATCTCGTGCCTACTCTGAAGCACGGACGGTAAATACCAAAAAGCAGCACAGCAGGTTCAGAGGGATGAGCACACATATGAGCGATCTGTAAGTACGAGAGTCCTCTACTTCCGTACGTCTTAAATAGTGCTGCTACCTACCTAAGAACCTTGGAATTATGGCCGTCCTCTGGGTTTCTGCAATGTGAGGTGGTTCCGATGTTTCGAAGCAAAGTAATGTCTCCGTCTTCAGGGTGACTGAACCGTTTCACCCGCATTCTGACGTGATACCGAGGTCACGAAGCAGCCATAACTTTATCAAGTTGGGAGGCATGCAAACAGCGCATGTCGGCTTCCCTTATTCTAGACTTGTCATATGGAAACTGTGTAACAATAGCCAGGATTGTGCTTACACTAACAGGTTTCCTGTCTTGGCTGAGGACCTCCTTGTGTTCATATCAAGGAGCAGTACTACATGTAGCAATATGGCCCTGGGGGGGAGGGCAAAGGGGAGATGCAAGCCATGCATTGTCCTGCCCTATAACAGTAAATCACAAGAAACCGCAGTCCAAGCAACAGAAGAGTGCTCGTCACAATTCCTTATGTAGACTTAATGCCTTTTTATGGGCAGCTTTGCCTAACCTCCTTACTTGCAGTAGCCTTCAGCTAAAGCCTGATGCAAGTTTGGTATGCCATCATTCTAAACAAACACATTTGACTTTGTGAAACTAAGGGTCTGCCACACCACCTAACTTAAAACCCTTAGCCGCCGAACAATATATATATATATATATATATGTCGTGCACTGAGCCCTTTTAATAGCCGAATGGCCACTAAAGTGGCCGGGGTGGGGGGGATTTAATTCCGGCATCAAAGATTTAATTCCCGCATCAAAGGGTCAAGTTGAAACTCTCAGTCACTGGTTTGATGTGGTGGTGGAAAACTGACTGTTGGGTAGCTCTGTAGGGGTTCACATATTTGAATATGGAAGCAGTGAAACAATGTACAATAAGAAACATATTTAAATTGATCAGATTTATTTGAGGCCAGTAAAAAAACATTATGTGTAGGAAATATTGCAACCACTAATAATGCAGGAAAGTGAAACTGTTCTATAAATGTATGGCACAATTTTTTTTGCACTCTAATCCACTATTAAATTTCAGGATACAATTCGTGTGTCTTATATCACACTACAGTTGTCTAGTAAGAATAGCCTAACAGTATTTTCTTTGTAAATTTGACATTTCAGTGAATGACTTACTACAAGACCAGACAACACAAAAGACTTAGCATGAATAACGCCACACACAAAAAAGAAGGAACTGCAAGCTTTTTGCCTATTAAACATACCATACATTACGTTGCTAAAAACATCATAACACCACACATGTCAGCAGTGCAAGAAGGCCACTTGTGGATTGTCTATTATCCATTTCTCTTTCAAAATGACTAAACCCTCAAAACTATGTATCAGGTTTTTGGAATCTGAAGTTCTCACAGCAATGACTATGAAGATTATAAGTCTTCTGGGATGTGATGCCATGTTGTTTGGTACAAATTTGTTCTATTTTATTTACTCCCACACCCCCACCCCATCCCACTTCAACACAGAAGTTTACTGTGTGACATTCATGGGGCTCGGGGCAGTAACTATGAAAATAATGACATTATGAAATGTAGTTCCATGTTGTCTTGTAGAAATGTACCTTTGCCATTTATAAAGAGTTTCATTGTGTAAGAGTTGAGGTTCTCATGGAAATGGCTGTGTCCATCACTGCCTGCTGTAATGTTACATCATATACAGTGGCATAGCTAGATTTATTGTGCCTAGTGCAAACTAAACAATGGCTGCACTCACAGAAATTACCAACTTAAAAGAAATCACAATAATTTTTTGGATTTCCTTCTATTTGTCTCAATAATTTAAAATATGTTGAGGACAGAAAATCAAATTTCTGCCTTTAAAATATTCATTTGGCTGCCCCTTGGACTCCACTGCCAGGGACAGCTACAGCACTTGCCCTGACCTAGATATGCCCCTCATCAAATAGCCTGGTGAAGGGGTCACATGGCTTCACATCACAGAAGATAATAATTTTCATCTATCAAGTTTGTTTATGCAAAATTTTATTCCTGGAACATTGGCCGTCCAGGTCATAAACATGGCAAAAGTTACTAAAGTGAATTATAAACCTGAGAGGCCTTATTTTCTTTTCATAAAAAAACTTCTGCTAAGGCATGAATACCATTACAGAAAGAAACAAGAAGTAAAGCATGCTCACTGGTACTTTTCTCTCCACATGACAAACCCTGTATAGCCAAGAGCCTTTCATCATCGCATATCACTCTGACTTACAGTTTTAATAAATAATATGTTATGAATTAAATATATGGTTCCTCAGATTTACCATATGTAAAAAGTTGCTTGTACATTCCCTTCGGACTTCTGCATACATCATGATCTTGCATAATCCTGAGACTAACTCTGTACAAAAGAACCATAATGTCACTAATATAAAAGAAGTAAATGATTGATTCACTGATGATAATAGTAACAACAGAATATCCCCTTCAGAACAGAATGAGACTGAAAGGATTAAATCCTCTGTTAATAACTTGTTAATTTCATACCAGCTGTGGGTTATACTTGTTGCTTCATCAAGAAAAAGCAAAAATTCCAACTTGTTTCTGATATTTTATTCCACATATTCCCCAAATGTTTCATTTCACAGACTGTTTAGTTCATTTACTAGGTACAGGAATGTCAAAAGAGTTCTTAATTTCTGGCTTTTGTGTTCTGAACAAATCAGATCGCATGCACACATGTGCACTAACACTTAACTTCACTTAGTTGAAACACTTCTACCATTAGGTGTAGAGGGCGCACTAACACAAGAACACATTTTCTATATGTCTGGAAGTAGGAACTGACATTTAATTGACATGTGCTAGATCTTCTTAAGTTCTACCATGCGGACAGTGATGCAGAATATGATGGGTGTTTCAGGAACACCTGCATGCAATATTACAAGTCTTTCTATTCAGTGAACCATTTCATTTAGTCATTACATCAATACAGTCTCTGCTGAACTAATTAGTATGCAGTCAGAATCACAGTACACACAAGATAGAATCCTCAGCATGGTGTATCTCGTGTGTCTTGTGCGTAAGATAAAATGTCAGTGAAGTCATGAAATTCCACATTGTAGCTTGCAAACTTTTTGTGCAGGAGGTCTCTTACTGCAGTATCTCTTTCACATTGTCACTGTGCAAGGGTTAGACATGAACACTTTATCCTTCACAGATTCCCCACCGGATGCAGTAACACAGGTTTAAATCCAGTGAAAAAGTTATGATAATTCAAAACATCCCTGTGTATTTTATTAATACACTAGTATTTACAGTTGCCTTATCTCTAAAGTCAGTGTGTGTACATCTAGTAAAGTTCAGAAATTATAAAATCATATAATATATAAGCCAGAGAATCGCAACTCACTGGCAATTTCGATGTGACAGAATGATGTTTTTAGAATGGCCATAGTGATACTACAGTTAATATTAGAGTGAACAATGGAGTACAGTGCACAGCAAGGAAATACAGAAGTAATTACTACAAACAGCATTTTTCAAAGAAGATAAAACCTAGTCAGTTCTATTTGCCAGAATCACAGCTGAAGCATTTACATTCCCAAACCTTTGAGAGGGGAAGGGGGGAGGGGAGGGAGGGAAGGAGGGAGACTGATGGACAGACAGACATAGAAATGAGGAGGAAGGGAGAGCAAGAAAACAGACTGGCAGAAGATTGAATGAAGCTGTAATGAAAAAATAGTATTAACTGTCATGTACCTGCCAGGCTGAGAGCAGTCTACTATCTGTTGGGGAGCTATTCATTCATAGTTTCAGTATTATTAATACAATAAATCAGCATATCTAACTACACAAGTTCATATGCTCTAAATTAGAGTAAGTTTCTCAGTATACTAACATATACAGATGTGTGCAGTATAGTAAATAGTCTATCACAATACAACAACAGTCATCACAGTCTAAGTACAATGCCAAGCCATAGTGCATTATTTTTCCTGCTATTTAATACAGTCCACAACACTTGTGTGTTAAACAACACGTTTTGTTAGTAAAGGTTCCCTGAAATAGTAGCATGTGATCAAATGTACACTCCATTCAGTGTTCAGTTTCAAGGTCAAGTGCTCTGTAAGCTTCAATTAGTTTTACTGTATAAATTTATACAACGTGGAAGAATAATCTCACAGTTATAACACTATGACAGAAATAAAATATTTAAGTTTCCTTTTCTCCAGGTACAGGAAGAACCGTGTCCCTGCCCTTCGTTGCAGAATCAAGAATTTGTATTTAGTTGGTATTCTATTAACACCTAAAGGAATAATTCTTATTTTCATTTACACTGTTATTGAGGTTACATGTATGTAAAATAAAGCACAAAACGCATCCCTCTGTGGCACACACACCTATTTTGGACAACTTCCACACAGCTTATGTGTAAATGGTAAATCCTTACCAACACAACACATCTTATAGTCACTTCTTGATAATGGAATCAAGATAAAACTATATTTAATTTATAAAGGAAACATCTGTTTTTCAAAATGTCTATAATATCCATGTTTGTGAGATCTGAGGTTCTTGCAATGGTGCTGAGGAAAATTCAAGTCTTCTGGGATGTTATGGCATATCAACTGGTAAATAGTTACGGACATTTCGAAAGATCATAGAGCCTTCATTTCCAGGAACAAGCATTGTAAGCAGTCTCAAACACTGATGGCTATTTACCAGTCAACACAGTGAAGCATTCAAGATTATTTACATCTTCATAACCTCCTTTGCTACCATTAGAAAGATCCCATATTTCTATATTATTACAGGATACATCTCTTGACTAATTTCATGACACTATGGAAAATTTGGAATGACAATGCTGAAGCAGTTACAACTGTCTGTGGTTTTACATGCCACTAGTTTGCTTACCAGCAACATGAAAGCTTATATTTATTATCCTGGTCACTAGTTCCTTTCAAGATTATGGCATCGTTGTTGGTTTCCTGAGCTCTGAAGTGGATCACTTTGTCTACCAGAAATGTCATTGCTTCTTCTGTGGAATAGAGAAACATAGTAGTGAATTAAGTTGTTCCTGTCTTGACAACTCCTTATCACACATATTTCACAATCCAACTTATAACATGTATGCAAAGCCATGAATCATAGCTCAAACAATGCATTATAATTACAGACGGCAGTGACACTGTAGATCAATTAATCACCACCAACTGCAGGCCTTGGATGTATTCACAAAATACATATTCTTCAGACTTAAAAAATGTGCTCAACACATAGCTTTGCATTGGCAATTTTTGGAAATTTAATGAAATAAATAACTGTTAAATTCTGAATGATTATATCTACCTATGCTGGCCCATTTGTAAACTAATACATGAGCTCTTCCAGTTCAGATGGAAGAGTGATCATAAACAATATCTCAGATTTGAAACTGAACTCATAAAGTGGATTTCACTAAATGTTGATTATTTTCAAAAGTATGTAATCATCCTGGGAAAATCCAAAAATCTGATAGAACTGGACTAGTTTATCCTTCCTCTCTACATACTGAGATAGGAATCTGGAATTTTCTTGACTTGAATATGGCAAGTCTGCAAAGCACACCTCCAAGAAAGTCTTTCCGGATTACAAACCACACGAAGAAGAACTGTAAGGAGTGGGACAACATCTGCTGAAGATGGAATGATGGTAGAAATGCTGGAATCTATGTCAAGAATGGAAACACTATAGGCAGAAAGAAACATGACATTTCGTTTAATACCTGGTCACCTGGGTAAACACACAATGCAAATTAAACCAGAAGAAAGGCCACCATAATTAGGAGCAATTCTTTTATAATTTCTTCAACTATGAAAATTTTATGTCTAACTAAAACAGCAGCATATATTCTAGAGTTGTTATGTAGAAGAATAAATTAAAGATAAATTTTATCAATTCTTGTACACTCAACTTTTTAGGATATGTTGGACAGCACATCCCATAATGGGCCTCTGACAATAAAGCAGAATTTACCTTCTTGTGGTACATGACATAACCACACAGATGTTATAGTAACCATATCACTAAGGTGTAATAGTACCTACACTGAGAAGGCAGAGTCATGGCAATGCATCCATTGAATCTGGTACACAGAATATCACTACCAGAAACTAGGTGAAGTTCGTTTATTTTTATTTTCAGCTGAACAATCAACTTGACTTATGTTATATGTTAGTAATTACTCATGTAAACTAAAAATCCAACAACCAGATAATCACACAAATTTACTACCTACTACCAACTTGTCATGACAAGTTGCCATATATGATGTACATGTCTATAAAACTTGAAACTCCCTGAAGATGGCCAGGACATATGGCTGAAACTTGTAGGAACTTTGTGTAGTAAATATAAAAACACTGTGTGAATAGTTGGTAGTAAATTTGTGTGTATTATACTGTTGCACAGAAGGTATACAACATCAAATATATATCAGATAATTAATAACAACTTTCTAGTCCTTCATCTACAGTTGCATTCCTTGACCAAGCTACAGGAAGCATTATTGGAACTTCTTCCACTTTTTGGTAATTAATTTATCATAAAATGCAGCTCTCAAGTCATCGTTTCTTTCTTTCATTACACCTGTGAAAAATTTTCTTTGACTTTTCGTTTCATGACAAAAAGTAATGCAGCTAATCACTTTAAATTTGAAACAGAAATGGATCCTACATGTAACTACATAATACATATAAAATATTATTTATAAGTCAATAATTACAAGCATGGCAATGATGCATAATTCTGAGGTTATGTCTGATAAATTTAATGCCTACAAAGCCTCTATATCAGTAATCAGCACTTCATGAAAGTAAAATAACATAACTACAGAAATATTAACAGATATGTAAGACATAAGTAACTATGTAGTGAGAAACTAGGCTTTTAAAGTTGTACTGGGATCTCCTTGTAATATGAATTGCTCTTCCCATCTGTTTCAACATCCTGCTTATTACTAATCACACAGCTGATCAAGATATGGATTGTATACTACTGATACAGAGTGTTCATTTCCATGTTTATCAGTGACCAGAACAGTTATTAAGCCATGCATGCCACATGTCCTGCCAATCTCATCCTCTTTCATTTAGTCACCCTAATGATCTCATTAATTCCATGGAGCAAGTTGATCTTGAGAAGCTAACAGGTCCACAGCTAATGATGAAATTCCCACATTTTGTTGAACGCAAACGTTCAGTACAGTATTCACAACAGCCCAAACCTACCATATTCTGAGCTGGATCAATCTGGTCTGTGACACACTCTCAATTCTTGAAGATCCATTTTAATATTATCTTCCCATCTACACCTATGTCTTCCAAGTGGTCTATTTCCTTTAGGTTTCCCCACCAAAATCCTCTATGCACGACTCCTCTGCCCACCCAATACATGCTAAATTCCCTGCCCATCTCATTCTGGATTTGATCACCTGAAAAATATTCGGTGTGGAGTAACGCTCCACATTATGCAGTCTTCTCCATTATCCTGTTATGTCATCCCTCTTAGGCCCAAATATCTTCCTCAGTGCCCTACCCTCAAATGCCTTCAGCCTACATTTCCCCCTCGGTGTGAGAGACCAATTTTCACACCCACACAAAACAAGAGGCAAATTTTAGTCCTGCATATTTTAATTTTATATATTTGGATAGCAAACTGGTAGACAAAAGATTCTGCCCCAAATGAGAGCAAACATTCCTCGATTTCAATCCACTCTTAACTTCTTCAGTAACACAGTTTTGAATTTTTATGGCTATTCTAAAATACCTTAACTGTTCGACCCTTTAAAAAGATTTATTACCTACCTTTATGTTGTGAATTTTTCTGAAATCTGTTCATGACATATAGCTACATACTTAGTTTTTTCAGCATTAATGTCGAGACTAATCTCTTTACTTTGCAATTAATAAGGCTCCTGTTTTTTATTTACAACTTTAATGAGCTTTGCTGGTAAACACAAATTCTGATTCTCTTTGTTATGTAATTGTCCACATCCTCCTAAGAGTTCTTCCTCTTATATGCAAGCTCTGTCAATGGAAAGTTGTTCAAATATCCTTGAAATTATGTAGTATGTTTTCTTTTGGGTAATATCCCGGCGTCACAATGCTAATAGCCGACGTTTCGGAGCCCTCTATCAGTTCCATCTTCATAGGCAGGTGGATGAAATATGACAAGGGATGGGATGTGTGGTGTATTTATACCTGACAGGGTTCTGACAGGCTGGTGGAGGAGCCAATGGAAGGCGAGTGACCGGAAGTGGGTGGGTAGGTGCATAACAGGTTGTGGAAGGGGGCAGGTATATAAGTGCGTGTGCGGGTGGGATCACTGTGGTGTAATCAGCGGATGCCCCCTTTTCTTGAGTTTGTGTAGCAGTGGTTTCCAGGATCTGATGAGGTTGAAACCCCCATCTCTGTTGATGTTATTAGGATGCATCTCTATTTTGATGGCTTCTCTGAAGAGACGATCCATGTAGCCAGTTTTTGAGGAGAGGAGTTTAGTATCCTGTAATCTGACGATGTTGTCATGATTGAAACTATGTTCGGCAACCGCTGATTTATCGGGTTGAACCAGTCTCACGTGTCTTTCGTGTTCTTTAATGCGGAGCTGGATGGACCGTCGCTCTGTCCGATGTACACCTTGCCACATTCACAAGGGATCCTGTATATG
>Ga0136643_10018863_pt1 | contig 10410 bp, 9 predicted proteins | sample TergutLab28metaG_FD_96883 | JGI IMG/M metagenome (GOLD analysis project Ga0136643, IMG submission 96883) | Labiotermes labralis P1 segment gut microbial communities from Petit-Saut dam, French Guiana - Lab288 P1 (version 3) (version 3) | ecosystem: Host-associated > Arthropoda: Insects >... | reverse complement strand
GAACCAGACGGACATAACATAAACAAAACAGTAAGTACTTCAATAATACGATGCTGACTCACTCATTCCAGGTTACTTGACGTCCACCAAAATTCTTGGGGAATAAAAATCAGCTCATACTTTCGTATATTTCACAGGCATGCTACCAGATAACCTCATGTACAATCTGTCTTAGTAACTTCATACCTACAATAATTTACGCTCCCTGAGGATGATCCAATAGAGGGATTGAAACATGTAGGAGATATTTTAAATCCATTTTAATCAGATAATGTGATTTTAATGGTTTGAAAAGTATGTGCAATTAGTTGGTCTTAATAAATATATTTAAGCTACTGTTTAACGTCACCTAACATTACGCCTGCGTCCTCAATACTGGTTTTCCTCACTTCATCTTTTGTGGTCATATTTTAGAAATATTTCTGATCCTTGGCATACGTTCTATATGCTTCAACAATCAATACCGTTCTGCATACTGTATAACATGCGTGAATTTTGTTAAGTGTTTTCGACTTACCTCTGCCAGATGATCTTCTCAAATGACAGCAGAGAACGCATGAATTCGGCTTTTATACAGGTAGCCTTTTATCTCCGTCACAGTGACTCTGCAATGTTTTCCAATGTCACGACGATTTTTGCTACTTTGCATTCTCGCGTACACGGGAAGTTGCACATCTGGGGCGTTGTTGTCGTCTTCCTTTTTTACCTAACCGAGTCAGTCATAGGTCAGGACGTATTATATAATTTCCTAGCTGAAACCTGTGGATGCGCCTGTCGGTGAAAACGAAATAGTTGTAATTTTACCAGGGCCTCTTTTCAGTTTCAGTCATTAACCATTGCTCTGCCATCTATAAGAAAATATAATAAGCATTGATACTTACGCTAAGATTAGTCTGCCACAAGCAGCTGTGTTGTGATCTTAGTTCGGTGGAAGTGTGTTCAGTGTTTAGCACGTTTTGGGAATGTTTAACACCTAAAGAATTTTTCAAGAATAATTACAAATTTTTGTGTTCTTGTGTTTTTACTTCTTGTATGATTTAGGGCGCGGTTGAAAATTCACATGTGATGCTAATCTATATAATATAAACTGCTTGAATTTTAGTGTAACCGAACCTCTAATTTGTGTTATTATTCGTTTATAGCTAGGAAGTGTGTCATCCCCGTTGTGTGTGTGAAACTTGGAAAATTTTATGTAGTCAAACATAACTCTGTTGCATGAGGTGTATTTAATGACTATATAATGCACAACTACATGTTTCGGCCTGTACTGTACAACGTCTTGTCTTAGGCGATATTAAGATCTTACTATGAGATCTCTACTCGAACTGTGAGTGCATGATTATATTAAGATCTTAAGTTCCCCTAAGACAAACTGAAGATGGCCAGTACAGGCCGAAACATGTAGTTGTACATTATATAGTCATTAAATACACCTCATGTGACAGAGTTGTGTTTGACTACAAGCAGTTATCCAAGTCCTTTCATTTGTCTATCGCTGTGCCATGGACCATCATGTCATGTTGAACTGGGGCGATGGGCCATGTTCCAACATATTGCAGTACAATCAGGATAGAAATTCATTTTGCTACTAGAAACATTGCACGAAGAAAGTCAGGCAAAACAAGACAAATGTTAGATCCAGCAGCCGTAGGACATGTCATAAAATTGTAATTAATAACAATTCGAAAGTAAGGACCGTAGCACGTCCGTAGTTCTTGTGTTTGAGAAAAGCTGAAGCCAGTCGATCTACAGGTTTTAATTGTGAAGATGTGAAAGCAATTTTTGAAAATTTATAGGAACTGATGTCTCCACACAATATTACGTATAGTAAAATCTGTAACTTAGATGAGACTGGAAATTCCTCCGTTCAAGTTTCTCCAAAACTTATCTGTGGTAAGGGAAACAAGCAAGTGGAGAGTGTGGCGAATGGCACAGTGATTGTTGAATGAAGGTAGACCAACTAGATGTCACTTGCTTTATTATTTCGGTATTTACTGCTCAACATGATTCGGATGTTTATACATCCATCCTTAAGTGCTTGCGTCTTATTTGTTGAGTTATTTCATGGGTTGTAATGCTCTTGTTTGATTTGTGTTCGTGTTACATTCTGGTTTGACTGGGGTGGTGTGATGTCCGTATGTAGGCAGAAGCACGGTTTGAGACATGTATAGTACATTCATACTACCTGCATACTACTTCTGTACTACCAGTACTACCGTCTGTGACTCCTAGTCAGTACACGGTGTGACTTTACCTTGCTTTTTTCCTATATTATTTCGTAATTCTATTACATTTTGTTTCGTTAGCCTGAAATGTCAGAGGAAGAACCTCCGTACGTGGGTAACATAATACCAATCAACACGACGCCATGTCCAAGTGGAGTGTAACTTTGAATTAAGATGTCGTTATATACTGCAGAGTAAGCAGTGACTGATAAGAAGCTGAAGTTTCGTGCGATCTGTTGTAGAATTCTGTACGTTTCAACGGGAAATGTTTACCGGTAGTCATTTTTTATCAGGCTTTAGTCGACTGATACATTGGAATCTACTGTTCTGTATGACGGGCTTTGAGGTATATCAGGATGTCACTGCTGCACTGAATTCGCACGTTACGAAAACTGACAGGTTTCTGAAGGATTTCTACATAGCTAATACGCCTGATTCAACAGTGCAACAGCCGGTTCGGTGGTTGATCCAATTATTTAGACCTTATTGGTAAGAAGTGGTTATGAACTGTCAGTCTCTATTGGGATGTGTATTCAGGAACGTTGCTAATTAAAATAAAATAATAATATAAATTAAAATCTATGACAAGGATTATTCTGTAATATGTTTTATAGGGCAGGGCAAGGCAGGGCACAGTGTTTCCCTGTTGGTATGAAGGCGGCGACATTCATCTGAATCTGGCACAAAGCGAAGAAAAAATTTATGTTCTCTAGTCAATGAGAATTATAATATATATAAATAAATATATATATATATATATATATGATATAAAGTAAGAACTGCTACATGTTTCAATGCACCTGCAGCATCTTCAGAAGTCTTTACTTTCCAGTTTGCTACAGTTACAAAAATCATTAAGTTTAAAAAATTTAAAAAATCAGTAGATTAAAACGTTTGTATTTGATGATAAAATGGAATTTACAAGACGCTCTGAGCTGTCAGATGTTAAAAATGCAGTACTTGGAATTGGCAATGGGGCAGGGTTTGTGGTGCTTAAAGGGGCAATGTGCCAGGTTTTGTGGTGCCTAAAATGTCACTGGGGCAGGGTTGTAGTGTCTATAGTTTCAATGGGGCACTGTTTGTAGTGCGTAAACTGGCAATGGGGCAGGGTTTATGGTGCCTAAAGTGGCACTGGGGCAGGGTTTGTGGTACCTAAAGTGGCACTGGTGCTGGTTGTGTGGTGCTTAATTTGGCACTTGGGCCGGATTTGTGGTGCCTAAAGTGACACTGAGGCAGGGTTTGTGGTGCCTAAAGTGGCAATAGGTCACGGTTTGTGGTGCCTAAATTGACACTGGGGCAGGGTTTGTGGTGCCTAAAGCGGCACTTAGGCAGGGTTTGTGGTGTCTAAGATAACACTGGGGCTGGGTTTGTGGTGCCTAAATTGGCACTGGGGCAGGGTTTGTGGTGCGTAAAATGGCAATGAGGCTGGCTTTGGTTTGCCTAAAGTGGCAATGGGGCAGAGTTTTTGTTGCCTAAAGCGGCTCTGAGGCAGGGTTTGTGCTGCCTAAAGTGGCACTGGGACAGATTTGTGGTGCCTAAAGTGGCAATGAGTCACGGTTTGTGGTGCCTAAAGTGACACTGGGGCATGTTTTATATTGACTAAATTGGCACGGGTTCAGTGATTGTGTTGCCTAAAGCGGCAGTCGGGCACGGTATATGGTGTCTAAAGTGGCACTTGGGCAGGGTTTATGGTGCCTAATGACGCAATTGGGCACGGTTTGTTGTGCCTAAACTGCGACTTTGGCTAGAGTTTGTGTTGCTTAAAGCGGCACTTGCGCCCGGTTTGTGGTGCCTAAAGTGGCACTGGGGCAGGTTTTGTGGTGCCTAAATTGGCAATGGGGCAGCGATTGTGTTGCCTAAATTGGCAGTGAGGTAGTGTTTGTGGTGGCTAAATTGGCACTGGTGCAGAATTAGTGGTGCCTAATTGGCAATTGGACAGGGTTTGTGTTGCCTATGTTTGTAATGGGGAAGGGTTTGTGGTGCCTAAATTGGCACAGGGGCAGGGTTTGTGGTGCGTAAAATGGCAATGAGGCTGGCTTTGTTTTGCCTAAAGTGGCAATGGGGCAGTATTTTGTTGCCTGAAGCGGCTCTGAGGCAGGGTTTGTGGTACCTAAAGTGGCAATGGGGCAGGGTTTGTGGTGCCTAAAGCGGCACTGTGACACTGTTCGTTGTGTCCAAATTGGCACTGGAGCGGGGTTTGAGGTGCCTAAATCGGCACTGGGTCAGGGTTTGGTGTGCCTAAATTGTCAACGGGGCATGGTTTTTGGTACCTAAAGTGGCAATGGGGCTGCGTTTGTGGTGCCTAATTTGGCATTGGGGCAATGTTTTTCGTGCCTAAAGTGGCAATGGGACAGAATTTGTGGTGGCTAAAGTGGCACTTGGGCAGGATTTGTGGTGCCTAAATTGGCAATGGGGCACGGTTTGCGGTGCCTAAAACGGCACTGGGCAGGGTTTGTGGTTTCTAAAGTGGCAATTGTGCGCGGTTTGTGGTGCCTGAATTGGCATTGAGTAAGGGTTTGTGGTGCCTAAATCGGCACTGGGGCACAATTTGTTGTGCCTAAATTGGCACTGGGGCAGGGTTTGTGGTGTCGCAATTGGCACTGGTGCAGGGTTTCTGGTACCTAAAGAGCCTATGAGGCAGGCTTTGTGGTGCCTAAAGTGGTAATGGAGCAGGGTTTGTGGTGCCTAAAGCGGCACTTGGGCAGGGTTAATGGTGCCTAAAGCGACACTGGGGCAGAGAATATTGTGCCTAAATTGGCACTCGGCAGACTTTACCTGTGTTCAGTTTTTTTTTCACCCTCATCTGCTTCTTCTTCTTCATTTTCTTTTTCTTCTTCTTCTTCTTCGGTGGCGCTACAGTTCGGGGTGGACCTTGGCCTCATTTACAATTCCCCTACAGCCCTCTCGATCCGTTGCTCTGTTTTTCCAGTCTTTTAATTCCATCTTTCTGGGGTTCGCGGACACTTCAACCAGCCATCTCATTTTTGGTCTTCCTCTTCGCTCTGTTGCATGCAGCATTCCGTACAACAAATTTTTTGGATTTGAGGGGTCTTGCATTGTTTCTATGTGAACAAGCCATCGTTTTCTTTGGCATTGAATGAATCTGACAATGTTCTGCCCTTTAATTACTGCTTCTATTTCATGTATTCTTCGAATACTCCATAAATCGTTCTCTTTCACTGGTCCATATATTTCCCTCAGTATTTTGCTTTCAAATATTGCTAATACTCTTTCCTTTTCCATGGTGAGTGTCCACGATTCTGAACGATGCGTACCCACTGGGCGTACCAACGTGCGGTATATCTGCAACTTGCTGCTTCTTGATATGAGGCTGCTGTTAACCAGTTTTCTATTTGCATTATTTCGCCGACTGTTGAAAACCAAGCTTTACTTCGTCTACAATTGTGTACGAGGGGACAGTTTTGTGCTTATCAGCCGGACTACTATCTGTGCTATTGGGGTCTTCAGGAAGAGTTTGTGATTAATTAGTTACGTCATTGTTTGGTTGTTTGTTTGTTGTTGCAGCTACTGCTGATACTAGTTTTGGTGGTTTTGTTGGTGTTGGTGGTGGTGGTGGTAGTGTTGCTGGTGTTGGTGGTGTTGGTGGTGGTGGTGGTGTTGGTGGTGGTGGTGGTGGTGTTGGTGGTGTTGTTGGTGGTGTTTGCGGTGATGGTGGTGTTGGTGGTGGTGTTAGTGGTGGTGTTGGTGTGTCTTAAGTGTCATCTTGCAAGTTATAAACCACCACCAACTCAACTTACTACAGTAATTATACATTTAAAAATGTTAACATCAGGTGCTAAGCTAAGTGATTTGTCATGCAAGACTGAGGATTTTACAACAATAACGAAACGCCTGACGACGTGCATATATATATATATATATGTATAGACATTTGTATATGTTTTAACCCCTTATTGACGAGGGATTACATTCATTTTGCTTCCCAAGGGGTAGACATTCTGAATACATTTTATGCTTAAATGCATTCACAGGGTACGGAGTATCATGGCCGGCACTGAAGGGTTGATGGCAGATTGTGACTGAAGCATACACTAATGCTCACAGAATGCTTTCAAACATTCGGACTGCAGATGCAATTAAGTCAATTATTTATTATTACGATGTAGTGTGGAAAATTGGAGTGGGAATCATTTTCGTGCTTATCTTCAGCGTGTGCCGTCCTTCCTTCCTAACACCGATCTTGTCATTCGGAAGGCACAGATGCTAGCACAGTGCTGTCACCTGTGTTAGTGCGACAGAAATGTGTGTTGACATGGATACGAACTGAGAACGACTTGACACGCAGAGTAAATGGCAATTCCAACAACGAAAATGCATCTTCCTCGATTTACAACTGAGTGCCCAATCTATTAGACCCAGACGGTTAAAATATGCAATTTTAAAAAAAAATATGTGGAAGTTTCGAACACTCGGAATGTTAAAGTCATTACAGGGACCCAGGGACCGCGTGTCGCAAAAATAAGGGCAGCGTCCAGTTACAAGCAAGACTACCAGGCGCAAGTTTCCTGGGGATGAAGCAGTCAGAAAGTGAACCTGCCTATCATGCTGTTTGTAATGACGTGGTTATGTGTGTGAGTACCTATATCTACACACTCCAATATGCGTTCGTGACGTAGTGCTCATTTTAAGTGCAGGAACTGAACCTGTCTACAAGTTGCTTCCTTCCGATCACTCTATGAGCCTGCGTTCGGTTCAGCCTCTAACAGAAATGAATACCAGGAGCATTTCCTGAGGGTAAATGTGGCCGGTGCGTAAGGCTGACAAATTTACCACCATCCTGTGCCATTGTCACGAAATCTGTGTACCTTAACTTCCCGGAATCCTCTGTGCCACTCCACACCAGTAACTGTACTGCCAGACTTAAGACCACTGACCTGTTAATATGAATGACATGTCCATCGCCCACTCCCCTCTCTTTCATAGTCTTATGTGCTTGTTGTGTGCACACACTGAGGCCAATCACGTTTGTGTCCATAATTTTCCTGAAGTCTTCCGGTGAGCCGTCTGTAGAAAACAAACGAGGACTAGTTCTTTGAAAGCAATTACTACAAGCTTATCTGCGAGTGTGCATTCGAGATGTCTCTCTGTAACTAGATACTTTCAAAAAAGTTAAGTGATTTCATATGTGGCGCGTATGTATGAGATGAGGTTGTGTATAGTGTCTTGGTGGGGAAACTGGAGGGAAAGAAACAACTGAGGGTACCTAGATGTAGATGGGTGTATAATATTAGGACGGATCTCAAGGAGGTGGGATGTGGGTACATGGACTGAACTGGGCTGTCCCGGGATAGAAACAGGTGGCGGACGCTTTTGAGTGCGGTAAAGAACATTCCTGTTCCGTGGATTTCGGGGAATTTTTTAACTAGCTGCAAACCAGTTAGCTTCTCAAGAAGGACTCTGCACCATGGAGTAAGTATATTGATCTTCGTGTAACGTATAGCTTAATGAAGAATAAAAACCAACTAGGTACTACTTATTATAATATAGTACTTGTTATAGGCTCAACATGTTTCGGGCACTATTATGCCCATCATCAGGAGCTCGCGACTATAATGTTGAATACGACATTGGCCGTTTCGTTCTTGGTTTGCTGTAGGTTGGAGATTAGTTGCGGGTAGGCTGGAGTAGGTTCCAGGATGCAGGCTTCAGCCTCCAGCATGGACCCTAATACAGCCTAAAGAAACCAACCATCAACAAAACTTCCAGCTGTCTTGGCCACCTACCAATAAGAGGGATGATGGGTGCTGCGGCAGCATTATTGACAAGGATGTCCACCCCTCCGAGGTTGTCCTTGATCCACTTGAAGGCCGTTTCTATATCATAATCTTTTGAAACGTCACACTTGACAGCGTACAGTTTACCTGTCGCCGACTGCAGAGATTTGGACAGTTCCTGGGACATAGTAAGCATCGTTTGTATTAGTACGAATATTGATGTCTTTTACTGTACCGCGTCGTGCAGGCTGATGTAGGACTGCCAACATTTTGCAAGTTGATTTTTTTAACAATGAGCCACTTCACGGTGCCCTAACAAGCGATAATTTTCTCGGCCTCTGACAAATCAGGTTCTTTGTAACAGACAACAACGCTTCATATTCGGCAAGACAGCAGTCATATTAGTGTTCGCCTTGAGGACAGTCTCATATCCTCTCACAGTATGGCTTGTTTGTAATTGGCGCGACAGCCCCCAGGAGACCAGTGTCTCCTCATTCACGAGGTTTCTAGATCACACTCAACGACGCACCACACTCGGTAGCACTCCTCTGGGTGTGTGATCAGCTCGTCGCAGAGACCTCTATCATGCAACACACAACACTCACAACAGCCAAACATCGATGCCCCTGGTGGGATTCCAACCCACAATCTCAGCAGGCGAGTGGCCGCAGACCTCCGCCTCAGACCGCGTGACCACTCGGACCGCCGTCATGGTGTGGCAGGCGTCTTAAAATTACTTCAAACCCGTACAATATTTTACGCCGTCTTATAAATATAAATTTGGGTCTCCACAGCGGTTCGTATCCGGATCAAGACCGCCTACTGCAGTGGCCTAGATAAGCTGTCTGGTGCCACCCAATAAATATTATGGAAGGTACTGCCATACGTGACAGCGATCCAGGATACTGGCGCCTGTCAGAGAAACGGCATCCGCCCAGAAAACATGGCAACTGACATTTTATAAATATAGGCGCCCTCCCGCGTCGCTGGATCTGCTGGGACCGTATCAGTGCTAGTGACTGGCCACCGGCTAGTGCCAAGTTAAAGAGACGTACGCGTAACGTGACACCGAGACGTTCACGTGATTTCGACTTTTCAAAATTGGCCACAATAACTTTGAATCCATTTGGGTCACACGTGTTGTTGTTTATCAGAGTCTGCACACAAATTAGAGGGTGTTATTTTTATTGTTATTATTATTATTAGAGTATTTTCATTTCTTTTAAAAATCTGTTTTTCTTTTACGTTCACTTGGTTTTTTTCAAAATATATCGGACACAGCTAACCGCAAAATTTCGGCGCGACAAATTCTTCATAAATCATGACTATTTTTGCCTTGATTATCGTTCATGCAAACTGCGTATTAAACTCGATATTGTATCCGTTCGTAGAAGGTTTAATCTTTATTACTCTACCCATTCTTTGCCTTACTTACCCGTCAGGCATGTCGAATATTCCTTGCGCTGTGGCCAGTGTCCTGTCCGGCTATACAGATATTTTCGTATTTTTCTTGCAAACTGCTGTATTGAGGGGTGCCGATATAGCGTGTTTCAATTGAGTATGTATTGTTATACATTTTTAGAACTATATCTACAACATTCCTTATCACTTCAAGAAAAAATTCTGGGAGGTATTATTTTAAAAGTACTTGGGTCCGTTGTGCAAGGTGCGTGACACTTCTTCCGGTTATAAACAGATTTCTTTTGAAGACCCAATATAAAATATAACAAACATGCCTCCAGTAGGAACTGATTTGTTTCTTGCGGACGGACGGTGAGACTTTGATATTGATACTGATATATTTTTAACTGCATTTGTCTGTAAACCCGATGGCAGTGGTAAACGTATACAGACCGAAATTACATATATCAACAAAAATCAATACCAACAATACAAAGAGCAAACAAATTACACTACCCTGGGCGGAATTCATAGTGCGGACTGTGCCCCGTCTTTGAGATTAATACTCTAGCATTTGCCTTACAACCGAGGGGAAGCACGGAAAATCATTCAGGGTAGTAGTCCGTGCTGAATACATTACATAAATTAAATTTCAATGAGTTACAGAAGGAGAACACAGTGACAGGTTTATATAACTAGATAAGATAAGACAAAAATAGCAAAGTAAAAAAAAAATTACAGAATAAACGAAACATTACATTCACAATCCAACCGTATATAATACGATAGTGTTTCAGCTCACTGCAATAGTCACTTCACAGCACTACTTACCCCTTCACTACACTTTGACATTTCACTACACATCACTAATCTTCACGCGTGCCTCCACTACACTACACTGCCCTTTACCACAACACCGTAACTGCCCTCTACTTTTACCCTCTCATTTAACACTTATATTTGCCCTCCCCTGTTAACATTTTCCTAACCCTCGTTTTGAATTTGTACGTATTACCGTGATCTGTCCCTATCGCCCCTGTAGGTAGCTG
>Ga0136643_10018861_pt1 | contig 10411 bp, 7 predicted proteins | sample TergutLab28metaG_FD_96883 | JGI IMG/M metagenome (GOLD analysis project Ga0136643, IMG submission 96883) | Labiotermes labralis P1 segment gut microbial communities from Petit-Saut dam, French Guiana - Lab288 P1 (version 3) (version 3) | ecosystem: Host-associated > Arthropoda: Insects >... | reverse complement strand
TCCCGCCCTTCCATTCCTTTTCGGAGGACTCTTTACTGATAAGGCGGCGACTGGTGGCAAAACTGTCTGGGAAGATATTATAAATCACCGCATCCTTTGCCCACGCAGGCGCTTTTGCTATGTCAGCCCGGTGAACATAAGGGAGCTGAAAGACCTCCGAGCGCTCAGGAGAGAGAGTATCGGTAAACAGATCGGCATAATATAATGTTTTTTCATGTCCGTCACAGAACTCGAAATAGTAGCACAGGCGGCGGTAGGGTGTATCAAATTCCACTTCCCACCAGTCAAACAATAGATCTGAATATGTAAGGGACATCTTTACAGGCGTATATACCACAGGATTCTGGCGGCAGGCGCGATCACCATAGTAGAAGGTACAGGCCCTTAAATCACCTTTTGCCGCCCGAAGGCGGAACAATACCCGTGTCTCACTGATTGTCTGTGCATATTCGGACATGGGGATATGTAAAATTGCTTCTTTTTTCATAGACTTAACCTTTCACTCCGCCTGCTGTCAGGCCGGATACCATAAATCGCTGTGTTGCAAAGAAAATGATCAAAATCGGGAGAGATACCGTGATTGCCGCCGCCGCAAATACCGGCCAGCTTCCGCTCATTTCAGTCGCCTGCAAAGCAAACAACCCTGCGGACAGTGTGTAATTATTCGCACCTGTCATAAATGTGATGGCGAAGATATATTCGTTCCAGACATAGATCAATACCATCATCCCAGTTACAATAATCGCAGGTTTGGCAAGAGGGAGGAGGATCAGCATAACGGTTTGGAAGCCGTTTGACCCATCTATTTGGGCGGCTTCTTCAATGTCAATGGGGATGCTGTCGAAGTAACCTTTCAAGTTTAAGAGTCCGAATACAGACATCGTACCAACATATACGATGATGAGCCCGAGCCTGGTGTTGATCAAACCCAAAGGTGCAAGCAATCTGTACATGGCAAACATGGATAAGATAGCTGGAAAGGAGTGGAGCAAGATCAAGCCATACACAATCTTTTTCCGCCCACGAAAGCGGAGTCTCGATAGGCTATATGCCCCGGGTACCGCCACAAGCATGGAGAGCGCAACACTAGATACAGCTAAAATTACCGTATTCCTCAACCAAAGCAAAACGGGCTGGTCAAATAAAACGGCGTAGTAATTGCTAAGAGTAAACTCCCTTGGAATAAAACTGAAGTCTGACCCGAGAATGCTATTTTGCGCATTGAGCGAAACAGAAAAGGCATACAAAATCGGAACCAATACGCCAAAGCAGACAGCAATGAAGAAGATATTCAAAAAAATGAGGCCGATCCGTTGTGTAATCTTTCTCATCGCGCCGCCCTCCTTGTCCGGATATTTACTGATAGGGAGAAGGCGATCAACAAAAAGAACAATATCATTGCCACCGCAGATGAAAAGCCATAATTGTGGGTAATAAAGGCGTTTTCATAAGCGAAGGTCAATACGGTGTGAATATTGGCGCCTGTTCTTGCGCCTGGTTGCCGTGTGAGCAGGTAAATCACGTCGAATTGCTTAAAGGTTGTAAACAGTGTGATAATGACAGCAGGGGCAATAATCGGCTTAATGGCTGGAATGGTTAGGCTGATGGAACAGGTGAACCAACCGGCACCGTCCAACTTGGCGCTTTCATAGTAACTCTTATCCACACTTTGTAAGGCTCCGTCCATGATCATAATCATAAAGGGCAGTGCCAGCCACAGATTGACCACCATGCTACTCAAAAAAGCGGAAACATCGCCGCCTAACCAACGAATAGGTTCATGGCCGAGCCTGTCAAGCCACTGGTTGAGTAGGCCGAATTGTGAATTGAACATACCGTTTCGCCACAGCAAGATGGAAACATAGCCAGGCATAGCCCAGGGGAACATGAGGAGTGTTTTATACAGCTTACGAAATCTAAGTTCTTTAATATTCAGCAAGCTCGCCACTACAAAGGCGATCACAAGCTGAAATACCATATTGAGCGCTGTCCACAAAATGGTGACGCCTAAGGCAGACAGAAATCCGGAGTCAAACACGAAGAGAGCGTTAAAATAGTTGCGAAGTCCGATAATCTGGAACGTAAACCAGTTGAATATGTTCATGTTTGTTAGAGAAATATAGCCGGTGTAGAAGATGGGGAACAGGACAGCCGCACCGATAAAGATCAGCGCGGGAACAATACAGAACCATGCAGAAAGTGCACCGTATTTTCTCTTGTTCATATCTGCACCTCTTCTACCGCATCATTCTAATCAAGTTTTCCGCCCTACTCTGCGCATCGGCAACAGCTTCCGTTACATCACGTCCGCGCATGTTCACGTCTACCAACAAATCGCCGACTACGTTCCACATGATGTCCATTTCTGGGATGTTCGGCATAGGAACCGCCGCCTCGGCGATTTCTCGCATTAACATAACCATTTCATCATTTTTTACTTCTTCAAATTCATAACTAGCCGCAAGAGCAGGCGCGCAACCGCTGGCCTGTGCCATCGCCACACCGATGGCAGGGTCTAATAGCAGGCGCAACACTTCATAAATAGCAGGGTGCCGAATCGGATCTTCAGCCGCGACTCTTAAGACATGAAGGCCCTGGACACCGGAAAAGGGAGCTAGGTATAGGCCGGTGGCATCAACAAAGGGCATGGGTGCAAGACCCAAATCAATACCGCTCTGCCGCACGGTTGGTACCAACCATGGTCCACCGATGGTAGAAGCCGCTCTGCCTTCACGAAACAGTGTGTTCACCGTGGCGTACTCGCTTTCGCCGGGCATTCGATTAACAAATTTCAAACGATATTCGAGTGCCGCAATGGTCTCCGGCGTATTCAACAAAGGCACGCCGTCTTGTGAAATAATCTCGCCGCCGAAACCATGTATCCATCCGGCGCTAAAATAGGCAGTACTGTGTTGCTCAATAAAACCGTATCTGCCACCTGCACCGCTTGCCATAAAAGCATATAATTCCTCGGTCGTACTCGGTACTTCGTCATCACTCATTAAGGCGCGGTTATACATGAACAATAGGGTTTCAAAATAGATAGGAAGTTGGTATATTTGTCCCTGATATGTGGCGGCGGCAACGGTCATGGGCAAAAATCCAGACAAATCCGCTTCACTCAAGAAGTCTGTAATCGGTGCTAGAATGCCCATTTCTGAATAGAGTCCTACCTTGTCATGAGCGAAAAAATAGAAATCAGGCGCGGCGTTCGGATCGTTCCCAACTAACTTCAAAGCTTCTGTTAGACCGGCTTTCCGTTCAAGATGGACGACAATATAAGGCTGAAGCTGATCCAGTGCCGCCTGTAGTGTGTCGGCGACGACAGCCTCTTTGTCATGCCAAATAATGAGCTCAACTGGCCCATCTGGATCATGAGATCGTGTGTTACCGCCGCACCCTACAAGAGAGAAGAGGAGTGCAAGGATGAGCAAAAATGCCACAAAGCGTTTCATTTCCAAAACCTCCACAATGATAGAAGCGTGTCCCTCAAGGTATCTTGAGGGACAGTGATTTATTATACTACTATTTTCTCTTTTTAGCGACTACAACTACAATCACCACAATGACTGCTACTCCGATGGCAAGCAATATAATCCACAAGAGAGAACTGACCTCATCTTCTGCTTCCTCAATTTCAAGAGGAGCTTCAGCAGGCTCTTCAGCGGATTCCTCCACAGGCTCATTTACGACAGTAGATGCAATCTCTGTGTAGGCATACTCATAGGTCTCAGCATCCGTCACCACAATCCAGATATCTCGGCCGATTTCTACTTCCGACATATCACCTGTTTGTATTGTTCCGCCGTTGGCGTTCACGATAAAGGAATTGACCCAACCAGGGACTTCTATTTCGTACCAGTCTCCCACCCGCACAAGGGGTTCGCCAGGCCAGGAGGAGAATGCATTTGTCCCATCTGGGTGTGACCATGCCCATAAATGTGGGTTTTCCCAATCAGCGGGAACTTGAGTGCGAACTGTAATATTCGGAACGATGTGATCGGGGTTTTCGTAGGTGATTTCAGCTGTCAGATCGGCGGCTACAACAACCCAAATATCTCTGCCCTGTCCAAATTCTGTCAGATCATCGGTCTGGACGGTGCCCGCATTGGCATTGATAATAATAGAATTCGCCCAGCTTGGTATTCTGAATCTATACCATTCGCCTTCCTCGTTGGAGCCCCGCATCTCGCCGCCGGGCCATGTGTCGAACACATTTGTTCCATCCGGATCAAGCCATGCCCACAGAGAGGGGGATTCCCAATCGGCGGGAACTCTCGCGTAAACGGTGATTCTTTCAACATATTCCGGCGCTTCACCGACTGTCAGCTGGTCAAAAGATATCTCGACTTCTTCGGGAGACTCGATAGTTACCCAAACATTTTGGCCTTCTGTTTGCAATACATCTGTCTGAATCGTGCCATCATTGGCGTTGATGATAATATTATTCGCCCAATTCGGCAAATAATGATAGTACCAGCCGGCGTTGTTCGGATCAGCATCCGCTTCACCACCGGGCCAGGTGGAAAAGACATTGTTTCCTGCGTCGTCCCATGCCCATAGGTGTGGGTTTTCCCATTCATCGGGGACATGGATGTAAACAATGATCATACCATCAGGGACAGCGCTTGCGCTTGGGACTCCGATGACCGCTACGGATAGTAGAACAGTCACAGCAAGGATCAATGTAAGTACTCTTTTCATCTTGACAGCCTCCTCAAAAGTTTGGTTGAACGTATCGCTCGGTGGGTTTATTATATGGAAGTAAAAATCAATTGTAAAGAAAATATTACGAAAACGGTTTCCTTTTTTCGAGGAGAAAAAGATGGAAACATTTCCATCTTGATTTTTCATCAGAGCTCTTTTACAATTGGCACATTATTTCTAAAAATGGAAAAGGAATACACGTATGCAAAATTTTCAAGATCATGTAAAAGACTTCTTAAACTTACAGCACATTGAGGCAGAGGAAGCTACACTAAAAACATGGTACGAAGCCTGTTCTCATGCGGTAATATCACAGCTTCCAAAACATTGGGAAACACCTCCGGTTTCGGAGAAGCGTGCCTGTTACTTTTCAGCGGAGTTTTTGTTGGGCAGATTAATTCACAGCAATCTCTATAATCTTGGCTTACTGGAAGAGGCGAATGAACTCTTGCAAGCGCATGGCTATTCAGTTACAGATTTTGAAGAGATTGATGATATTGCCCAAGGCAATGGCGGCCTTGGACGACTAGCGGCTTGCTTCTTGGACTCCGCGGCAACATCCGGCATAGCCCTCGACGGGTACGGCATTCGGTATCAATACGGGATATTCAAGCAGAGCTTTGAAAACGGCGATCAAAAGGAGTCTGCCGACGATTGGTCATCCTTTGGCGATCCCTGGAGTGTGAGACGTGAAGAAGACACTGTCCTAGTTCGCTTCAGAGGACAGACGGTTCGCGGGATCCCTTACGACATGCCGGTAATTGGGTATGGCGGGAAGACAGTGAATTTCCTCCGCCTGTGGAAAGCGGAAGCAATAAACGGTTTTGACTTTGAACGGTTCAATGACGGGGAGCATGACCGATCTTTTGAGGAACAGAATCGGGCAAATGAAATTTGTGCGGTGCTGTATCCCAATGACAACACGCAAGCGGGGAAAATATTGCGGTTGAAACAGCAATATTTCTTTTCCAGCGCCTCCCTTCAAAACATCATTTCGCGCTTTGTTGCGGAATACGGTACTGATTTTTTGCGTTTTCATGAGCATTTTACAATTCAGCTCAATGACACACATCCGGCTGTTTCAATTCCGGAATTACTCCGCATTCTAATGAGCGAGTATGTTTTGTCCTTTGACGTAGCGTTTGACGTAGTGAGAGAAACCTTTGCCTTCACAAATCACACGGTTATGTTAGAGGCATTGGAACAGTGGGACATTGATCTTTACTACGATGTTCTGCCGGAGGTTTATCCCTATGTGATCCTAATCCAAAACCATCTTGAGCGGGAACTCAATGCACTTGGGATCACAGGAGAGGCACAAAACCCGTATCGGATCATCAAAGAAGGCCGCATTCACATGGCACCCCTTTCTGTATACGGCGCTTATGCCACCAATGGGGTTTCGGAGCTACATACAATGCTGTTGAAAACAACATTGTTCAAACAGTGGCACGAGATTTATCCAGATCGGCTTCATAACAAAACAAACGGCATTACACAGCGCAGATGGATGGGTCTGTGTAATCCTGAACTTTCCGACTTCATTACAAGTCGCATTGGGAATAGCTGGCTGATGGATCTAAATCAGCTGGAAAATCTCAAGCCATTTGCGGACGATGAAGCATCGCTGATTGCCTTTCAAGAGGTGAAGCAAGAGAAGAAGGCACAGCTCGCGGTATATATGGAGAAGCGTGAGGGGATTGAGCTCAATACGAAGGCGATGCTCTACAGTCTCTGTAAACGTCTGCATGAGTACAAGCGGCAATTCTTAGACGCACTTGCCGTTTTGGATATCTATTTCAGAATCAAAGCCGGCGAGATCACAGACTTTACACCCTCGGTGTTTCTTTACGGCGGAAAAGCGGCGCCTGGTTATGCCAGGGCAAAGGGGATTATCAAGTTCATCAATGAGATTGCAAATCTAGTCAACCATGACCCAGATATGCAAAATCTGATGCAGATTATATTTGTTCAAAACTATAACGTAAGTTATGCGGAAAAAATCATCCCGGCAACGGATATATCCGTACAAATCTCAACTGCGGGAACGGAAGCGTCGGGGACAGGTAACATGAAAATGAGCCTAAACGGTGCGGTTACATTGGGAACACGTGACGGCGCGAACATTGAGATTGCGGCACGTGCTGGCGAAGAAAATAACTACATGTTCGGTGCGGACGTCGCGGAGATTAGGGAAGCTGAGAAAACATATTCCCCCACGGATATCTACAAGGCGTCACCATGTATCAAGCGCGTGCTCGACACATTGATTGACGGCACATTCAGCGACGGCGGAACAGGCGTGTTCGCAGAACTTTACGAGTCCATTCTACACGGAGCGAGCTGGCATATACCTGATCATTATTTCTTGCTCCTAGATTTCGAGCGCTATGTGGAGGCAAAACTCCGTGTGAATCGGGACTATCAAAACACCGCGGCCTTTGCGCGTAAAGGTTTACTGAATATTGCGAATCTAGGTTTCTTCTCCAGTGACAATACAATCAAACGATACGCCGAAGAAACATGGGGGATGTGAGACATACTATGAGAAAAGCAGGTGTCTTAATGGCGATATCATCTCTGTCATCAAAGTTTGGAATCGGCGATTTTGGGCCTGCGGCTTTTTCTTTTGTTGACTACCTATCTGCGGCAAACATTACAATCTGGCAAATTTTACCCTTCAATCGTTTGGGATATGGAAACAGCCCATATCAAGCATATTCCAGCATAGCGGGAGACGAGATTTTTATCAGCATTGAAAATTTGGTGGAAGAGGGGTATTTGTCTCCTTGTGATATCACAAATTTCAAAGAAAAGGCTACACGTGTAGACTATGACGAAGTGCGGCGATTCAAAATACAGTATCTCAGAAAAGCCTTTGGTCACTTTAAAGAGAACTATCTGCAATATGAAGAAGAATATCTTCAGTTCACAAGAGAAAATGACTGGGTATACGAGTACAGCGTATTTTTGACCTTGAAAGACACAAACAAGGACATGTGTTGGACAGAGTGGACGCCACAACATCGCATGTGGATTAGAGATAGAGAAGCAGACCTTTCCCTATATGCGGAGGACATTAAGTTTTTCCAGTTTTTGCAGTTCATCTTTTTCAAACAGTGGTATCACTTGAAAGCATACGCCAATGCAAAAGGCATTTCAATCATGGGAGACATTGCGTATTATGTCGGTCTTGACTCTCTGGACGTCTGGGCAAATCAGGCGTGTTTTTTGCTTGGTGCGCACTATGAACCGACACATGTTGCAGGTGTTCCGCCGGATTATTTCACGGAAGATGGACAGCGGTGGGGAAATCCCATCTATGATTGGGACGCAATCGAAAAAGGTCATTTTCATTTTTGGATTGAGCGTCTGCGCTTGAATCTCAAGGTGTTCGACTGTCTCCGAATTGACCATTTCAGAGCATTTGACACCTATTGGAAAATTCCCGCCAATGAGGCAACCGCCATCCGCGGTGAGTGGGTAGAGGCACCTGGATATGCATTCTTTGATGCATTGTTTGATGCGCTTCCAGAGATCAATCTCGTGGTGGAAGACCTAGGTGACATGCGTCCTGAGGTATTCGCACTCCGTGACCATTATGATTTCATGGGTATGGAGATTATACAGTTTGCATTCAATGAAACAGGGACACTGAAAGATGAAGTCTTGTGTGAGCTGAAGAAAAAGATCGCTTATACCGGAACCCATGACAATCAGACAACCCTTGGATGGTTTTTGAGCGAACCTAATAAAAAACGGAAAAACATCAAAAGATACTTAGATAAAAAAGGCTATCAGGGTACGATTGTAGAGCAGATCATACAATATGTGTTAGACAGCAAAGCGCCCATTGTTATCATTCCAGTCTGTGACATCCTAGGCTTAGATGACGAATCAAGAATGAATACGCCCGGTACCATTGGCTCTCCAAATTGGGAGTGGAAAATAGCGGACTTTGGATTGTTTGAAGAAAAAATCCAAGAGTTTGCAGTCTGGGTAGAAAAAAGTAAGAGGGCGACCTAGCAGGTGTCGCCCTCTATCAGATCATATTCCACAAGAATATCACTTGCAACCTCTGTATTGTTAATCCGTTTCATCAATGTTTGTACCACTGCCTGGCTAAGTTTCTCAAAGGGTTGCTTCACGCAGGTTAGTGTGTAGGAATAGTCTTTGTTGGTAGACAGACCATCAAAGGAAACGAGATAGTAGTCAGTTCCCACCACTTTGTGCTTTGTGTGCAGGAGGCGAATAAATTTATGAGCATAATAATCACAACCGAAGAAATAGCCGTCACAATCTTGTGTCATAGTGAGCACGCGGTTCAGATAAGCGGAGAGCGGTTCCTCGAAATATGTATTGAGGATGTGATAGGGGCGGTTTTTTCGGAGGCAAGTCCCTTGAAACCCCTCCACACGCTTCTGTGCCAAGCTATCCTTGTCGGCACCGAATCCGATATAAGCTACTTTTTTCACAGATCGAGATAAGAGTTTTTCTGTAATCTGGCAACTTGCGGTATAATTGTCTGTATGCACACAGGGGATGGTCTGATTGATGTATCGATCCACGGAGACAATGGGTAGGTTTTGATATGGATAGCTATCATGATCCGTCATAAAGGGAGCGGTAATGATCACACCAGCCACCTGTTGAGATTTAAGTTTGTCTAGGTATTCAAGCTCTTTTACTCCATCATAATTAGAGATGCACAGCAAAGTATGGTAGCCAAGATTATACAGCTCTTTTTCGATATGATAGGTGAGTTCGTTTGTAAAGCTTTGGATAATATTGGGAATAATGAGACCAATAAGATTAGTCTGCTTCTTTTGGAAGCTACGCGCCACCTCATTTGGAGCATAGCCTAAGGCATCAATCGCCTGAAAGACAAGTTCTCGAGTCTCTTTGGAAACAAAGCCGGAGTTGTTGATCACACGGCTTACAGTTGCAATGCCCACATTCGCCTTTTTCGCTACATCTTTGATACTGGCCATGAGATAGATCCCTCCCTTGCGGTGCGCTCAATACATTGTGAGTTGATACTACTATAGCACAAGCCGTAGGATATATACAATAATCCATGTTTTGATACAAAGAGAAGCCTACCAATCAGGTAGGCTTCTCTTCGTATTTACAAGCTAATCAATCAAAACAAGCCGTGGTTCTAAGGTGATCGTACGAGGAGAGGGCGGGGTTTGGGCGGTTAGGTGTTTGTCAATGATCTCGATTGCAGAAGCGGCAATTTCATCTAGGGGCATTTCCACACTGCTAATGGGCGTGGCCAGATAAGGGGCGAGGATATTGTCATAGCCAATGATTTCTATCTCATCTGTTCCGCCGCGACCAGCTAGATGAAGCACGGGTTGTGCACCGGAAGCGAGCAGATCGTTCCAAGCCACTACACCGCTAATGGCGGGATCTTGCTTAAGCGCTTCGCTCATCGCCTTCGCGGCGCATTGAGGCGTGACTTCATCACAAGATGTGATCGTGTATCGAATATCAGGATTACCGCTTTCCTCGACAGCGCGGCGAAAACCTTCTATTTTCTTGGACTCCACACTAGACATGCGGACGTGGGTAATGTACGCCAAATGCCGGTGCCCTTTATTGATTAAATGTTTTGTGGCGGTATAAGTACCGATTGCGCTGTCAACCAACACCTGGTTGAATCCGTAACATCCGTCCGCACGCTCCAAAAACACCACCG
>Ga0136643_10018854_pt1 | contig 10412 bp, 3 predicted proteins | sample TergutLab28metaG_FD_96883 | JGI IMG/M metagenome (GOLD analysis project Ga0136643, IMG submission 96883) | Labiotermes labralis P1 segment gut microbial communities from Petit-Saut dam, French Guiana - Lab288 P1 (version 3) (version 3) | ecosystem: Host-associated > Arthropoda: Insects >... | reverse complement strand
TTTGAAAATAAATATATGTTGATTTTTTGGGGGGGGTTAATTGGGAGGTAAAAAGTTGGGTGCTTATATTGGGAGATTTGTTTTTGTGTAAATCTATGATGTTTCTTTTTTTTTTTTTAGATATTTTATCCCCTGACAAACCTGTGGTCTGTCCTGCACCAGTTACGGCTTTGCGTTTACAGTATTTTATTTATCTGCATGCATATGAAGCTGACTGACTAAAATCATTTATTTCGAAGATTAAATTCTACTTTTTTAACCAACAAATGCACAATATGTGATGTCAGCACTTCTGTCCTCCTTATTACACTCCTACATGTTTTGATGCATATCATCATCATCAGGGTGTCTCATTGTATACCAAAATTACTAAGTCTATTAACGTGAAATCGCCTGTTATATACTGATGTCAAAATAAGGTTAATATACTTAAACATGACGTAGTATTATACAGCAAACCGGTTAGAGTTCTTCAAGTTTATCTTAATTACAATCAATGCGCAATATATACAGTCATCAGTGTCTGGATCTATGTCCCCTGAGGACACAATCCTGTAAATGAATCGCAGTGATTCAGTAGGATGTATAATACTGTACCAGCGAAAATGTGGAGCAAGGCGATAGGATTACACTGGCTGTGAAGCTTCTTACTGAAGGCTTGTTGGCTAACAGTCTAACGTCATTCGGAACCATAATATTTTGCATTTTTCCGTGTATTATGTCACAGATTATTAAAATCCCACTAAATACACTTATAGTCTATGTACACATTATTGTACATTTATAATATCTGCGACATGTTTCGGCTTGTACTGAGACATTTTCATGGAGATAAGTATATATATATATATGTATATTCTCTTCGATTTATGTACTTGAAGACGGTTCAGTTTAAGATGAAGGTAAAACATTCACTATACAGGTCTATTACATACAGGCCCTGAGAGTTCCAGGAGGCTCAGGGTCCCAGATTGTGAAACTTTTGGCACGTGAAGGTGGTAAGGCTGTCAGCCATATTCACCGGCCACCTTTACCCCCCAAGGAAATATTCCTGGTACTCATTTCTGTTAGTGGTTGAGTCGACCCCAGGGGCATAGTGCGGTCGGAGGGATTATGTCAATAAAAATTGCTAGTGAAACCATTGAGAATCGAAACCTCGACCTTCCGACTTGTAGCACAGTGTCTCATCCAGCATGTCGGGGATACAATAAATGTGAAATAACCAGGGGTACGTACCCTGTAAGTGCGTTTAGCTGGATTTTAATAAATAATTGGGTAACTCCTCCGGAATGGGTACCATGTCGTAACTCAACGTAGAAAATGTCTTTATTTAAGAAATATAAAAACGTTTTCAACTCTACCAGAGAGGTCTATACAATTTATAAGGTCCCCTGAAAGAGGCCTACACAAATTAGACGTAAAACCTTAAGGCTATTTAATTAAGAACTTCACGCTCACGCAATTTGCCTGGTAGCTCTCTGGTTGATATTAAAGGGCAGTCACTGTTTCCCATTGAAACACGAGGCTACTATTTTTACCTTCTTTTGTTTCCCTGCACATACGGAGACCACATATTGTGCTTTAATGCCGTATTGTTTCCGCTGAGAGTAATATTATTAAAACTTGACCTTTAATGGTTAACATTGACAAAGAAAACTTATGTTCCCCCTGCCAACAGATGCTTTGGACTTCAATTGGGCCAAGAGTGCTGTGGGAAAAGATCAGAACATACGATGGTACACAGGTCTGGACAGCTCAGTCAGTATAGCGACATGCTACGGGCTGGAATATATGGGGATCGAATCCCGGTGGGGGTGAGGTTTTTCGCAACCGTTCAAAACGGCCCTGGGGCCCACACAGCCTCCTATACAATAGGTACCGTGTCATTCCCAGGGGGTAAAAAGGCGGGGGCGTGGCGTTAACCACCCATCCCCATCTAGCGCCGATGGTAAAACAAAGAACAGAGCTACATCCATTCTCTCCACCTGCGGCATCATGGCATTATATTGTTAAATGTACCTTTTACCATTATATGGTCAAATTTTACTTGGAAACGAGAAACTAAATGATGAGGATTATTGTGTTTTGAAGTGTAACGTCATGCGGCCTGGTAGCTATTTAATGACGATTCGCAGCTACCGGCTTTCTCTGTTCTCAAGTTTCTGTACCCTGAAAATGGAGTCAGCACAGTCCAACGAATGACCAGCATCACATCCCAAAAGACAGTAGTTTTGTTTGTACAGTGACTGTACTACAAAAGGACAGTCGACGATTTGGGCTTCGATTGCTGGATGGAGCAAGAAATTTGTCTTTTTACTCAGGAGTCTGGACAAGATATGGATTCCACCAAGGCCCCTGTGTGGTGGGTACCGCGGCTCTTCCCCGTCAAAGAACGGTTGCTGTGTGAAGTCTGTCGTTGCACTCTACCAAGTTTCCAGACTGAGAATGCATGGCGATATACCTCCAAACTCGCATTTATTCTCAAATCGTGGTGCTTAGTTAAGCTCAAGGACAAATTACTGTTTACTGTAGCTTTGCTTTTGAAAAGTATATTTGTAAAGTGGGCTTTACGTAAACGATCTAGCAGCTCATGGAATGCAATCGCCCATAGATTTATGACCAGGCAGTTGGAATCGATTTTCTTCAAGTTGCACATGAAAGGCGGGAGAAAAATATGCTGAACCAGTGCTTACAAACTTTCCTTACATGGGGGCCGTTTTGAATTGGGGAAAAAACTTGAATGATCCCCGGATCAATTAAATGCAAATACTTTATAAAAAATAAAATGTAATGCAACACGCTGACGTTAGTCTAGAAAGTGTGTGAAGAACGCATTCAGGCACATTATAACAGAACCAAATTTGTTGGCTGGAAATGAAGAGTTCACAGGGAATTCGCTGAAACTTTGTCTAACGAGGAATTTCAGCTTTGTGATATTATATGTAAATTATGTCGTTCAGGGGTATAACAAATTTATCTTAGCACATTTTTATAAAATGATTTTGTGATATAATGCATGTCTCCACAAATAAGTGGCCCATAAATTTTTAAAATTACTTCGTCTTTTCCAGGGGAAGGGTTAAAAGATGTTATCTGATTTCAAAAGTCTTCGGGAGCAACATGTTTCCTCGATCTACTGGTTGAGCGGGTAGGATTTGGACCACAATTTGGAGATGTTATAAAAGTAACCAAAACGGCACTGAGGACTCGCCAATAACAAGAACGTGATTATGAAACAGAATGAAGGCTGGTTTTCTAGAGCTAAAAAAGACGACAGAACTCTTTTCTCTATCCTCGTTTCTGTTTGCACTGCTGCCACTTTAATAACAATGCAAAGGTCAGTCTCTTCAAATGTTAGAGAGAGACGACCCGACGACCACTTCTCGGGGCTCTTAGGAGACCTGAATGCCAAATGTCGCTGTCACACGCCAGGAGACACATAATGTGCAACGTATCAAACATGCAAGCGGAGACACGAGTTTCAGACCGACAGAGGACACCAGCTTCAAAGTGTGGCTGTCAAATGCGAGCGGAGATACGAGTCTCAGAATGGCAGAGGACACCAGCTTCAAAGTGTGGCTGTCACATGTGAGCGGAGATACGAGTTTCAGACTGACAGAATATACCAGCTTCCAATCGAGATTGTCACATGCGAGCGGAGACACGAGTTTTAGAATGGCCGAGGACACCGCCTTCAAAGCGTGGCTGACACATGCGAGCCGAGACACGAGTTTCAGACTGGCAGAAGACACTATCTTCAAAGTGTGGCTGTCACATGTGAGCGGAGTTACAAGTTTCAGACTGGCTCTCCAATATTAAATAGCCCCCCGCTACGCATTTCCAAGTGTGGCTCTTGGCTCTTATATTGTTATGCGAGCAGAGGAACGAGCTTCAAAGTGTGACTGCAAAATGCACAGGTCCATGTTACCACGATTTTATGAACTACCAGTTCTCAGAGTCCGTGCCCATTAGACAAAACACATAAATGTCCATGCAGTTTGTTTATATATGTTAGTAAAGTGTTTGTGTGTGAGGTGCATTGGCCGGTGGTAGGTTTCGAAGTTAGTGGGCGTAATGAAAGTCAACTAAATTTAATTGATTATTGTTAACTCTAACTATATTTGGGAAATCAAACTAAAATAAGTACACGTGAAATTCTGGAGGCATTTCAAAATCTTATATATCCCGTCTTCCGTCTACAAGTATGAAGAAGAGATGGAGGAACAGGATTACGGAGAAAATTATGTAAAGAAGAGCTTTAGATTTCATAATCTTTATAGAATTTTTTTTAGGGTGAACGAATGAAGGAGAGATTGCAGAAAAATTGAATGTGAAAAAGTCTGGTGACTTAGATTTGGGAGCATAATTAATCAAGTATTAAAGAAATAGCCTGTGACGATGTGGAGTGGAGTAAACTAGCTCAGGACAGGTTTTTTCGGTTTGAGAGGCGGGGAAAATTCTTGACCAGATGAGGGACTACCAACTTTTTAGATAGGACTCAGTTGGTTTATTGTGTTACTCTGAACGAAAGTAAACCTGAAGTCCATAAAGTCCTCCTTGCTATATATAGCGGTTATTCCGCCTACATTTAATTGCACACCATAATCTCGGCACGTAAACTGATACTTTCTTTCGTCACAATAACGACCAAAAAATGTCTGGAACTCACCCCGACCTCTCTGCAAAGAACAAAGAACCAAGCCACTTACCAAGTCAAAGATATCCCTGTGCAAGACATATGTGGGAAGTATAGGTATAGATCCACTCATTCCAGGCTTGCACTAGATAGAGTTCAGTGGTCACAAACGCGGCCTCATCTCATTAACCCCAGATAATGAGCCTGCGTTGAACCCAGAGTCGGACTTGCTTAGAAGAGAAAATTCCCTGGCCATGTCGTTCTTCGAACCACCGTTCCTCGGCGTTTCAACGCGTAGCATAGTCACTATGCGCTATGCTAGCTTCGCTGCACTATTTAGTCTGTAAACTAAGCATCGTGATATGCCAGTTGACATACCTGTGTACAGAATATGCAACACCGCTCAACATTTCACAGTTCGCTTAAGCGTAAAACATTCCCTGTTCCGAAATTACCTTGAATCTATTGTCAAGCACATTAATTATAACCAGTCACCTTTACACCAGATTTAGACTCGCACACATCAAAGCCACCAGACCACATTCTATGAATAGGGCAAGACTTTTCTGCTCCGAATAAGCTACTTTTTAATGTTAATAAAAATCCAACCAGATGCAACAGTATGTAGATATTTATTCACTGACAATAAATTGGGTATTTGTCAACTGACATGTAACACATGCCACTTGTCGTATGTTGGCCAGACGAGCCGTCGCCTGAGCATACGTTTCCAAGAACACATAAGATACATTAGGAACAACAATCCCCAATCAGCATATACGCCCAACACATCCTACAAAACCAGCACAAATACGGTCAAATAAATAATATAATGACCCCACAGAAACCCCTAAATAACCCAAGCTTGCTCATCCCTTACGAGCAATACTACATCCAATCCCTCCACAGAGAAGGCAAACTCATTCCTGAGCAAAACCCAGGAGAAATAAACCCCCTATTCAAAACGGTCATTAACCCCCAGCCGCCGCACTCCAAATGAACAGACCAGTTGTGCTTCAGGCTGCTACACGGATACCACCCCCAACCCAACCATACCGAAACTCCAACACACAACGAAACAAGGTAGGTGCAATCTCAAACTCACAGCACCAGAGTACATTAGCAAAGCATCGCCAATCAACCAATAAAACACACTGCACAAATGAGAGCACATAATTTATAAGCAGAAAATACCAGAACAGACAATACCACATCACACCAAGCATTCAACCCTATATACTATTATTTACACTAAAGCTAAAAACCTCCATCTTTACAGAACACACGACCAATGTGGTAATATAACAGAAAAATCGCAGGCTCCTGATTATGGCTGTACTAAAGTCCGAAACATGTTTAGCATAGAAGAAGTGAAATAGAACTTATTAATTAGTGACATCAATTTGGTCTCTTATTCTTCAACTAACACTATAATAATTGGAGTTTTGTGACGTTACAGCAAAAAGTGATTCTTTAGGAGTTTATCGTGAAACAACAGTGGCAGTGGAGGTTTTGTGACGTGAGAACAACATTGTTGCTGTTGCTGTTTTGTGACCTGCGATCGACCCTGGCGTCGCGGGAGTCTTGTCAATTGAGAGTAACAATACCGCTTTTACACGCTAGAACAACCCTGATGCCGATGGAGTTCTCTGGCGTGAGAAGAACACTAGCGCCTTTGAAATGTTCTGATTTCTCAATAACACCACTGTTATTGGATTCTTGTACAGTTATAAAACATTTAAAATGTTAACCTCTGTTGCAATATTCCAATTAGAGAAGTTGGGTAATAACATGATGGCTATAGGAACTATTTTCATACTGGGATAACAACTGCTGAATCGTTGTAATTTGTTTCTGAAATTTGTAGGGCTACTTGTTACAAAGGTATGGGGCCCACCTATCAGTACAGGAAGGTTTGTGTGGTAATTTGTTAGAGACATTTATTTGTAGATGAGAATAGGATGAGACCTGCAGATCCTGTAATATTTATTTATACCTTTGTCATAGAACTAAACAATTAGTCCCAGGTTCGGATTAAGACATTTCTGGACACAATGCAAAAATAAAATTTGACACAAAATCTGAAATAAAGCCAGCACCCAAACGGAGAGGGCCCATGTAACCTCATGTTTTGCCATAGCCTTACACCGGCCGGAATAATGCTTTACTGTAAAATCAGTAAGATAAAATAAATTCAGAAACGTATTTCGACTTCTAGATTCAGTCATTACGATGACAATTATAGAAGCATTTTGCCGGCGAAACAATGGTATTGTGCACGTATTGGCTACCACTTCTTGTTTCGAGGGAAGTAAAGATAGAGGAAGGTATTTTCATTATCCCGTTATTGATTTGTTTTCTTATGAAAGACAGGCTATTTCAGGACACAATTTGCAATGCGGTTTTACTCATTTTGTCTGATTTTTATTAAATTCTACATACGTCAGATACATAGCACGAATAGTGTCGAGGGTAATTTTATGCAAGCTAACAAATTCTAAATTAAGCACATATTTAATCACAGACCTACGCAGCTGAATAACTGTATTCTAGAGAGTAACTCTGTGCAGTATTAATAAGAGAAGATATAAACGAATATATAATATAATATCTAAAAGGAGGGACCCCTTATGGACGTCCAGGAAATATATATGGGGCAAGAAATTTGTGACAAGGAAAGGAGTTCGAGTATTTACACTATTATTCTGTGATGAAAGGGGTAAACATTTTTTAAAAATTTAATTGCTCAGTACAATTTGGACCTAATTTTCTTCCTCTGGTATTAATTTGGAAATTCGTAAGGAAAAGAGAAATATGTTGAACTGTCCCCAATATAATGCGTGCACATGACTGACACATCATCGTGCATAATCTATGAGTTATGTTTCTTGATATTAAACAGCATTTTACCTCACGAAATACAAACGTAACAAGGCAGACGGGCAGGCAATGTACGTATAACGTAATATTGAGGCGCATTTCGTTCAACCATTGTTGCAGTAGAAAACAATGAGTATTACACAACCTGATTGTGTGTATTTCTAGCCTTAGATATCCAGCATGCAAAGCGCATGCGCCATATTGTCACCTGTGGCCTGCCCCGCTGTACAATATTTTTCCACATTATCTTAAACAGGGGACGATATTCGAAAAAAAAATTACTGAACATAAAATGCGTGTTTTGATTTTCTCTACAAAGTTTTTCTGAAACAATTCTCATTCTAAGAAGAAATGAGCGAAATGTGATAAAAATGTATATTGGTCTTCATGTAAAGTGCCCTTTATTCTTTTCCGATTTTAATGAAACTTGAATTTTCTGGAAAGATTTTCGAAAAAATCCTCACATATCAAATTTCGTGAAAATCCGTATTGTGGAAGCTAAGTTGTTCCATGCGGAAAGACGGACGGAAGGACAGACGGACAGACACGACAAAGCTAATAGTCGCTCTTAGCAATTTTGCAAGCGCGCCTGAATACCCTTGTCATTCTGGGCGTCATGCCTCAAATATGCTGAAATCTATTGACAGTAATCACGTTATCATTATTTATTTTCCGAGTCACATTCAGCCTCCTGTAAACCACATAAGTCTTGCTATAAACAAGCACAACGTTGGTTCAAGATCTGGACAAACAAATCACAAGTATCTATGCAGTTTCGCTTAAATACAACCAGTGCTGACAGTACGTTACCTTATCTTAGTTACTGACCTACTTAATGCACAAATTCTTGTTTTATAATAAGTTTATTATATTCCTCTATATGTTTCGAGCACTATTGTGCTCATCATCAGGAGGTCAATATTGTATTATTCAGCATCTGATATCGTCACGCTCTGTAGGTGGCCGTCCGGTGTGTAGGTTGAGAGAGTCCTCTCTCAACCTACACACCGGACGGCCACCTACAGAGCGTGACGATATCAGATGCTGAATAATACAATATTGACCTCCTGATGATGAGCACAATAGTGCTCGAAACATGTAGAGGAATATAATAAACTTATTATAAATCAAGAATTTGAGCATTAAGTTGGTCAGTTACTAAGACTATACTGAGATGCACGGTCAACAAAACATCAAAAAAAGTATGTTAGATGCTGAGGAATAGGAAAGTTTCATTATGTTTCAGAAGACTTCTACTGATTTTCTGATGGCAATGCATGAAATAAGGCAACGAAGATGAATACGGTAATTGGGAAAACCCGATGATATTGTGCTGTACAGAATTTTTTTTTTAATTACTATGTTACAACTTTGAAATTAGATTGGGTACTGTACCTGAATACAAGAAATGTCACGCGAGTTGTGGATACAGCACGGTCCGCATTATCTGGCCTAAACGGTACCCCGAGGATAATGGGGGAGAGTAATAAATGTACGAGAGTAAATATCGGTTTGATAGGAGAAACAAGACCTACAAGTACGTACATACACAAATATGTAAACTTACTGTTGTATCAACTGCGTAGCCTCCTACATGTTTCGGCTTCTGGAGGTGCTTTTAGAAGAATAAATTACATAGAACGTCAACACAGTTTACAAACGTAAAGTGTTTAGTTTTAAATAAAAGGCTTAAAATCTTTGTTAAATTATAACACGTTTTATTCATCTATCAGTATTATAACTACTTCCTACACACACATATTTCTCACATTTCAGGATGGTGTCACCACATATGCAACATAAGAACACAATTCAGCACAAGTTTTACAAATATTTTATATATTAATATAGATTTTAAGCCTTTTATTTAAAACTTAACATTTTATATTTCTAATTTTTTTTACATTTGTGTATTTATCCTTCAGAGAAAACTACAGTAGGTGGCCGAAACATGTAGGAGGCTATGATGTTTATACTTACTTACTTATTTACTTACTTACTCACTCACTTACTCACTCACTCACTCACTCACTCACTCACTTACTCACTCACCTACTTACTTACTTACTTACTTACTTACTTACTTACTTACTTACTCACTTACTCACTCACTCACTCACTCACTTACTTACTTACTTACTTACTTACGTACTTACTTACTTGCTCTGTGGAGCAGAGTCCTTCTTGACAAGATAACAAGTTTTCAGCTAGTCAAGAAATTCCCCGCATTTTATTGAACCCGAAAGTTCATTACCGCATTCACAAGTGCCCGTCACCTGTCCCTATCCTGAGCCAACTCGATCCAGTCCGTACCCCCACATCCCACTTCCTGCCAATAAATTTGCATATCTGTATATTCAATTGTTGATCCTCTTTCTCACAATGAATCATCAGTTCATGGTCCTGTTTCTCACAATGAATCATCAGTGCATGATCCTGTTTCTCACAATGAATTATCAGTGCATGGTCCTGTTTCTCACAATGAATCATCAGTGCATGGTCCTGTTTCTCACAATGAATCATCAGTGTATGGTCCTGTTTCTCACAATGAATCATCAGTGCATGGTCCTGTTTCTCATAATGAATCATCAGTGCATGGTCCTCTTTCTCAGAATGAATCATCAGTGCATGGTTCTGTTTCTCACAATGAATCATCAGTGCATGGTCCTGTTTCTCACAATGAATCATCAGTGCATGGTCCTGTTTCTCACAATGAATCATCAGTGCATGTTCATGTTTCTCACAATGAATCATCAGTGCATGGTCATGTTTCTCAGAATGAATCATCAGTGCATGATCCTGTTTCTCAGAATGAATCATCAGTGCATGGTCCTGTTTCTCACAATGAATCATCAGTGCATGGTCCTGTTTCTCACAATGAATCATCAGTGTATGG